>Ga0065711_1032341_pt1 | contig 27523 bp, 19 predicted proteins | sample Hoacrofraction12_FD_59098 | JGI IMG/M metagenome (GOLD analysis project Ga0065711, IMG submission 59098) | Hoatzin crop microbial communities from Cojedes, Venezuela - Epithelial fraction 12 v2 (version 2) | ecosystem: Host-associated > Birds > Digestive system > Esophagus > Crop | place...
TCTCTCTCTCTCTCTCTCTCTCTCTCTCTCTCTCTCCCCCCCTCTCTCTCTCTGTGTCCCTCTCTCTCTCCCTCTCCCTCCCTCTCTCTCTCTCTCTCTCTCCTCTCTCTCTCCTCTCTCTCTCCTCTCTCTCTCTCTTCTGTTTTCACTCACTTTTCCCCATGGAACAGACAAGATGTTTGACTTGTATCACACAAACCGCTTCAAAAAGTTGCCAACGTTCACATATCTTTACATTTTCTCCAGAAAATTTCTGGGCAATTATAATTAAATTTTCATTCGTGGAAGTATAGCATAATCAAAACTGAAACGTGTGAGAGAGACAAGAGGGGAAAACCATGAGTTTTGTTATTCAAAATACTAAAACTAGCCATAGTTCAGATGAGTATGATGATTGTAGTCTATGTAGTAGTTTTCAGTATAAATACTTTTTAATGACCTCAGCATGAACATTCCAGAATGTGGTTTTTGATTGTGAAAGTCATGTTCTTTGTACCTCAATGTTAAATAGTCACTAAGCATATTTGGCCTAATAGATAGTTTTGTTCCTTAGGATCTACCTCCAGTACACATGGTGATCAAGGACCACACAAGGGACATTATGAATCCACTACTTTCCCTGGAGAGACCACAACAACAAAAATAGTTTCACAAAGAAGGTCGGCCCTGGTGCCAGGTAGGTTTTTGAAGCCATCTGTTTTAACAATTCAAGCACAGAATTGTATTAATATGAACTGCAGTAGGAGATTAAAATGTAGGTTAAGTACAGTTGTTCAGGCTTTGTTCTGAATCAGATAATATTCAATATTTTCACTAGTAGTCTGAAAAATGGAGCATATTGTATCCCATATAATTTCCCAGCAATATCAAGACGAGAGAAATCATGCATTTGAAGAATGGGATTAAGATCCAAATAACCTTTATAAATTGATATGAAAATAGCCAAAATTCAGCAAAGATATATAAAATTCAGTAAAGATATGTGCAGAGTATATCCGTGAGAATGTTTGGTGAAAATAGTAGCCGAGACGAGTATTGCAGAATAAGGCTTGCAGACTGAAGAGGAATAGAAAGAAGCCAACACCATGACACAATTGCAAAAGAATGAAAATATGTTCTGGGATGTATTAACAGTAAAGTAATTTTTTAAAACGAGAAAGTAATTATCCCACTCTACTGAGGCCTAACAAGTCCAGAGCTGAAGCTCTGTGTTAAGTTCAAGTCATTGTATTAATCACATAGAAGAAAAAACTGAGAATAGCACAAAGAAAATTTTGGAAAGGTGACTTTTGAAGCACCTTTTGAAGAATTCATCATTTTCAGACAAAACTGAAGGGACACATGAGAAGAGTATGCTACAGAAAGAACGCTTATCAGTTTTTTCACCATGGGGTAATAATAATTAACTAATTGGAAGAAGTAATTAGTTTCAAATGAAATGTAGGAGACTTGTTAAACAAGGGAAACTTGTTTCAAACAAACAAAATAAAGGAGTTAGCTTAAGAGCTATAATGGTAGTACAGCATAAACAGGCTACTGGGAACGTTGTGAAATCTCCTTTACGAAAAATGTTAAGAGCAAATGGAATATTCCTCAGCCGTCTGCTTACTGACCATTTCACTGGAGTGAAATGGAGCTTATATGACCTCTTAGGGTCCTTTCCAGTTCTGCAGATCCTTTTTTAAAAATACCCCTTAAAGTAAGATTTTAAATGAAAAAATGAACGTTTCACTCTACCTGAAAGTCATCCTGCTTTTATGCCTGGGATTGCAGATTTCTCATTGCTAAGCCTTTTCTTTTGCTCTTGGAGTAAATGTGTGACACAACTCCTCTTCACCTATGCCCACCAAAGTACAGTGCTTATAGGTGCTACCAGTGACGGGGTATTTCATCTGAGTTGGCCTGCGATGAAAATGTATTCGATTTCTACAGAAGCGCTTTGTCATGCAAACAAACATTCATGCAAACTAGGAAAAAAGTCTTGACAGTTTAAAGACTGTGAAAGAGCCTGTGTTCCTTCAGCTCTGTGAAATGACGAAACTCCACAAGACACGTTAACACGCTCACCTCTCCCCACAGAATGGCTGATCGTAGTTGCCGCTCTGGTGGCACTCGCGTTGATTCTTGCAGTGTGCGTTGCTGTGAACAGTCGGAGAAGGTAAGGTGGCCCATTTATTTTGTTGAAACACACTGCCTTGCTATTTTCTTCATTGAGAGGCTTCAACATTTTGTGGAAGAGCAGAATAGTGTAACACAAGGATGAGCTTCCTCTATGAAGTTCTGTGGGTTGGGGTGCGAGGGCCCAGGTCACTGCGTCCTGCACAGGTCACACATCAGCCTTCACACTGACATGGAACCACGTGAAGTCAGTAGCTGCATAGACCATTTGGTCTTTACTTGTAGATGGAAACTAGCTGTGTATAGATCATAGAGAATTAATGATCCTCTGACTGTGACTCATTCATATGAAAATCCTGTCCACTGAGCGTGAAAACTATGTGAGGTGGACATAGACAGTAGCGGGATCAGCCGGTATCACCATGTTGTCTGTGTACAGTGTGAAGGGCTGTATTAGACAATTGCTGTCACAGGATTAAAATTTGTTCCTTCCGAACAAAAGGCCGTATCACAGCTGGCAGTCACAGGGATATGTTCTAACATTACTATCAGAGCTCACAGTAGCTTTATTTACTTCACCTTCACATGGAGATTTTTATTCAGGAAGCAGTGGGCAAATTTATTCCTAGTCTGCTGGTTGCAGGAAAGCACGTGTTAATGCTCCTGTTAAATAGTGTCACGGTCCTCCAAAGCATGGCTTGGGTGCTAGAATAGAGCCCTGCCACCCTTGTGAGGGAGCAGCCCAGGCAGTCCCTGCCCGTAATGTGGGAGACTGCTATGAGACAAAACTGTGCAAGCCAAATGCTGAATTGTCAGAGTAAACTGATACAGCTTTGCTGAAGTCAGCAGTGAGATGCCACCTGGGATATTTGCCCTGTGACTGTATCCACAATACCAGTGCTTCTCTGACAGTATTAGAAGAGACCTGTTGAAATAAGAAAGCTAGCAAGCATATGGTGAGACAGAAAACTCTACAACTTGCTTACTGTGAAGTGATTCTGGAGTTACACAGCCTGAATGGCATGGCTTATTATTTTATACGTTACTCTGTTATGCATTTAAAAGTGGAGACTGCCATAGTTTCTTCCCTCTTAACCGAGAGTCACCATAGGAACAGACAAACAGGGCCACTATGGCTAATTATAGATTGCATATGACAAGAAATGAAACCACCTCAGAGCTTTAAATTTTGCCCTAGATACCGTTAACGGAAAACATATCTTTTACTTAGAGCTTCCATGCAGCTGGGAGTGAGTCGCAAAGGGAGTGCGTGTGGGTGCACGTATGTGTATGAATGCATGGATTAGACCCCAGTAATAGGTGTTAATCACTGTGAGGAAAACTTTTTGAACTCTGGTGTGCTTGAAACAAGTGGACTTTTTTCTTTCACTTTAGCAGGATCCAAATGATAACGTGAAGAATTCAAGAGTCCTTTCGTCATCTATTCTGATGAGAGCTAATACACTGAAAATTCATAGAGAGGTGGTTGCTCTGCAGTCAACATCCTGGGGAATGCCATACGGGAATGCCAACTAATCTGAAACTAAGACTGCAGCAGTGCTGTGATAGAACTTGATAGCTGAGAAAGGAGGATTGAGTATTTCAGTGTTAGCTCTGCAGTAAGCTGAGAACATTTTAAGCCTTGATTTATTTAAAAAGTGAGAAAAATCTGGTTTTATTTGTGTAATGCTGTCAGTGACACCATTTTTTGAATGAATGCTAACTGCGTCATCTTCAGTTTCAGACTCATTTGGATTGTCTGAAAGAGCCTAATGAAGTGTAGGCCTTAGTCTCAAGGTAGTTAACTTCCTGATCCAGAAATGAATAGATTTGGCCTTTCTAGTTAGGAGGTCAGTATAGCAGAGATTTCAAACATTTCAAGCAAGCAATTGGACTTTCTCAGTAAATAGAAAGTTGTTTGGCTATAGTATTTCCTTTTTTTATTTTTTTTTTTATTGGTGTTGTGATAAGTTATTTTAGCCAGAAACCAAAACTGCCAAGGTTCAACATGGTCCTAGTTAGTTAGTTAGTTAGTTATTCCTGTTGTGGCAAAGACTGTCCGGTGCCTGTTGTAAAACGTGTTAGGATCTCCTTGCAGGGTCCAACAGAAGATGCTGCCCAGCCTGACCATCACGTCAGGAAAGACACTCTGAGCTGCTCTCGAGAGAGGCTGTGGAGCTCCACAGCTCCTCGATGGCCTCCTTTGGCATTTCATGGCTGAAGAGCAGGAATCATTCCCAAGGATGTGTGTAACATTGGCCCAGTGAACTGAGCTACTTCAGATAAAATAACCCTCATCTATCGGTCAGTAAGCATGAAATAGTAATATTTCAGAAGGATAAGAGTATAATTGAACTGCTAAGTTCGTCATTCAGGCAAAATATGCTTCATTGAAGAAGAAAGCACTTTAAAGCAAAACTTCACAGAGATATTGACCCCTTTAAGAGAGCTGTGCTTTGTATATTTGATTTACACAAGGCTGTTTGAGCACAAGTAGGATGTTCAGCACTGTGTAGCCAGAGAACCATCTTAACAGTCAGGGGCAAATCTGACAGCTCTGTAACTAGTACTTTCTTACTACCCTGAAGAATACCCAGCGCATGTTGACCAGCATGCATCAGTTTTGGACTGGTGACTTTTAAAAAGAGTGTGTGTGTGTGTGTGTGTGTGTGCGCATGTGTGTGTGCATTCAGAGCTATGTACAGAGTTTATTGGGCAGCACTGCAGTGAGTGTAACTTTAAAAGCACAGTAGCTATTTCCTACCTTAATATCATAAGGAACAATGCTGTTGATAGTAGCAAGAGTAGTTCTCTGTATTTCCTTGCTGTTGGTGGGCTTCTAGGCCCGACATGCTAATACAAAGAAGGAAAAAGTCACCTTGTATAATGAGGTGAGAGCTTGATCCAAATTTTCTGCTACCTCAAGAACTTGAGCATTTTCAAAGGTGTGGTCCCAAGTCTGGATTTAGAATGACCCTGCCCTTAGAGTGGGGTATGTACAAAGTTCATAAGTGTGGATCTATCCAAATGTTAGAAAATCTTTTCTAGCTTTCAGTAATGGATGTTATTCCTACCTGTAGTAATGATAGATACAAATTGAGTAAGTGAGCTCCTGCCAAACTTTATGCATATAATGGGGGATGCTTTAAAAAATAAAATATGCAATATGGAGAAACTTTACACTTTGCATTTCGTGAGTCTGCACTGGCAGACACAAGTTTCATTTCCAAGCACCTTTTCCTAAATACTGACTTTTATTCTTTTTCTTTTTTCTGTTAGTCTTCATTTATAGTACTTATTTTCTTTTTGTTTCTTTCTAGGTGTGGGCAGAAGAAAAAGCTAGTCATTAACAATGGCAAAGGGGCAGTGGAAGACAGGAAGACAAGTGGGTTAAACGGAGATGCCAGCAAATCACAAGAAATGGTGCACTTGGTTCATAAAGAACAGTCAAATGACCGAACAGCAGCATGTGACGAATTCCTGACCGTTAATGAAACACAAAATCATCAGGAGCTTGACATGAAGAGTGGAGTGTAACGGTACCAAATTGCCAAGTAGATCAGAGCTGGGGAAATCAAAATCACATGGAACTTGGACAGGAATTCACAGATGCACTGTGCTACTGATGTCTTTTGAACATAATTAAGCATAAGTCTTACTCAATTTTCATCACTTCAAAATTATGTCTGAGTTACAAAATTGACATTTTCTTTCTGAAATAAGCCCCTAAGAGTTGCATAATGTTTTCAGTTCCCGGTTCCTACACAGAGGACACTCACCGTGTCCTGGGTGTTAGGAGGGATACAAGTTTACGTCATTGTTCCCCAGATGGAGCGTCTTCGCGGTGCGGAGCTGCAGAAGTATCCAGTCACTCCAGCTTACAGGCATTTAAAGTACTAAACTTGCCCTGGTACAAGAGTAAGTGAGGAACAAATGTCAAGAGCAAAAATCAAGTTTAAACCAAAAAGGCCTCCTAGACAATGTCTAAAACGTCAGAATCCTTCAGAAATGCCTTCCAGCCAGGAAGAGCAGTAGGCGCATTCAGAGTCTGACAGTATAAACAAAAAGTGACATTTTATAATGATTTATGACTTGGTCTGCAATGAGGGAAACCCAGAAGAAAAAAAAAAAAATTTATCTCTGTTCTTAAATGTCTATGGGCATACAGCAAGTCTTCTTGGCGGGGGGAATAAAGAGATGAAAACATGAGCTGATACATAATAAACTTCAATACTTTATTATCCTAATAATCTGTACAGTTATCCTTGAGTTTTTGAGGTGTTCATTGCTCTCCTTCATTGGTCACACTATCTGCCTGTTTTTAACGAGTCTGTTAGTTAGGATAATGAAGAAAACAGAATGATCCCAGCTCTATCACACTTGCATGAATCAAGCAATTGACTGCTTCTGCTCCATTTTACTTAGGAGTTGCAGAGCCTAGTAAATTTGTTTCCTCTGTAACTATCATGTTACACCAGTTTGCTGATGTTTTAAAAGTTGCCCTTCTATGATCTCGCTCATTTCCTCTGAATTCTATTTCATCCACTTTTCCCTCTCTGCTTTTTAAAAATACCAAAAGGAACATTACTTGCTTATTGGTACAGAAGTTCAAATTCTGCAGAAAATATCAAAGAAAATGAAAGGAAACTCTCCCAGGCATGTAAAATATTAAAGTAGCTGCAGCTGCATTGTTATATGCTTTTGTTTTGTCTTTATGTGTCTGTTATGTAACGTATTTGTATTGAGCTATGATGCTGTGCATTATATTGATATGAGTTGTCAGGAAGAAAATTATTTACTACCGGTGGTCTGTGCCATTTTTAAGAAAGTGTCTTGGAATGGAGGGAGAATGATAACTTCTAATGGGCTGCCTCAAAAAAAAGTAAGTAAAAACAATGTAAGGTAATTGCAACTAGTGGTCTGTGTCAGTTGTGGGATGGGGAAGGTCCTGTAGTAGGGTGATTCAGGTGTACCTATTCAGTGACCACAGTGCCTGTCTTTGAAACTGTTCTGCTAACACATGTTGTTTTATGTTCTTCATCTGAAGCAATTTGGAGGATGAGTATTCAGCTGGCTGAATACTCACATTAGCTAGCCCTGGTCTTTACTGGAACATAAAGCACAAGACTGTTGATTATGATTCTCAGTCACAACCTCCAGCAGTTTCCTATGTGTTTCATTGGGTTGCTCGGTGCCCTGGTATCTGCAGGGGTATCTGGTATCTCCTCAGGGGCAATTTATGCCTGGGCAAAAGGTCCCAAGACAAGGTGTGATTTTTAAAGTACACATAGGATGTTTTCTGACTTTATGTAGGTCAGCATGTTTCCTCTATGAACAGTCACACAGGTAGTGGTCCAAAAGCATTCAAACAAGATGAATCTAATGGGGTCAAGGTGATTTATGCTGCCAGTACTTGTGGTCCACTATCAAACTTCTCAGTCCTTTCATGTATTTTAATACTGAACTATAGTGGGAAGTCTGTTGGTTCTGTGCATTGATTTTTGTTTAATTCCTGTAATGTTTTTAAGCAAGCTTTTCTATTTGTCATTATAAATCAAAATTATCTGATGAAGGCTGTGTTTAAACTGGTGTTATGTACTCATTTCACTAAGTATGGAGATCCAGACTAAGAATTATTCCCCTCTTTAAATCCTCATTGAATATAGGTCTCAATCAAAAGGAGATATTTCATTGTCTTGAAGGCTAAATTTTTCTTTAAAAAAAAAGAAGGTGGCTGTGCATGCTCATTTCCCTATTCAGATGTTTAATGGAGAAATCCACAAACTCCTTCCCAATCTATCTAATGGTCCGTAGCTGTAAGAGCACGGACAACACTGGTTGGCTTCTTTTTATATTTTTAAATAGGGAGATGCTAAAGTTCTCTTTACAGAGGCAATGCCATTATTTTATATATGCTGATTCTTTTTAGATTATGTCTTGTGAGTCATGTGTAATTAAGCTGCATTATAGTTTCAAAACTAGATGGCTATTTCATATGTATAATATAGTACATATTTTTATTAATCTCGGTTTTATTATTTGAGGGGTTGTTTGTTGTGTGTATGTATTTTTTATATAGAGTACTTGATATATTTGCATATTTATTTAACAGATTAATCAGAATGAAAGAAAATATCATCTCTAAATTGTAACTAAAAATAGTATTGCTAAAAACACCTTGAACTGTAAAATAAGCTTCCAAAAATAAACTTGATTCCACATGGAGGTTAAAAAGTAAGAACGGCGTTATTAGTGGGAGAGAGGTATTCAGCAGGATAGTAGTGTTCAGTACTGATGAGCCAGGGGTCATTTTTTCTGCTTGTGAACTCTAAGCTAGGGTCAGCTGGATGCTGTATGACCTTGTCTGCTCTGCCAGCCTCCCATAGGCTCCCCAGATGCTCTGGGATTTAGCGATTAATTCAGCTTCCCCCTAGAAGCAGAAAACTTGGTCCATTTTAAGATCAACCCAATAATATCTTCACAGCTATTCCTGACTCACTGAACCAACAGCATTTGGGAGAGTGCAGCGCCCAGCAAGATCCAGCCCTTCCTTCAGGGTGCTGATGGACAAGTTGGGTCTTGGTCTACCCTTGGTGCCTGGGAAGAAGGGGGATCTCTGCTAAAAATGCTGAGGAGACCAGGCTGGACCTAGAACGGACTCCATGATCAGCTTGTGTCATTCCTCTGTCCTGGAAGGTTTTAAATAAACCTAAGCCAGACCACCTCCTCAAGGAAACACTGTCTAAAGCAGTAAGCATGTTTAAGAGAGGGATTGTATTTTTATGAAAATGTAATATTATCATCAAGCAATCCGGAGTGATTGTGTCACCTGTATTTTCTTGAAGATCTTACAAGGAATGTTTGATTAAAGGAGAGAAAGGATGTGCGTCCATCATGTCTACCTGCGTGGATGTGTGAAACCTTTCCACAACATTGGTTCCAAAATTAGATTTCTCTTCAATGTTCCTCATGTGATGTGTTTTGTGTGTCCTTTGACAACAACAAGAACAGCCTCTGTCCTAGGTAGTTTGAAGCGTGTTGCCTGCAATATTATCAGGAGACAATTACAAGTGTCAGTTTAGCACATAGAAACAATGCTGGGCAGGGACAGAGGTCAGTATATCATGCGGGTTGGGGCTGGTCCTAATTACTCTTTCTGTAGATGAAGGAAAGTAATCCTCTGACAGCTGTGTTCTGCCTCAGCATACACAGACACCAGGCTATTTTGTAAGCCAGCAGTTAATGGGTTTATTTTATGCTATATTAGTCTATTAGCCAATTATTATTTCTTAATCTTATTAAACAGTTCAAGGTTCTGACTCCTGTGGTTGTAAGAGATTTGATTAGTCAAATATAAACCCTTTGGGTACCCACAGGTACGGACTAGTTTATGGAGGGGAAGAGGACAAAAAGGTGGCAGGAAAAGCGCTGCACTGGGCTATTCCTTGGGGTGAAGTTCCAGCTGCGTGCGAGTGGGTGAATAAATTCTCATTCCTTACAGGGGGCAAGAACTGTGCAAAAGTGTTTTGGGAGTGGGAGCTCCAGGGTATTAGGGACGGAGGGAGCACGCAGTCGCTGGGAGAGCAAGTAAAGGGAGAGTGAAATCTCTGTGTTACTACTGGGAACGTCCCTTCAACACCCCCAGGACTTTGGCACTTGAAGCAAAAAAGAATTGGCCTTTTCCTGTGAATCCCCAACCTCCAAGTCACCCTCTCCTGGCACCTTTGCCAGCTCATTTGCAAACTGATTTTGAATAATTTTCCCCTGGTAGATTATTTCTCGTTATGACTGTGCCATGCTGCATCTGGCATCCACCAACACTGTGCTGAGAGCAAGTAGCTGCGACGATAAGAAATGAGAGGCAAATTTAGCAAAGATGAGTAGCAGTGTCTTTTGTACAGCATGGAGGCTGTACTTTTTTGTCTTCCCTGTCTCACCCATTTGGAGTAAGGTTAGCAACGGCAAGATTTCGAGAACGTTTCTCTTCTTGCTCGTCTTCCTGTGTTTAAAGTACCAGACTCACACAGATATTCACACAGGTCAAATGTGCTGCTGCATAGTTTTTTGAAAAGTTGAAACTGAAGAAGCAAATCCAACATCAAAGAAGCCCGCCTGACCTCAAGGGACCTGACTATTGTTAAAGTGCAAGCAAAGCAGAGGCAGTGAACGCTTTACATATACTTTTAGCACAGCCTTCTTTCAATTTTGTCTGGATGGTTCCAGCAAGCATTAGAAAGGTTTTGCCTGAGCGACAGGTTCAAGGAGTCTCAAACTTTTTATTAAAACTTCATATTAAAACTTCTTACTCTACAGGCAAAAGGGTTTTGGATGAACAAGTGGATGGATGAAACCCATTTTCGTACATTCTCTGCCACACAAATCTGTCCATTGAACGCTGTTGTGGATGTCATTAGATTTGTGTTTTCTTTCAGAAAAAAAAATAAAAATAACAAAGCTTTGGATCAAAACAAGTCTCAAAGACTGTCAAATGAGAAGATGGCTATTTTTTGTTTTCAGAAATAGACATAGTTTTTGCTAGTTTTAATATCCCAGATAGAAGATCCAGCTGTGCAAAATCACTTTTTTTTTTTTTTGGAAGATCCACCATTCCTAATATAGCTTTCTCTTTGGACTAAAATGAAAGTCTTAAAAGTGCCTAATACAGCTTTCTCTTTGTACTACAATGAAATTCTTACAAGTAATTTATTACCTATTGGAAAAAAAGGCTGTGACAATTTCCAGTAAAATAGGATTTGTCCAGTCAAATAGGAACTGACATAAATTTAAGTGCATCTATCAGAAAAAACCTCAAGCATTTTTTAGAATATTCAGGAAAAGTCTCACTCTGAAACACCCACCTGACTCAGACTTTAGCTCAACAACAGCTTTCTTCTGGAGCTGAAGCTAAGGCAAGAGGCTGTCTGGTAAGCAATGCCGAAGGCACAGCTGAAGCTGGGACCGTGGTGGCTGGCAGTGGGGAATTGGCATACGGCTCATAAGCAGTGGAGGCTCTGTACATCAAACAGGTTCCAGGTCTGCTGAGTTAGTCCTGAAGTCCTTCAAACTCCCAGAGCAACCCAGGACAGGGAAGGGTGCAATAAGTCATTTTCCACTTCTTCTCCAGAGGCTGCAAGTTTTGTATCTGGCATCTGAAAACTCTGCCTCAGGCAATCGTGTTAGGGTAGTGCCAGCTTTAATGCCCATATGCTAGTGCCATGTTGCAGTGTATAAATGGTTTGGTTACAGCAGAAATTTAGCTTCATATCTAAATTTCCTTGCAGTCATTGGTGTACATCTAGCTTCTGGCACCGCATAATCAAAAGGGTTTTGTTTTTTTTTTCCTGGCTTAATCTGAAAAAAAAAAAGCTTAAATAATTTTCAGTGACCACATTCTCCTCACAGGAATTGAGAGCCTATACTTTCATTTACCCAGAACAAACAGTAATAAACTGGGTATATTTTGCCTTGTGATTGGATGTTAAGTCCGAGTTTATATTCACCACTTTTCACCAACCTACTCCTTTTAGTAACAAGCATCTGTTTCAGGGCTGCTGCAGCAGCTTGGCAGCAGCGCCCTCACCCTAGCTAGCTCAGAGAGCCAGTTTTCAGCAGCTTTCAGCCAGAGTGTGCAGGATGAGTTGTTCTAAGATGAGCCTGTCACAGCTGAGCCCCATATCCAAGACACAGTGATCTCCACTGGCAACAGCACAACAAAGGAGAGAAAAGTCTTTCAGCAAGTGCTCTGGACTACAACCATCATCGATACAAGCCTCACAGCAATCCTCTAGAAAAAGTATGTGGAGTTCATTTTACTTTTTGGATCTACAAATGAATCACTGTTTTGACTTTGTTCAAAGAGTGGCGACCTATGTCTAGATGCTGACTCTCTAACTGTACCCTAGCATGCAAGTACATGGGGTTTGTTTTACAATCATCTGCTCAGTTAAGCAGGTTTTGTTTTGTAGGTCATCAAATGCATCAGCGGAGACAAGTTTATAGTTATTGGATACTTCCCTGCAGGTTTTTTTGTGGTTTGTTTTCTAGTCAATGTTTCTTTCGTTCATCAAGAGAAAGTCTGCAATGAACTCTAGGTAAGGACGCTTGTATGTTCAGCTAGTGACTTAGAAAACAAACTTACCCTTTGTTCAAGAAGGGTGACTTCCCTCTGCGTGCGGAGGACAGGTATAAAGCCTGCCTGTCGGTTACAGACCAGTCAAAAAAGGGAGAAACAGGGTTCAGAAATGGCTCGTAGGGTCAGCCTGCTCCTGATTAACTGCAAAGGTGCAGGTCTTCCTTTTTTAGAGCAATCTTCATTCATATGGAGTAGTCTTCAGAAGTCATTGCTAATGAGTAAGCTAACAAAGCTTATTTGATCCTGGCAGTTTAGGTAATACTGGTAACATAGGTGAAACAGCGGAATTAATTTTGAGTGGATTTCCTAGCCTGGCCCCTCTTCTTTTCCCTTGACAGACTTGGGAGTCAGCTGACTGCTCTCTGTTGCGCACCTTCACAGCAGCGATTCGTAAGTGGTGTCTGTGGATCATGGGGGAGCAATCCATGGAGCACCTTCAGGCACCCCAGTAAGCAAACAGCCAGATGGAGGTAGATCAGTCTTACAAACAACTGCTGGAAAGGCAAACAGATTTTTAGTGCAGTCACAAGTGAGAATGAATAGCACAACACTGCCAAAGACGTACCCTAGACTGCTTTTCTAAATACTCGTCCCTGCACTACAGAAGTGCCGTAAACAGCGTGAGGCCTCGTTCCTCCGGATCCCGTCCCCGCGAGTTTCAGTGGGCAGCAGTCAGCTTTGTAATTTATCTCTCTGCACAGATACGTTTTGCTTATCGCCGCAGAACCTGCCTGCCTTGCTAACGCCGCCACGACCGCAAGCCCTGATCTCGCACCCAATCTGGTTTCCTTCCGGCACTGGCTGCAGCAGAAGGGAGCTGTCGTTGCAGCAGACCGTCGCCTGCCGAGGCTGCAAAGCCGCCCCAGCTTCGTGCACCCGCACTGGGCTCTGCACAGCTTGGGGGAGCTGCGGCAGCGCAGGGGCACTAAGCCCTGCGGGGGCTCTGCACATGCCTGCAGTGTAAGTGTTTGCTGCGAACAACTCTTGCTAGCCCAGCTGAGTGCCATTTTTAATGCTGTTTTCCTCCTAAAGCACTGCAAGTTGGGGCCACCTGTTTCTTTCATATCCTTGTCCTGTTTACATGCACTGACTAATACATGGAAGACTGTTTAAGGTTTAGGAGCCCTGAAGTGGTCTCTCGGTTTTTCTTTCATATCCGAGAGGGTGTATAGAAATATCACTTAATATGGGTCAATGATTCATGACTCACCGTCTTTTATAGTACCTTAGAACAGATGGTTTCTTGTAGAGGTGGACGCATTCCAGATACAAAGACACTCCTGAAATAATCTTTCTCTGAGGCTGAGGACATGGAGAAAGAGGGGCACACAAGGGGCTTGCAGCAGCTTAGAGAATCAGCCTTTGGAGTACGTATTTTCAAGAGGGACAACTTCATATAATCGCAGAATTGCCTCCTGCATGGGTTATTTTTTTTAGGTCATTCTTGCAGAAACATTGCTTTGAAAAAAGCAGCAAACATAGGTTACAGTGCTGGGCCTTTCATTTCAAACTTTTTGGCACGATGTGTAACAAAAGAATACCCTCCTTTTATGGAAGGAATTTGAACGTGCACAGTGCACACAAAATAGGTGAGTGATGGGGAAACCCGAGCGCAAAAAAATTCAGCAGGGAATTTAACGTCAACCGCGTGCACTTATTGACAGCCCTCATCGATGAGGCCAGATCGGGACATTTCAGTCTCTGGCAGAAAGTGGCAACATGGTACAGAAACGGCAGCAGGCAGCCGGGGCCCCAGAGCTATCTTTTGCCCAATGATCTTCTATGGGCCGCCTTAGGACTCGGTCCGTTACTGACTCAGAGGGCAGGTCGCCAGTTGAAGTGCTGCCAAAGCCGCTTCCTGCCCTGCCTGGATCTTCTTTGGAAGCCTCTCCAGTCGATGCCGGCCTCGGCTAGATTAGTAGGAAGTAAGCCCAGGGTTGTGCAGGCTGTTAAACCTCACAGCCCGGGTTTCGTTTGTGTGCCGTGATCACACAGCGGTAGTTACGCTATTTCCGTAATGTGTGCTACTCTGAGCACAAACATCGGAGCTTTCTCTCTGTACGTAGCAACTGACAGTCCTCTGGGCTGCGGTGAGCATCTCTTAATTCATGTGTTACACAGAGCCGATTTCTTTACAAAGTGTCCCAGGGGTTCAGCTACAGGCTTTATTTGTTACTTTTTTAGAAAGGCTACGAAGAAGAGATTTATTTTTTGGCAGCCAGGGGAGGGAAGTAGGTTTCTAAAGCAACTGTAACCATTGCATTGTGTCCTCCTACTCTTCTAACATCTCTTCCCACTTCTCTCGACTTCATTGCCAAGAACTGTAGCTGGCGCATCCTGGCCTTTGTTGCAAACGAGCTCAGTTGCAGCCGGCACCCAGGACTCTTTGGAGGATACAGCTGGGGTGAGATTTCTAATGCTTTGGCAAAATCAGGTCCATCTTCCACCCTGCCCGCAGTTTTCAGACCAGGCAGCCTCTCGCATCAGACTGCGAGACTAAACTCCTACCCAAAGCATTCCCATACTGAGCCCAGGCTGACATTAAAACTCACGATATAAGCCATGAAATTTATGAATCAACATTTATTGATGATATGTACATAGGAGGTACAATACTTAGTGAAATATTATATTCACGACTACTTCCAGTATAGAAAGAATGTCTAGTTTGTTTTATACATGAAAGTTAGAGAAATCAGTTCTTACGCCGTAAGAAAGTGTTAAAAGCAAATGACTACTGATCATTGTAAGGAGGAAAGGATCTGAACTACAAAAATAGACTCAGTCTACGAGGCATTCCAACTACAATATACAAGAACAGAGCCCAGAGTTGGGAGAAATTTTATCATCAGCATTCATTAATTTTTAAACAAGCTGTGCTATAGATACTGTACAGAATGTCATTTCAAACTCTGGGGAACTTCTTGAGCGTAAGGAGAAGATCAACCTCATTTCTCTTCCGTTTTAACTTGTTTACATGAAACGTCTCAGAACATTCCAGCTCGGAGTGACCAGGTTGGTGTTCCAGCTTGGAATTCCAGGACCAGGACCTTTTCAGAGGCGGCAAGGGATGATGAATAAGCAGCGCAGAGTGCTGTATTGTGCAATTCATACCGAAGCATGGCAATGGGACTCACCAAGCAGGATAATTCCTGTGCTTTGGGGCCTGATTCTGATCTCTTCATGCTTACAGGGGATGATTAGACCTATGTGATCCAGGCCCAGGTTATCTAGGAAAGAACCAGCTTCTTCTTGCTGTCCCGAGGTCTTTCAGAACCACCTTCAGGTTTTGCCTCAGAAAGGTCTTATTTTCTCACAGATCCATAGCCCTGATTTCAAAGATTTTTGCAACCGACTATATAGTTCATATGTCTGGTTTATGATCAGACATACTTTTTGTAAGTAGCAGGCCTGTACAACAACCACAGTAGCTTGAGGAGATTTGAGCTTGGCATTTAATTTCCAATAACCAATAATATCCTTTTTTAACAATGAAAGAGACAGGGCACCTTCACCCACGCATGTATTCACCTTTCTCAGAGATTCTTCCTGCCAAGGGGATGAAGCAGAGGCTCCTACGTGACTTCTCGAGCACTCTGGAGAGAGTGGGCAGCCCCTTGCTGCCTGCAGCCTTGCCCTGCCACAGCTGCGCGACTGTGCTTGCTTTGCTGGTGTCCGTGGTCAAGGAGGAACTGGAAGTGACTCAGAGGGGTCCTGCAATGCTGTGATGTGACTCAGGGCTGAACGGTGCATGGGGCACAGAGTCAAAAGCAGCCAGGGCATCCAGCAGGAATGCAGTTAGGTGGATTTCCCCTTACTCACTGTGCCAATTTAAACAGTGACTTACTAAACTTCTGGTGAGAAAGAGTCCCAACATTTCCAGCAATCAAGAAGAAAACAAAACAAACTAATCATTCAAGGTGAACATTAATTTTTTGTGTCATAACAACCACATTCACAAGGCAGCAAATCTATGCTGGGGTCACTTTCACTCACTGCCAGGGAACTACACACATGCAAGTACTAACACATACCACACTGGTTAGATAGCTGAAAATTAAAAATCACATATTTACAGTAAGTTGGCTGCTTTTATGATTCTGAATGTTATCAGAACAGGATGCTCCATAACAGACAGATAAAGCAGTTACTAAGCTGTGGAACCTAATCACTTGAATGGCCAAAAGGAAACAAACCCAGATACAAACGAAAAACAGAAACTAGAACAAAATTTTAAAAGACAGTCTAATTTTCCGCTATGGCTCAATACACAGAAACCAGTTAAATTAAATTAAAGCACTGCTACACATACTGTAAACACCATTTCACTGAAATTACACGTTGATAGCTACATTATCTACACTAAGTGCAGAGAGGCACCGGACATCATGCTTCAACAAAATGTCAAAACTGGTATCAATAAAGTTTTACAGCTATTAGTAACTCAGCACTATTCTACCTGTGGTTCCTATTAAGATAATACCTGGTACATCTGATTTAAAATACAAGAAAGAGACTAAAATACCAGGGTATATCAACATACTTCCTAAATGTATATCTGTTACAAATTTAGCCTCCAAAAACCTCAGCAGAATAAGATGGCCCCATAGATATCTGAATAGTTGAAGAGATACCCAGTATCAGTCACACTGGGATGGCAGTACTTGCTATTCAACGTTTTCTTGATTTTTTTACAGTCAAAGAGCCAGTAGGCCATAAAAGATTTTTTTTTCTGGTACAGGTGTTCTGAATATTTATATTAATTTATTTTTATTCCTCTAAAAACAGTTCCTTGTTAATTAAATAGAAATTATTACAGCCACAGCCTTAATGCTGACAGGTATTTGCCTAATGGGAACATATGACCATAATAGAGAAGTAACTCTCACTTGTCCTGGTCAAAAGATGTAGTGATTGTTCTCTTCAAAATGCATAATGAAGCACGAAGTGTTTGTATGGATGCTACCCAATTACATTGGTCCCATGGTGGTTCTGTTGGTCCCTTTTCAAGAAGGCCAAGGTAGGTGGCCAAATCATGAAGTCTTTCCACAGGCTGAACTCATACACACCGTATTGTAGCAAGATGGACTGGGTACCTGCTACCATATTTTGTGCCTACCCAGTTCTCCAGCTCTCTACAAACTGTGTTCTGAGTCAGTCAATTACACATGATCAGATCCTAAGAAAGAACTCCATGATTTGGCAAAGGTAACACCAGGAAAAATCACAAAAATGAGGGACGATTGCCCAAGACAGTCAATCTAGATGATTGTTCAGATTATTATAACACTGTTCCATAATGAACTGCAGCATTTAAGGACATCTTGAAATCGCTATTTGCTTCTTGCATTTTGTGCTTTGTTTGTAATTCATCACTAAACATAACACAAAAATATTTCATGGATCCTAAACATTATAAGAAAACTGGTTTTGTGCTAAGGTACAGATCACCTTGTAAAGGACTATCCCCCTACCTTATACGGTCATATAGAAAGCATCATAAGAAAATATTAGTGTGTCTGTAAATTACAGATACTAGGTAATTTAGTTCAGTCTACACTGTAGTTTCCAGAGAAGTACAAACCCCTAAAACCTGTATTAATAGCTAAATCAGTATTGAGCATATATTATTTCACAATATAAATACAAATGCAGCTTTTTCCCATGCATTCTACAAGCTAGAGTTCACACCAGATCACAGGAAATGGGATATATTTATGAAAGGAACAGGATATGTTTGATGGAAGTGTATGCAATTGTCTTTAAGAAGGAAGGACAACCTGTAGTACACAGGAACTCACAAGCCCATACAAAACACCAAAATGGAAATGCTATAATCTACAATACTGACTGCAAAATCAATTTGTAAACACAGTTTGCATACAGTCTTTGAAAAACTCTAAAAAAAAATAGAAAAGAACGATACAAAAATACCTGCAAACTATACTATTTATGTACAAAGCAATATACAGGTACCAGACAATGCAGGCTGTGTGATGCTGCCTATGACAGTTTCCCTTCATGTAATGGTGTGCGCCACAGAACGTCGTTAAAAACAATTGCAGGACTCCTGAATTTTGAAAAATCAGACTAGAAGCACTGGACACTGGCATCAATCAGCATTGGCTCTGCAGCAGAATATAGTAAGAAGTGAAAGGGGATCAAAGGTTGGGTGAAGTGAGGAATCTCACAAGCCTTGCCTCCCTGAATCCTGCATTAGGCTGGTGGTTGTTTCCATCTGGGACTAGCAGAGACCTACTCAGTGGCTCAGTCATATGCTCTAGGTTTTTTCAATGTTTGGAGCTTGGGTTTTCCATAACACTCATAGCTGCCACTGCACAACCACCTTATCTTAAGCCTGGTAGTGGGAAGTCACCAGGTTTCCCCCAAGTAGAGGAAGATGTCTTGGGATGAGGGACGGCTCCTCAGAGCCTTGTGCCAGGGAGCCCACCCATACAAGCAGTAGAAGAATTACCAGCATCTGGGCGTCGGCTGCGGTTTGACTCACTCATAGGAGCAGATTTCAGCTTAGCATCAAACATGATCAGGAGGGAAGAACGAGGGAGGCACCCGCTGTACAGTCTGTACCCAGGCGCTGCTGCGGGCAGTCCTGCCTTAGGTGTGCAGAACTGCGGCCTCTGTCCTTCGCCTGGGGTCCGCAGTGGGACACCGCCCTGCTGTCCATGTGGGAAGAAAGCTCAATGACTTTGGAAGGAATATGCACTAAGTACATTGTTTCAGGTAAACAGTGAGCGAGAACACAACGCTCTCAAAAATAGAAGGTGAAGCTGAACAACTTGTTTACAGCTAGACCGCCGCCTTTGACTCTTCAGTATTGCAATTCCTTTTTTTTGCTTTTTACAGTACTTGACGCTACACTCTACATATCTTCATTCAGACAAAGGAAATTTGGTAAATATTTTTCCTTCTAAGTCATCAATATGATTGGAGAGAAGAAAATAACTCATCTTCCCTTTCTGCTGGGAACAGGAGCTTCTACATAGCCTTATATGGGGAATTATAGCCGAGATGAATTGTCCCAATGGACTATACACCTATCACAATCACTAATATGAAAAATATCTTAATCATGGCCTTCGAAGTCACAGTAATAAAATCAAGGATAGTCTTCTGGCTCAGAATAATATTACAGTACGTTTTTATAAAGTGCCCTTATTTATCCTTCTGTAAATTAATTCAAACGCAGCAATAAAAATAGACGAATGGAACTTAATGAGAAACAGTTATACCTTTACTACTCCACAAAAGGATTCTTCTGAGCCCAGTACTAAAGCTCAGAGCCTTTTTAAAGATAATTAGAGAAGTGAATGTCAGAGGTGAGGTTCAATACTGCCTGTGGTTTGGGGGATTGGTGCAATTGCTGCTATGTTGCTACAACAAGGCTGCAACAACAGAAGGGAAGGCGAGGAAGCAGAGAAAATCCAGGCAGTTGCCAGAATAAATTTGTTCAAACACTGTTGCTGCAGCTTCTCAGATGAACAGTCTGCTCTTCTGAGTATCTACTGCTGGAAAACTAATGACCCTGGGAGCAATGGAAATCAAATCGGAAATCAAATCAGAAATCTTTATTACTCCTACATTTTAAAGTGGCGCAAAGTTTGAAAGTCTATATGTGCTTTGAGAAAGAAATAGAGATCAGCTGTATCTCAGGGAGGAAATGGAAAAAAAACGTAATGACAGTGATCCTTATTTCTGTGCTGAGTTCTGATTTCATTGCTGGACTTCTACCATAGAAACTATTAGGCAAAAAAGAAGCATCTTGGCAGATATCTTTTGGATGTGAGCATCAACGTCTTTATAAATAGCAGACAAAGTCTATTCCCTAGGATGGGAATGTGAAATGTCTTCTAACTTAACGGAGACAGGAAGGGACTTGAGCTTTCCTGGAAGCCTGTGACTCCCACAGATTTCAGTGGGGCTTTCAAGCAGTCAGAGCACTGCAGACACAGGTTTTACTACAGCAAACACAGTTTTTCAAAGACGTGCTGAGTTTCTCACTGATTCAAATGAAAGCAGCACATCCCATAATATGGTTCAAACGTCTTACCCCCTACCTATTTGAAGCACCCTCTTGTAGAAGACCCATGCATGTTTCTTACAATGCTGGTGTAGCCTTTGTCTTCTCAGGGAAGCAATGAAGAAACAAATTCAGTAGCAAAGTGCTCCACCTTTTTTGTAGTTTTAACGTACCGTGTGCTTTAGTTTCCATGAACAGATATTAAGAGAATGCCGCCCTAGGTTCAGCAGTAAATGCATAAAGCAAATGCATAAGCATATACTTAATTAAGCATGCAATTAACTGAGTCTTTGCCTGGTCTAGACTTTTCCATGTGCCAGTGTGCTGTCAGCAGTCCAAAGGCCAAGGGATATCACAGTTGCGCAGACAAGGGTGGGGGCAACTGGCAGAGCAGCAAAGGAGACAAATGTAGAATGAAATGTTAATTTGTTTAGGAACTATGCAGGAAACAAATCACTCTCCACTGTGCTTTTCCTTTAACTTTGCCCCCCCAGCGCTGCGAACAAATACAAGAGATTTGCCAGATGCAAATTCATGCATCAACACTCACTTCAGTGAAACTAGAAAGAGACTGGCCAGTAACCAGCACTGCCTGCTGAAATGTGAACCTTGTATTAGCTGAAGTGGCTGGTCCCTGCGTTATTTTCTGTTTATTTAGTTAAGTAGCAACCCAGCCTCATGTGAAATGAGCAAATCGAGAAATGCAAGCCAAGAGTGAGTTACATTTTCCCAGAGAAATGGAAAGCTTTTTGATGGTTAAATAGAGTGCTGCGCTGGAGTAACACTACATTAAATACTCAGTCGGGCTAAAAGCAGAGGAGTATACCAAAACCAACATCTCTCCTCCCACATGCACATTTAAATAGAGAAATACCATTGTAATTATCTTTTGAAACATCCCTGAGTTACTGTATCTACAGAATTGCTATTTTAAAATCACAGTCTGCTATTCTAGTCCTATCAAAAGACCCAAATTTATTCTCCCTTGCGCAGGTGGGGTTTCTCTAGCTTCTCGTTCCTTCCTCCCCTAGGCTCCATCCAAAGAAGCACTCTTCAAAGGGCAATGTGTCCCATGTGGGTAAGTGTAATCATATTCTAAGTGTTTCTCAATAAGTAATTTTGTGGAGCTGCCTAGTCACATGTTGCTGGCATTCCTATTTGTTTCCAACTGCTGGACAGTTTCACAGGACAGCCAAAAGCGTATAGACCAGTATCCTAAAGCTACTTTCAAGGCAAGTAATTGGTGTGGCTGCTCCTAAGAAACTGCTACAGTGAAGAGGATGGAAAGTCATCTATCAGTGGGCGAGCTGTGCCATGAAGCAGCTCGAGAATGCTGGATATAAACGGCGGTAAACACTGCGTGTAATTCATGGATATAACTACCACCCAAGTCACAGTTAATTCCACCTGATGTGAGCCAGCACTGTCAGAATAGGGAACATTTTAGAGTATCCACGCACTGCCCCTGGCACATTTCTGGCACATAACCCAGTGGTAAAAATGCCTTCGAATGCCAACTGGGAGAAGCAGCAGCCAGCTACAGGCTAATTCTGGATTTGCTAATACCAATGACTGAGAAAAGAGAAGACAACCTGCCTACCACTTCTCTGAATATCATACAATTCCATCCCTCACAAAAAAAAAATCCTTAAGATGCTTCACGAGGCCTCTGGAAAAGGTCTCCACCTCCAATACATGCTAGAGGCCTACAGAATTCACAGTGGTTCAATAATTGCTTAATTATATAGGCCATTTCACTTAGGATTGTAGCCATGGCATGCAAGCAAGGACAAAAATTCAATGACAAGAAAAATATTCCATGACAACAAATGCTTAAATGAGAGATACTCTGACAATGGACTTAATCTTGCACATTGTTAATCATGCAAGTAGCCTTGACTGGCTCGGGTCTCTCTGTGTTTTTGGAGATATTTATATGAATGCAGATGAGCAAAATCAGATTATATTTTAATAGCTTCTACAGAGCCAAATACCACTCTACAGTTAAACACTTTATTCGTGTTTAAACCCATGATAGGTCTGAGCACAGACACTGAATGGCCTGTTTCTGTAAATGTTTCAACTCTGTTTTCTGCCTTTTTTAAGTTCACCTTATGCTCATATTCTGATTCATTCTGAGCGCCTCTGAGAGCTCCCATGAAAATTGCACAAAGCTTGTTCTGTGGGCAGAGCCTCCCAAGGCTGCATGGCTCAGCTTTGCTATAGAACATTGCTAAGAGTATAATGGCATTCACCAGTGTCTTAAAATTGCTAAGTATTAACAAGCACCTTTAAAAACACTTCACAGGGTGATTATTGTGACTGTAATTTCTTCTGACAGGATGAGTCACCTATACTATGTTGAGAAAACACCATCTCATTAATTCAGATGCCATGCGCCCTAAGAAACATTTCTCTGACATTAGAGAGTTATACGAATTGTTACTCTGCAAAAGAGAGAGAGATGTATGTTCAACGTACTGGTCTAAATCCTGAAATTCTGGTTTATTCTTCATTCAGTCCTAACCCTGGACAAATTCTATTAATCTTATATGGAATTTGGCTTAGCAATGAATTCAGGATATAGCCATTCTCTGAAATATGACATATACTTGAAAGATGGCTTTCACTTCATACCAAATGCTACCGACGATCACATTCAAAAACTCTCTGTTTCTTAGAGTAATGTATCCAGAATTTGCTTATAGCTCATTATCGAGTACCCAATCACGACATCTGTGATCAATCTTAGTAGTACCTTACTTGAGTAGTCCTGTCCACATGAGGAATCCTTCTGACATGAGTGGAGCAGGGTGAATAGTAGGGTGCTACCTACTTTGATTACGAATGGCATAACTGAGCCCATGGTATTCTGTATTTTGTACATCACGCATAGATGGAACTACCACCCCTGCAATAATACTGCCTTGTATTGTATGATGCATTGTGGTCGCAAAGCAGCACAGCCTCATCATCAAATAAAGGCTGCACCTGCCCTGGGACCGCTGATAAAAGCACGTCAGATTCACATACAAATCTCATGTCTTGTCTTCGTGATAAGTACTAGTTGTACTGATCTAACAAAATGTCTGGGATAATTTATTGACTTTCATGCATTAATCTTGCCCCTGGATCTAAGTTCAGTTTAAAGTACAACTAGGCACAAAAATACAGTGCTTGTTAACATTAAAACAAATAGAAATCTTTATAAACTTTTTCAAAACATATTTTCGCAGTACAGTGCTAAATAGATCAGGTAGGCCACACTTGAAGGTTTACGTGGTGTTATGTTTCTCTTGTATTTGCGACCCTGAGTCCCTGTAGTGAACTGTACCGGCACTTGGATCTTCCGGTTTCACAGCATTTACATTCTTTGTGTCTTGACTGAAAGGGGAGGTGGGTGAGAGCGCACTGCACTGCGTGGAGCACTCTGCAGCAGCAGCATCCAAACAGTAACACAAGGGAGACAGACGGTTATGGATCATCGCTTGGCAAAGACACTACCATGACCCGATGAGACCTTTGCTAGGTTTCAGTTACAAAATTAAGTAAGCAGAAACTGTAGATGTTAAATAGAAAAAAGATAAATCTTCTTTAATTGTGGTATCTTTTGCCAGAAGATAGCTTCAGGGCTTATTAAAGATGGAGCTAGTAATCTCTTCCCTTAGTTTTCACGTTTCCATGGCTCTTCTTCAGCAACACTGAAGTCTGCAGATTTGCCATTGGTTGCCAGTGTTACCTGCAAGTAATTATCATCAACAACTGACTTAAAAGACAAGGCACTTTGACAAGAAAAGTCATGACTTTTCTATGGAAGATCATGATATTTACAGGAATTACATACACCATGTCTTATTATACATGTAAAATGTATTTATTCAGAATTCACAACACTCTCAAATAGTGAGGGTCCTGTTCATTTATTATACTGACTAGAAAACATTAGCAGTAGAAAGTTCCATATTTTCTTAGCCTTTGTGGTAGGTTTTATTTTAGTAAGTATTTCAGATTCTACTCCTTTCCATCTCCTATAGATTTCTCTGGATTATTTAAAAAACAGATTGCCTTTTTTTTTTTTTTCGATTTAGAAAGTCATTATTTTTTCAGGGGAATTCCTTAGCAAAGTAGGATAGCTGATGCAAGGACATGAGAAATATGCAAGGCCAGCATAATCATAATGTGTATCTATACAAACTCACCTACAATTAAACCACCTTTAAAGAAATGGAGGAAAAGATACTCTGTGAAACTGCTGTTCATCATACCACTGTTTCTAACAATGTAGTGAAAGATTTTGACTATAGTCAGACCAAAAATTCATAATAATGCTACATTTTTCTCAAAGTACAGCAAAACATCACTCATGCCTGAAAAGATTATGTGCTAAAATTTTTAGGTTTTAAGTGTGGTAGAAGACCTGTAGTGATCTACCAACTCACAGCAAACACTGGCCAGTACACTGCATCCCAGAAGTAACTATAAACAAACCCATGCTTCAAGAAAGATAGCTCCAGCCAAATTACTTCAACAATTTTAAAAAGGTAAGATGTTAATTTAACTTTGCAAAAATGATCTAGATCTTTATAATTGTGAGAGAACCTTTCATTTAATTTTAAATGGATGTCTCACTCTTTCCTAACTTACCTTGTAAGTTAGCATTCTCAGCTTCAAATGAAAACTTACAGAGCTGAAATTCCCCATGCTGGATAAACTGGATGTATGGAAGCATTGGGACATGGAAACATGACAAAATGCACTGGTTTTTGAAACGAAGTCAAGCTTTTTCTTAGACAATTGAAAAGAGGAAACATGCAAATATAGGAATGAACAGCTTATTCAGAAATGAAAATCACATGGAGTCATGTGAAAGATGATATTAAAAAAACAGAAAAATATCGTGCAATAACAACCAGTCTAGCCCCATATAAAGGTAAACTACTTATTAAAAATACACATTGACCATGCAAAATTATAAACTACTAGCATTATACATGGAATATATTACAGAAAGCAAAGAGAAAGGACATGCTAGTAGATCAGCTTTTCCACATTCTGACCAGAGTTGCAGTGAGCTTTTCAACCCACTAGTGGATTTGACAGGATGAAGAGACGTCTGTTCGGGTTTAACAGCTGGCTTTTTTGAAGCCCCAAATCCTACACTCTATTGCTTTTGCTACTCTGACACTTGGGAGCTGTAGACCACTTCTACATGATCCAAATGCTTTGCAAATGTCAGCACATATTCATAGCTTATAAAGTAGACCATAACATCACATCCTTTTGGCAGCTTGCAGACAAGACACACAGACAAGACAAGTGACCTGCTCAAAGTCAGTCTTGTGCTCAATCCAGTAAACCCTGGCTCTTTTCATGCATTTAGAAGTGCAAAATGAAACTGCAAGCAGAGCACACCTAAAATAATGACAAAAGAGAAACACGTCTAGCTCAGAAATCACTGGTCCCCAATTTTAATTAAAGGGTGTGCCTAGGCTGACATACAGCACCATTAATCCCTGTTTTTGAGGTAAGCTCATGCCTCAGATGAGGGAAATGATAAGAGAAACTGAAGGAGAAAAGAAAGTGCAGCAAGTGTTGCATCAACGGGCTACTGATTTCTAGCCTGGCTTGAATCCCTGTGCAAATCTGAGAGACCGGAAGGGGGTAAAATTAACAGCATCTAGTTCCATGAACCTGATTCAGACTGATACATGGTAGCTGGATTTGTCTTAATAATTTGTCCTGTTTATTTCACTGAAAAACAGTTTTCCAAAAGTTCCAAAATAAATTAATTGAAAACTGTGCGTGTGTGTGTATGTGTGTGTGTGCAAGCACACAATTATTTTTAATAAAAACATCTTTTATCAAATGAGATCTTTCTTTTCAGGGGGTTTCTTTTTTCCTTCAAATTTTAATCTCTTCTGTGTCCGTTCCTTTTTTGAGAAATATAAATTAATGGCAGTTTTTAATTTTGTGTAATATCTATTCTCTTTTCATTTCAAATTTTTTTTTCTTTAATTTTTCTCACACAAAAAGAGTGGGTCAGAAGAGGAAGAGGAGAGCCACATCAGAAAAAAATGTTTGGTTTTTATTTAAAAAATCATTTTATTAACAACTTGGAAGATTCAGGGAAAATTTGAGGATAAGATGAAAGTTTTTTCTTTCCTGAATTCAGTATTACGTTTTCCCCCAGAAATTCAGGTTTGGCCTGACATTATCTAGAAGTAAGCATTAGAAAAAAAATATATTCTAAAGAACATTTCCAGCCAGGCCAGACACAGGTGAAACTGACAGAATAGGACTTGAATTTCCAATATATATGGTCATCTCCTAATGGACTTAGCGTAGGCATTCACCGTTATAATACTGGCTCAGTTGTGGCAACTGGAAGATGCAGGAGAGTCTTGTTTAACTTCTTCAACGACCTGGATGAAGAGTTAGAGTGTACCCTCAGCAAGTTTGCTGACGAGACAAAACTGGGAGGAGTAGTAGATACACCAGAAGGCTGTGCTGCCATTCAGTGTGACCTGGACAGGCTGGAAAGTTGGGCAGAGAGGAACCTGATGAGGTTCACCAAGGGCAAGTGCAGGGTCCTGCACCTGGGGAGGAACAACCCCATGCATCAGTACAGGCTTGGGGTGGACCTGCTGGAGTGCAGCTCTGTGGAGAGGGATCTGGGTGTCCTGGTGGATGACAGGTTGACCATGAGCCAGCAGTGTGCCCTGGCTGCCAAGGCGGCCAATAGCATCCTGGGGTGCATTAGGAAGAGTGTGGCCAGCAAGTCGAGGGAGGTTCTCCTTCACCTCTACACTGCCCTGGTGAGGCCCCATCTCGAGTACTGTGTCCAGTTCTGGGCTCCCCACTTCAAGAAAGATGAGGAGCTGCTGGAGAGAGTCCAGTGGAGGGCTACGAGGACGGTGAGGGGACTGGAGCATCTCTCCTATGAGGAGAGGCTGAGGGAAGCTGGGCTTATTCAGCCTGAAGAAGAGAAGGCGGAGCGGGGACCTAATAAATGTTTATAAATATCTTAAGGGTGGGTGTCAAGAGGATGGGGCCAGACTCTTTTCAGTGGTGCCCAGTGACAGAACAAGGGGCAATGGGCACAAATTGAAGCAGAGGAAGTTCCGTCTGAACATGAGGAAGAATTTCTTCCCTCTGAGGGTGACGGAGCCCTGGAACAGGCTGCCCAGGGAGGTTGTGGAGTCTCCTTCTCTGGAGATATTCAAGACCTGCCTGGA
>Ga0065711_1032342_pt1 | contig 27523 bp, 9 predicted proteins | sample Hoacrofraction12_FD_59098 | JGI IMG/M metagenome (GOLD analysis project Ga0065711, IMG submission 59098) | Hoatzin crop microbial communities from Cojedes, Venezuela - Epithelial fraction 12 v2 (version 2) | ecosystem: Host-associated > Birds > Digestive system > Esophagus > Crop | place...
CGGCTGCACCCTGCCAGTCGCCTTCCCCGCTCGCCCTGCCTGCGCGAACTGCCGCGCAAACTGCTGCGCCGCTCCCGGGCTGCTGCGCCGGCTCTGTTTGACGGCTGTGTTCGCCAGCGCTCCCGGCCACTCACGCTCCCTGGGGGCTGCACTTATCCGTGAGGGTGTTTGGCCGCTTCTTGAAAAACTTCTCTGCAAAATTCCATTATTTGCATTTTACATATAGGAATTAGCATTGCTTTTCTTCTTGTCTGTCTTCAGAAACTAGGTTTTGGTACCTAAACTTGATTGACTAACTTTACCTTGTGTCACTTGAAAGATTTAGGACCAAATCAGTGTAGCGCAGGTGCCCAAATCCAAGCACTAGTCACCTGTGTACAGATGCAATTAAGAGGTAGATGTGTGTGAATTTGTGTGACACATTTCACTGTATGGGTGTCACATGAATTTTTAATCAGTTCGTATGTCTGAGAGACCTAATCCAACTAACTTTATTAATGGCGTTTTACATCTATTATCTCTAACCAAAAGGTTGTGTATTTGGACAACAAAATATTGGCAGGAGTCACTTAATTTTAACACACAAAGCACTACTACTAACTAGAGTATAGAAGAAGGGAGAGTGGTTTATCAACAGTTTGAATAAGGTACAAATTCAATTCAGATACCATAAGTGAAAAAAAACTCAAACTGATACTTAAAGTGTATACAAAGAGCTGCTTTTTATTTTATTTTAAATTTGCTTACGGGGAGAAGTAACCAGTTCCACAACTAATTATAATAAAAATTGAAAGGAGTAATTTTGTAAATTCTGTATATTCTTGACTTTTTCATAAATGCATGAGGAGTGCTAGGGCCATTATTCTGTGAGTGCATTACAAACTCTGATTTTCAGAGGTGATATTCCATACTTACTAAATTTCCAGTCACTCATCCAAAAAGTGAGTATCAAAATTATCACTTTTGTATATTTCAGTTTAATAAGAAAAAGACAGAGAAAGGCAGACCATGAGATAGTCTGATATAAGCATAATATTCTAACTTCTGTACTGCATCTGGCTGGGCTGGAGTTAACTTTCTTAATAGTGGCCTGTATGGTGCTGTGCTTTGCATTTGTGGCTACAGCAATGCTAGTAACACACCATTTTGACTCTTGCTGAACAGAGCTTGCACAGCATCAAGACTTTCTCTCCAACCCTTCCCACCGATCCATAAGTCTTTTCACCTTTCTTCTGTTTTTCCCCATCCCATGGGAGAGAGGAGTGAGTAAGAGGTAGGTGGGTATTTGGCTGCTGGCTGGGGTCAACCGACCAAAGCACGTCATTGGAAGTGATGGAAGAAATAGAACCTTAAAGCCTTTGACAATGCAGCAGTTGCAAAGGAAGTTTTCCGTATGTCTGCAGTATACTGACAAAGAACTGAACAATGAAATCGTAAGCAGAACTGACAAGAAAGTAGTACAACAGTAATCAGAAGCTTGAATTATTGGTTTAGTTTTAACTTGTCTTTTCACAGAGTCATTATTCTAAACATTTTTATGTTGTGATTGACTCATGCTTTGATCTAATATCTGAAAGAACATGAAGTATCCTTTAGATCCCATAGGTCCTGTGTCTCATGTACACTATTCCCTCTGTCTCATCTACACTATCATTACCTGATTATTAAAGATTTCCAAATGGTCCCATACAGCTTCATTAAATCTCTAGAAGGCAAAATGAGCTCCATTACTTTACATTCCTATTAAGTTTACTTACTGTAAGCTGATCTTTAGCAGGAGAGAATGATGGGGACAAAGATTTTATTTTCCAGAGAGAGACTCTAGCTAACTACAACAAATTTCTTTAGAAAGCAAACCCCAGTGGAAATTTTAAACATTCAGTAAGTTTCTAGAAGCAAGGCTTACCAGAACTATGGAATGAATTTGCTGTTGTTGTCCTGGGCCCAAGTGACAAAAGAGTTAAGAACAGATATTTGGCATATTGAAGGGATAATCATGTGCTAGAACCCCAATCTGAACTGTGATGAATTATTAAACAAGTGGTTTGTTGGGTGATTGAATATTACCTGCAAAGCACTGCTCATCTCCTTGAGGCCCATCCAGAGCTAACTGAATTGAGCCAATTAGACTGACTGTCTCTTCAATGAGTTGTGACCTATCAATGGTAATAGCTTATTATGATGATAGATGAACCCATCTCTCAAACTGAAGCCTGAGTACACACTTCAGCGGTTTCCCTGAATCATAGGGCCATTACCTATCAACTTCAGATTGACAGGAATGACAGCAGTGAGAGCAGGTAGCATGCATGAGCAGACACAGATGATTGTATTATCCAAATGAATATATTTGCACTTATTTTTGGTGAGGTTGTTTTGTGGTTTTTTGATGTTTTTTAATGGGCCTGCCTGAACGTTCCGTATTTCGCTAAAGTACCTAATGTTTCTCACAATATGTGCAGTACCACCCTTGTCTCCTGAGATAGCTGGATGAATTTCTGATGGGTATCTACATGTCTTTTCAGTCTCAGAGGCACTCTGTACTGTGATACAAGTGAATCTTTTTTTCTAATTGAAGTGTTTATTTTATTTGTTTGGCCTTCTTAGCCCTATCAATTTATTTTCCAGAGATAATTTCCTCAGAAAAATGAGCAAGAAAGAGGAACTGTAACATTACCAATATTTTTCATGATTTTATTACAAGCTTTTGAAACCTTTAAGTATCACATATCATTAAACACGTCTGGACCAGTTCCTTGTCTAGTTTAGCTTCGTTTGGAGACAGGGAATTTTTTCACAGGGAAGGTAGTTGTTTTAACAATTTTCTGTGTCAGTTTTTTTGGGGGCTTTTTTGGTCAGCTGTCCCTACCCCCCCAGTTAAGGATTTCAGGTGTATTTTATTAATTAAAAATAACAGTGCTAGAGGCACATACCTTTAATTTACCATGCTGAAAGAAGATTTTGGTTATGACTCAAGTTTTAAAATTGAATTTCATAAGACCAATGCCTTTATATATTCCTAAACCATATCTCAGTTATCCATAAGGTAGCTACAGTCTGCTCTGAAAGTGTGGCCTTGAAGGAAAGGCTTTAGGCTATGCAACTATCCAGTCAGCACAGCAATCCTGACTGTATCCCTGCCTCTCTTACATGAGTTGCTTTGTTCCAGGTTTCCGGCAGTGTGTTCTGGTGAGCTGTGCCTCACTGCAGTGCGTGCTTTACTGTGCAACTAATAAGGCACAACTTACACAATTCCAAATTTGCTTTGCTGTGGACTGGGTAGCATGTCTGCAGCAGTATTAACGCACATAAATACAGTAAATAGTAATCCATAGTTTTCCATCAATATTGTATCTTCCATGCTCCAGAAAGCCATAGCACAGTATTTAGTTTGCTTTGAAGTTTTTTTGAAGCTCAGGTGATCAAAGTATGTCATATTATAGAGGAATTTTTTCTTCTTATGTGTTTTAAATTAAATGCAACAATACAGGGCTATACATATATCTAGTCATTTTAAATGTTTGCCAAGTTAAAAACACAGATACAGAAGTAGGAAGAAGTAAAATGAAAAAGAAAATGGATAGATCAGCATTCTGTTGTCATTAGCTATGGAAACAAGATTTCCTGACTTAATAAACCTAGGCAGTCTGACTAATAAAATTGGTGCAGTGAAACTGTATTTTTTAGCTTACAGAGTAGATGCGTAGCAACAGATGCCTTTAAAACTAATCAAATAAATAGATACATTGTTTGGTCAGCTGTGTCTTATTACTTGAACGTGTGAGCTAATTCTGTTTAGTCTGCTGTGATGAAAAGTCCTTTTGAGAAAGAACGTTCTACAGTTTTGTTGCTGAGATGCATTTTATGTGATGTGCAGTCCAGTAAATTATTCCTATCTCATAATCAATGTATTAATTCAGTTTACATAGATGCACAGAAATCCAGTTTTATCGCTGTCCTGTATCTTTAGTTTTAGGGCAAATATATGGCACATAAACATGTATGTTTGCATACAAGTAGCTTTATACATTTGTCTCATCTGTTGAGCAAAAATATGAGTGTATGACAAGAAGGAGGCAACAGAATAAAACTAGCTATATGAGATTAAACAACTTTGAAACTTAAATATAGGAACGATCAAGGCAACCTTTCTTAAACAAACCTCAAGCTTTTGTATTAAAGCTAGCTGAGAATTCTTCATTAAAATACTGGTTTTGCTTTTTCCAGCAAACATTTTCATATTTTCTATTAGGAAAATTGCAGTGAGATATTTTGCTTCAGATTTTGGACAGTGGCATTGCCAAATCAAACAGTTTGAGCCCCTCTGTCATTAATGGAGACTTTCTGAGCTACTGCAGCGCGCTTTTGCAGATCTGTCACTCCTGTTTCCTTCCTTTGTGACTGAAAAGGGGCTAGCAGTAGTAGAAAAGTTTTAACATTTGGTAACAAATACAGCAACTCAAAATCTCTTATTCCCACCATGAATACAATCAAGTAGATGACCTTATCAGCAAATCATGAGACTCATTATCAAGCCTTCCCAGAGCTCCATGAAACAAAACATCCCTCTACCTGCAATAATCAAGGACATAAATGACAGCTGAAAGATTTGGGAGAGTCAGAAGAGCTCTCCAAATCTCAGAGTATGTTCTGACTGTTCCCAATTCCAAATTAAATAGAAGTGCATACACTGTTTTGTGGTGGCCTTATAAAACTGTGAAACCTGTATTAAAATGTGTGACAAAACATGGTTGTTAATGCAATTTACAGAATTGCAAATCTAATGTTTTTCAGAAGTTACAGACAAAAGTAAAAAGAAATAAGAAAAACCTTCCAATTTTTCAGTGCAAGTTTTTGTGAAAAAAAAAAACATTCTGACAAAGGTCACATGCTTTATTTAAAATAACAAAAGCAGCACATTTCCCCTTAACTTATAAATGCTCATAATTATTTTTACTGACTCTAGTATGCTTTCAGTCTATCATCTATATGTTTGGCTTATAGTCTTTGAGAGTATTAGTCTAGGCACATACGAAAAATTTAGCTACTTTTCCTGCAAATGATTATTTAGCTTCTTTGTCTACTTTCTTTCCAGTCTGGTTTCTGTATTCATCCTTGAAAAGTAAAGTAATTCTGGGCTATCAGCTGTTGATGCATTGTACAGAGTATTAACTTTATTCTGGTCACGTATTGTGTGTTCCGAAAGGTGAGCACTTTTGCTTACCTCTCTCAAGATTCTTATACGATGTTCTTTAAAACTGTCTTTCAGTATTTTGGATTGCTAAATGCTGCAGATTCTTTTTAGAAAATGGTTGTTCTATAGTTCCATGAAATGTATTACCACAAGCAAATCTCATTTTTTTTTAATTGAGGGAGCCTCAGTAAATACTTAGAGTAATTCTATAAGAAAGTATTTTTCTGTTTTCTTCCAAAGACTCGTAGTGTTTTTAACACAGAAAAACTTATTTAAATTGTTATGTAAGTTTCTTGTATGTATTCTGCATGTTTTATTTTTTATGTCCACTTGAAATGGACATATTCATGTCCCATTTCTGCATAAAAGATATGCAGAATGTGTAGCTATGGTCTGCTCCATGAGAAAGCAAAAGACAACTGTATTTTTCAAATACAAAAATATTGGGCAGTTTGCATATATCCAGGGCTTTTTGAGTTGACAAATTATTTACTTAGTTACATCATGAAATTTTTCATATGTTTACAGACAGGACATTAATCTGAACAGATTTTGATCTGACCTCCTAAAGTCCTTCTGACATTTTTACAGCACAAATTTAGTTTCATGTTCAAATGTCAAAATCTCCAGAAAGCTGAAAAGCCATCTATCGGAGTCTCAATTTAGGTACCTGAGATTGTTCTGTGGTTATCAGAAGTGCAGACGAGAACCACAGCAGAAATAAGTGTAAAGTGACTATAGTCAGCCATGTATTTGAACATGAAGTTCCAGAGTTCCTTGCTGGTTAGAAGTGTGCTATTTTCCAGTGTGGGAAGGCCCAGTTTTCATAAGTACTACAGCATGTATGCTACTGCTGCAGCATTTCATAAAGCACTGGAAACACTGGTTGTTTACTGAAATGTGATCACTTTGCCTGAAGAATATGGTGAATTTAAGCTGGTATTACAAAGCAGGATTTATTTTGCTCTAGGCAGGTAGTGACTACTACTTTAAAATGCGTGAAAGTTAATTAATGCTTGAATACAGCAGATATTACATTGGATAATGTGGATACATATCCACATTGTTAATGAAAAGGTCCATCATAATGAGTATATTACCTTCTATGCTGAATTATGATGGAAGTCTTATGGAAGGGTAAATGGCATCCATTGTAAAACCTAATGGATATCATTATGGTCAGTGTTAAAATAATGAATATCAAATGAATGAGTAATAGGAGAGACACTAAAACTAAATTCTGTTCATTAACTGTGTTGGTAAAAATGCGTAATCAGTATCACAGATTTATGTGCACATCTTAGTTGACTGTGCATGTGCTTTGGGCAATCTGGGACCATCAGAAAAATTTAAACATTGCAGCAATGAGTTCTTAAGTATTGCACTAGAAGTACATATGTATGTTTTATATAAAATATTGAAAGTTCAAAGAAAATAGTCTGAATATTGCCCAAAAGGCCTTAAATCTTTTCTTCTTTTCTTTGGGATACAAAGCGACTTAAATAGAAATCCCAGCAATATGATAACGGAAATTAAGCAGACATTTTGTAATTGATGTACTTTATTATCCTGACTGTGTGAACTGAACAAAAGCATGAATAGCTAGTGACCTGAGCTGCCCTAATAAGTACTTCTGCTTGGGATAGCATTCAGCATCCCATTAAGAGCAAAGATAAAAGCATCCTGTAAGGTAGCTCCAACTATGAGTAAATGGGATTTTCAGTAAGTTCCTCAAATTTCCCAAGGTTCTTAGAACTGTCCATAGGACTTTTTTATTACTGTAAGCTCTATGAGGGTTCCAAATAATTTCTCTTTATTAACAACTTTATTTATTTATTTATTTATTCCATGTTAGTTTTTGTGTCAGCTCTCCACAGGGACATTCAAGTTGCTACAGGCTTCAGAGACAATTATGTTCATAACAACTGGTCTAAAAATACCACGTGATGCAGCCAAGTTCTTGTTTTTAGGGAGCAGTAAAGGAATAAGTGGCATTTATGAGGGTATTGTGTCGAGGAAAGAGTGTGGATGCATGCTTACATGTAGCCTAATTCTTGTCTGGACAGCCAGGAAGAAAATAAAGTACGATTTTGCTGGAGAAGTATGAGCCAATTTTAGGGGGGATTTTTTGTATTTTGAAATAACTAGGGCAAAAATTCTCCCATTTTGACTCATTCTGTATTGAGTGAACTAACATATATTAGCTATTCTATTACAGATCTTTGATCTCCGTATATATTAGGTGTTCTGTTCAGTGGCTCTGTATCAGGTGTTCTACAGCGGCTCTGAGGAAGAACTTCCACCTGCAATAAGGAGAGAAATAGGAGCACAATGTGTAATAAAGCAGTAAACTGCAAACAAGATTCAACACTGCAGGTCTGAGAAGTGGAATTTGTCTTGAAAGGGAGATCATAGATTCAGGTTTAGAACTACTCTTGGCCAGTAGTTTTATTTGGCTCTTCAGGGAAAACAGAAAGAGATGTGGTAGTATATTACCTTCTGAATATGTCACTGTTATTGTGATCATAAGGCATTGAAAGCAAGGTCTATACTTCCAGTTCTTGACATAGAATCATAAACCTTTAGCATCTTTCTGAGGAAAATGCAAAGTTTGGTAATGTAACAATATCTAAACTGTACCGGAGGAAAGTCCATCCAGCTCAGTAGCCTGTTTCATCACAGTGGCCATCAGCAAATGCCAAAGGAGGAGTGTAAAAGGCAGGCAAGGGTATAGTGATACTTCATCACATACTTTCCTAACCTCAAGCAACCTGTAGCTTGGGTACTGCTGAAGTGATCAAGGTGTCTTTGTATTTAATGGTCTTCATTGATCCTAACAGCAATTAAAAACCTTCATCACATGAAGATCTAGCAATAAATGAGGGTCTTGTTTGGGACAGCATATCTGGTTCTGTGGCAGCCCACTCTATGTCCTACCCTCTACCATTGTTGTTTGATTTTGAATTGTCCCTGAAAAATGGTTTGTATGGGAAAATCTGGGAGATCAAAATGTTTTTTGTCTCTTCTAGCCTCAGTTGCACTAGTAAATGTTCATTTTTTTTTAAGTGAAAGCACAGTGGTTTTGTACTAGGTCTTAGTGCTGCTTTACTTTCTCCATTTACACTGACAAGTCAGATAAGTTGTCTGGAAGCAAAACTACCTACACTTTGTAAAGAAATGCAGTTATTTGTCATGACGTCAAAGCACAAACTATTATATTTGCATCTCATCCATCTGTCTGTGCTGTAAATTGATGTCTAAAGTGGGAAAATACTTTGATATTATATCATAGGAAAATCCTTTTAAATGTCTCTTTTTCAGGTATGAGTTATTTCTCTCTGCATATTATAATCTTCTGCTAATTAGTTAAAACAATTATGTTAGCAGTAATTAGAATCTGTATGTTCTTGGTGTTAATGCATTCTGTGACTTTGCTTCTATAAAGACTTTAAGAAAGCTCTCTTTGATTCAGGTTAGTATCGAAATAAATGAACGAACAACATACTGTTATTATTCTTCAAATTTATGTGATTGTATCACACACTACATTTTTGTACTGGCATATATAAAAGGCAGTGAGCCCTGGAAAGTGGTCTGAGCCAGTACTAAAATAGCTAAATAAGGTTGAAGAAGGGGAAGCAATAAATCAGATCAAATAGAATCACGAGAGGATATGGAAAAGAAGAATTAGCTTAACTACTTTTCAAGGCATGTTCTGGCTTTTCTTAAGTGGGCCCGTGCAAGAGAAATAGTGATTAAAAGATATATTTACCAGCCTATGTCATCTCACTTCTAGTGCAGAAATGAGGTCAATACCGCCTCTCCAAAACTTGCTTTATTGACCAAGCACTTGAGTTTTGTGGGACAGTGAATTGTATAGGAGTATGTGTGATCGTGCCCTCATCCTTTTTGCTTACTAGCTCCTCAACTGTGGTATTGTTCTCTGTGCTCCCTTAAAGGCACACCAATTCATATTTTGCACACTGTCAACATCAGTTATGAGGCAGAGATGTACTTCATTTCCTAGTGTCCTGTCTTAAACATCTTTCTGGAGGCCATAAGAATGAAAGTGTTTGTACTCAAAGTTGAGTTGAGATTTTTGTTCTTAACTATATAGTGGTTCAGTAACTACTCTGCATTGAAGCTGTCTTCTCTATTCTTGTAGACACCAGAAATTGCAGATGGCCAGTTTTCAGTCAATGAACATAGTTCCACTGAGGGTAATGTTGCTGTTTCTTGTATAGCGGGATCCAGACTAAAGCATATACATGTCTAACCATTAATGTGATGTTGAAATGTCGTTAGTCATATCTTGCTTCACATGTGTGTTAAGTCATTGATTAAGCCTTTGAGGTATTAAAACACTGTGAACTTGAAAGCAAAACCCTCCATAGTAGAAATTACTGCTAAAGCACCATGACTAATAATAAAGTCCTTACAAAAATCTTGAAAGGGAATTATGGAGTTCAAGCACTTTTGTTATGACTTTGGGAAGCAAGTAAGCAAGTAATTGTGAAAAAATACACAGCACAGGCACCGTAGCAAGTTAACCACTTCAGAGGTCCTCATCCTTCCCAAAAGTCAGCTGTATTAGGAGATTAGAGGTATAAAAATAATCTGACCTGAGAGATTCTCGTGCTGTAGGGACTGAGGATTAGATATAACTCCAACAGTCAATTTGCTTAATAACTTCTTGTGTTTTAAGTTACATTATCCAGTTTTCTAACATTTATAGGATCCAGCTAAGCTAGATCAATATCCTGAGGAAATGTGGCTTTCTATTTCAGGATGACATTTTCCCACTTGGCAGGATATTATCTTCATACAACATGTGTACAATATGGTACTAATTTATGTCTGCATGTTAGTCTGGGAAAAGCTGCCGTGCGCAGTGTATTAAGACTTACAACTATTACTTTAGACATTTTCAAATGGTCTTAAAATATTATACACTTCCTCATTTTACTGTAAAATGATACTGTATTGAGCAGAGTCTAGAGTAACTGTACTGAAATGAAGACCTAATAATTTAATAACAATTTTAATCATTAACTTCTTATTCCAATAGCCTGAAACTGGGGTAATAAAACAGTGGTTGGGCCAAAACTCAACACACAAACTTCTGTATTCAACTGTGAGATGGCACGTGAATGGAATGAGTTTTAAATACACAGATTACCAAAAATGAAAACAAAAGTTTTCAAAGTAGTTTTTGAGCAGCGCTGTCAGAAGTATTGTTCACATGGGTACTTTAAGGACACATCTGTGTTAATAAACTAAGAATGGCTGGGACCTGTTCTCTAGTTTTGAGGCCACTGGTATGGGCGTACTGTTGAAACACTGTGCTGTTGAATTAGCAGCAACTATTTACAGAACGAACAGTATAGTGTAACTAATAAAATTATACATTACTTCACACTGCTGAAATCTCTCATCCTCCAAAAAAGAATTGTCCCATGCAAACTATAATTTGAGAATGGCTCCTAGCCCATGCTGCCTCCCAGACTATTCCCAGGAGAATTTAGGAGACACTCCTAGAGACTCCTTTTGCATATGGACTTCGGCAAAGCTAGATGTTCATTAAAGAGCTGAGTGGCCAACAGACTAGCAGTTAAGAGTTTTTTTAGTTGCAGTATCTTAAACTTAAGATAAGATATTAATAACTGAATTCCCAATCTCTATAGTCTAGACTGCTTCCAGTTCAAGTTAGCTCAAGCCCCAATGCATGCAATAATGCATGCAGTAATCTATTTGTTTTTGTACATTTTTGCACCGACTTGATGTCATGCATCAATAAAAAAAAATTCTGACTGAAGTAATGTATATAATAGCCAAAAGCAATATAGAGAGTCAGTGTAACTAGATAGGGAGATAATGCAAAAGAGAAGGTGAGTTGGGAAGTAGTTTTAATTGTGTGGAGACACATGAGAAAAACCCTGAGTAAAAACATGGTCATCCTGTGCCGAGGTAGATTTCCAGGAAAACATAGTTACTTAATTTCTGTGGGAATGAATTTAAATTAAATGTGCTGAAAGCTGCATAAATATTTGTGCCACCCAAGAGAATGTGAATGTAACAGCAGTTCATGTCCTGATGGACAGTCAGTGCTTTCATACCCTGCTTTGAACTTTAGCAGAAACTCTACAATGTCCTGGGGGCCTGCCCTTGCTGAGTAGAAACTCCTGTTTTCTTAGAAAACAGCAAACAATACTGCACCCTGGAGACACCTGTGGTTTATGGGAAGTAGCCAAACTGACAGTCAGTTGTAGACCCACTTAAATCATCTCAAATATATGTTCCACACTTTGATGTTCTCACAGTCTCTTCTTGCCTGCAGCATCTAGATTTTTACTCTGAAAAAGGACAGTCATAATTTGCGCTGCAAATAATTCATGTGCAATGGAATTAGGCAGCATTAATTTTAAGAGTGAGAAGATACAACCATGAAAGACCAGAGATCCGAGCAATATGGGAATCATTCTCAAGTGTGTCTCACTGAATAATCCGTCTTTCATTGGGCCATGAAATTTAAAAGTTGGGACAAAGGGTAGTGGGAATTTGTTTGGCTCAACTTGTGACAAAAACTTTTTTTTTACCAACCTAAAATGAAAAACTGAAGGATTTCTTTTCTTCTCCCAGCTAAAATGAGAAACTGAAGTATTTCATTACAGGTCAAAGGTTTAATTTGACCTGGAACAGATTTTTTTTTGTTTGCAGGCCTTTATTAAAACGAAGAGAATTACCAGCACAGCTGTGGAAGACTGGTAAAGTCTGTTTTGTCGGTTGAGCCTCTGAAATGTTTATTAGATGAAACAGTCACGCAAACATCCCCAGATTTTCTGAATAGTTCCAGGACAAAGAAAATAGCATTTTAAAAGTGAAATTACTTCATTATTAAAATGTAACAAAACTTCTCAGATCAGCTTAACTCTTGTTCCAAGTAATTCCATGGTATCAATGTTACATTCTTTATATGCTCCTTCTCCCTTCTTCTTTTGAGGAGTAATGGAGACAACAGGGAATTTTTTAAAAACGTCCTTTAAACACCTAATGATATTGGCATCTTTTTGTCTTTTCTTTTGCTTTCCCACAAAAAGAAGTTAGAAGTTATTTGCGGTTGCAGTGGACATGAAACTGTTCAAGAGCAGTGTGGTCAGAATGGTGTACTAGAACACTGTTTCTAGCCCTCACATAATAGCAGTCTGACGACTCCTTTCCAGACCAGGCTAAGCCCAATTAAATACCTATCTCCATTAAAAGAAATGTTCATCTGAAGTTTTTTTTTTATTTAGGAGTTGGACTAGATGATCTCCAGAGGTCCCTTCCAACCTCAACCATTTTATGATTCTGTTGTTCTATGATTAGGTACAGACCTACAAGCAGTCAAGTACTAATCATTACTTTGAAATTAAAATTATTAAAATAATTAAAATTAAAATTGTAGAAATTTAAAGTTTTTACAACTTACTGTGCATCGCAGAGATACAGGTGACTATTTAGAAATCCCTGTATTGTAAATTACTGCGTTCTGCTCTTGTTTTTTAATCTCAGACATTCTTGTTACTCTCTGGTGAAGTACAGTACCATGACCTATTTCAGAGATTAAGAATCATACTAGAAGTGCTAAATGCTAGTAAGTGTAATCAGTGCCTGGGTTCACAGTAGTTAAATGACAGTAGAGAGATCCACAGGGACTAAAATACAATAAGGAACAGTTTGTGTCACATCTTGCATATGGACTTCGGCAAAGATAGATTTTCATTAAGGAGCTGAGTGGCTGACAGACTAGCAGTTAAGAGTTTTTTTAGTTGCAGTATCTTAAACTTACTGTTCATTTTAATTGATTCAGTCAGTAGTTAAATAAACTGAGATTGATCTAACTGGTTAGATGTAAAGTAATGTATAATAGGGTTAAACGGTTTTAAATACTTGAATTAGCTGCAAGGTAAAGTCTTTGCAGAGCCTGAGTCTGATCATGCCATGTTGAGTTTTACACTAAAAGCAAAATCTTATTTTGAAAACTGTTGAACAAATAATGTCACATAGAATTTACTTTGCTGTTCACCACATTGAGAGATCAGTCCTCCAGAACACTTGCCTATTTGTTTGAGTCTTCATTTCTAATTAATATTTTGTGATGTAGTATATTTTGACCTTTTCTAATTATATTTTTGTGGCACATTTATGAAGTACTAGATATCCTTAGACACCATAGCTTCAGTTCAAATTATTGAAATTCAGCTCCCTGCATTGCCTTCAGTGAGACCTTAGACTTCTCGGATTTTAAAAGGATTGTATTCCTCACCTTCAGGTATTTCTCAGACACTTATAAAAACAATGAGTGTTTTCCACAGGTATAACTAAAAATATCATTGAGATGCTTTCTTCTGTTTCTAGTAAGCATATCTTGATGTTTGCAAACTTTACATGATTATCTCAAATCAGCTGTTCCAGAATGAAAAGCAGATGGTGTGGTGGGTTAACCTTGGCTAAGGGCCAAACTCCCACCCAGCCTCTCTCTCACTCCCCCTTCTCAGCAGGACGGGGGGAGAAAATAGGATGAGAAAGCTCATGGGTTGAGCTTAAGACAGAGAGATTGCTCACCAATTACTGTTGTCTGCAAAACAGACTCAACTTAATTTATTGACAATTAAAATATATTCAGGTAATGAGAAACAAAGACAAAAAATTTAAAAATACTTTTCCTTCGTCCTTTCCGAGGCTCAGCTTCACTCCTGATTCCTCTACCCCTACATGAGTGCTGCAGGAGAGCTTGAGGGGTATGGTCAGTATGCAGCAGTTCCGCTGTGCCACTCCTTCCCCCTCACACTTTTTGCCCTGTGCTGGCATGGGCTGCAATCCTTCGGGAAAAATCCGCTCCAGTGTGGGCTCTCCATGGGCTGCAGTTCCCATCAGGAAAATCTGCTCCATCATCTCCATCCCGTCTTTTTTTTTTCCCCTTTCTTAAACATATTTCCACAGAGGCACCGGCAACTTGGCTGATGGGCTGATGGACCTGGGGGGGGAGTCTGCTGCAGAGCCGGCTGAACCATGCTGAGCCTGGCACAGGGCAGCCCCTGACCACTTCCCAGAGAGATCGCTCCTATGGTCCCCCTGCTATCAAAATCTCACCACTTATGCATACATTTTTCAGGACATGGTTTCATGGTGTTGTGGTGTTGGGTTCACAGTTGGACTTAATGATCTCAGAAGTCTTTTCCAACCTTAATGATGCTATGATTATATGATACCAAATACACTAAAACACACTGTATTACAGAAAACGTCGAGGAATAAATCATTAAGTCCTTGAGGACATGACTTTCTTAAAAGATGCAGCTAATGTACTATATGCCTTCCATGCATACTAGTAACGTGCTTTCTTATGACTGTATTTTGTTAATTTCTTAGTTGCAGAAATTTGATAGATTTTGTGTCTCGAGTGTTAATGGTTTTGCGTGTTGATCTTGGTTCCATGACTTCCCACCAAACACCTGGCAGGAATGATTTGGATGTGAAAGGTATTATGGGATATCACTGTTAGTCATCCAGTAACCTAGTATTTTGGTGGTTTTCAACACAATAATTCTAAAGTTACTGATACTACACTTAATGCCATTTATCCTGAAGCGTGTTTAAAGGGAATTATAAACAGGAAATAGTTTGACCTTCTGTTGAAACACATTTCAAATTCTCTACAGAAAGATCTGAAAAGTATGCATAACTGAGGCTTATGATGGTTCAGGTTGCAGTCCTAGTTAAGTGAAGTTTTGTGGAGATCGCTTACTGGTGGGTGGAATGCTAAAGGAATTAGTGGATCTGAAATTTTTATTGCAAATTAAATGAAAGTCTTAAAAAACTTTTTACCATTTTACCATTTACAATTTTGCAATTTCATTGAAGACAGACTTAGACCAACCCTGGTCACATCTGAATATTTCAAAACAGATCGCCTACATATAGCAAATGACAAGCCCTGATACTTCTTTCTGAGCAGCATTATTTGTGCAGATGGCTGTGCACCTGATGTTAAACTTCACTATGGAAAGGTATTTTGAAAAAAAATAGTTTCTTCATCTAAACTAAAATCTTTTAGAATCAGGTTGAGAATGCAATGGAATTCCACATATGTTGTACAGGGCTGTAAAATATTACAGTCTTCCCAAATATGCATAAATATATATATTTTCCTTTTAATAGCTTTATTCATGGTAGACAAGTAGGTGCACGGTTTTATGTACAGAGTTTATTACAAGCCCATGACAGCGACAAAGACAGTGAGCTAGGCAGCTGTGTGAGTACATAGGTTGTCTGTCACACGGGGCCTGCATGCTTTTCTGAGTTGGTTTCCCAAGCACAGCACGCTTATGTTTTAGAAACAAAACCTGGTGGCCTGCCTGTGTGGATTTGTGCAAGTTTAGTATATAGAAATTTGCTACCTGGTGTTTCACATTCGATTCTTTCTTATAGGTAATGTAAGATGTTTAAATGCTTTGTTTTGAACTTCAGGTACCTGCTTTCTGTTCTACGTTCAGATATTAATCAATGAAAGATATTGACTACAAAATTCTTAATAGACTTAAGTGGATACAGCACAGTACACGTCTTCTATAAAAATTAGTGGAAAGAGCCATTTTTTCAAGTGTTAAGTAGTAGTAATTCTTGCTAGCTGGCCTTGGACACTCATTCACTCCCCAGAGATTGTTACCGTTATCTGTAGCTCTTCAGAATTGAGATATCAGCGCCCTAGTTGGCACTTGGTGCTGCAGGAAAAGACAGATCCCCTGTTTGCAGAAATTTTCGGAAATCAATTAAGTTCATGGAGCTACAGCAGTTGCTATCAGCAGGAGATCAGTTCTGAAATATCTATGAGAAAGTAAGAGCAGCTGTAGTTAGCCAGAGGAAAGGTCTGTCTAGCCTAGGAAGTGGTCTCCAGCAGTGACCGATACTGCATGCGTAAGGAATGCTGTAAGCAAGTAAGCACACGTCCATGCTGTCTTGCACACCAACCCAGTGTACAGCAATATGCACACATTTCCTGAGCTAGAGCGTAGCTCTGTTACAGTAAAGTAGAGGTGAGGTCGGAAAATGAAATCCTGAATGGATTAGAAAATACACAGCATTAGATAAAAAGTTATTTACTTAAATTCTTACACCATAATTGGTGGTTAATGCAAGAGATTATGAAATAATGACAAATAGGCCAGTACAACTAGGGGGAGGGTGGGAAGAGACAGATGAAGAAACAGAATTTGTACATTAATAATGGAGATCATAGCAGTGGAGGACTGAAAGACAAAGTTGGATCTAATCTCTGTCCATTCTAAATTTCAAACCACTGTAGCTCTAAGAAATTTTACTGTCAGCAGCGGGGAGAGGAATTTGTCCTACAGCCAAGTAAAGTGCAGAGGGTCTGGAACACACTGCTGAGTCAAAACGATGACTTGCAACCTGTAGATAGATGCTACAGCAAAAAATCCCAGCCGCTCCCTGATTATGTGTGATTAACTTCATACATGAGTATTACTTAAATATAGACTAGAATTTGTAAAGGAGTTTATGGTATGTTCTTACTGTGTTGGAAACTTGTATAACTTTGTGTAGGTCACAGTCCTCAACTAACACGTATTTTAAACAGCACTAAATTAAGCTCAAAATTTTTAATCATTTTTTCTCCTAATGCTATTGTGAAGTAATAGCTCTTTTATCCACATTTTATCTTCCAGCTATAAAGCTAATTGTTGCTTCAGACTATACCATTTGCATTAAATCTAAGGCAGCATGAAACTGTGCTAAATATTAAAGAGTTTGAGATTGAAGCAGAAAATTTACATTGTTAGTCAAAACTTGTTTTATTAGGACTTAGCCACCTGGCTTACATTAGAAAAGAGCAGAAAATATACATTGCCAACAGAAACAAGGAAAGAAGGAACACATTCGATTAAAGGAAATTTATGTAGGTATATAGATCACATTAATCACACTCAGAAGACCTTGTGTTTATATATTTTACATGACCTACATACAAGGATGTTGATTCTTTGGGAGGTTTATAGCTATTTGTTACACCAAGAATTCAAGAGATATTGAAGGGAAGTTCAAAGTTGGTATCCTGGCTAAAATATAAAATGAAGTTGAGGTTGTCCAACCTATCTGTTGAAATTCAGGATAACTTTTTGAAAAGCTATTGAAGCAGAGTGAATAATAATGAAGAATAAAAATTCCTAGGTTTTATTTAATTCAAGATTCATACACTGTTATTTAGCTTTAAAGATCCTGGAGCATGTGATGAAATTCTATACTGAGACTTTACTGCTGCAAAATTACTGTTATTCTTCAAATAGTTGCTTACAACACCAAAACTCAGAATGATTTCATCATTCTTCTTCTGGTCTCTGATGCACATAGACACTTGTTCTCTGTTCTTCAAGGATATAAATGAGGAAACATGAATCGATCAGTTGATAGAAACAGAACTTATGTTGAGAGAAATCAATAGCTAGCTTAAACTGATTTTTTACACTTTTTATAAATAATATTTCATTATTTATTATAGCTGTTACACTTTAAATATGTTTATCCTGACATTACAGTAGGGAGTGCTTTATTTAGAAAATTTACGTATAAGATTTTTTAATTGCATCAAGTGGGATATTTTCTGAGACATTCTGAAGTACTTTGGTTTAGGGTCTGTGTGTTTTCCCCATAAAGGGTGTCTCAAACATAGATATGCTCACTGTATGCATAAAAACACAAACTTTGCACGCACACACATACACACACACTCATTCTTCTTCCTTTCTCTCAAAGTGAGACAGTTGGTATGTCAAACATTCTTTGAATGTTCTATGTCTAACCTGTTCTCTCTACAAAAGACACCGTTGCAGTTCCAACTTTATAAAGGATCTTTGGTCTTCATTAAGGGATATTGATGTGTCCAGGACTCTGTTAACTGGAGATAGCCCAAAGGAGAGTGAGACTTAAAGAAAACCAGGAAGAATTATGTTTATTTAATGACAAACATGCATAAATAAAATTAGTAAGAACTGAAGCAGATGTCTTAAAGTACCTAAAAGGCAGCGGCTGTGTGGCGAGAAGTAACAATTTTTTCTTCATGTCAGTGTTGAATAGGACAAAAAAGTGTGAACTGAAGTAATGGCAACAAAGATAGAAGTTATACAGTAGGAAAACTTTACACCAATAAAAGTTAAAAATTCACATACATGGGGGAAGTAGTTGTAGCTTCATCATGGATGTATTTGAGAACATTCTCAGTGATACATACTCCTCTAGTATTAAGGTATTGCATAGAAACTCATTTGTCTTTTAGCATCTCACCTGGGTTTTTTTTCTGGTGCTGTCAGACATGACTGTACCAGGTTTATTATCCCATACCCTTACGGAAAAAGGAAGCAAGATCTGCTGTACTAAATCAGCACCAGTTTTAGTATCAAGTTCACAGGAGAAATGAACTGCAGGATCTTTACTACTTTCAAAATACTATTATGAGAGAAAAGGAATACACCATATATGTTGAGCTAAGAATTTACTGTTAGTCCAGTTAGTGCTTTAACAGTCCAAAGGTCTAAATTATCCAATTAATTTAGAAAAGCATCGCTAATAGTACAGTTAAAATTGCTATGTGAGAAAGCTTTCTGATATCTACCTTCTTTCTCTGCTTTCCTCCTTCCAAACAAGGGCCCTGGGGGGTTCTAAGCAAAAACTGGATTGAAGTCTTCCTCAAGAAGGAATGAGGAAGTGATCCATCATTTCAGTCTTTAGGTGGATATCAGTAATGGATGTATTTGGCTTCATGGACTCTCTGCTGTGCAATGTTTTTCTTACCTTTTTAAACAGCAGCACATATTGGAGATAATTTTAGATAACTAGACTTCATGGTTTTCTTCTCCTCTAAGCTTGTGAGAGTTGTATTACTTTTTAGATGCCTTTGATGTTTTCATAAGATTAAAATAAGGTGTATAGAGGACAATACTATCACACAGTTTTCATGCTGAATTTGTTGTGCAGTATATTCTGTAGCCAAAGGTAAAGGGATTTCTGCCATTTTGTAAAGTGGATTTGTGAAGAAACTAGGAGGCTTTCTTTGTAATATGTGACTCTCACTTCAATCTACATAGCACTTTCTGTAAAAAAATTTGTAAAATATCCACATGAATGAATCTATGAAGTTGACAGGCCTGAGAACATTTAATCTCAGTAGAACTTTTCCCTACCTGTGTGAATTCAAATTCATGTTATATTAATCACAGTCTCTACTTTAACATGCCTCATGGAACTACAATATTTTTTGATTACGAATCCTTCAAATAGGACTCAGTATATGACTTTCATAGAGTTTAGGCCAGTGTAAGATTGATGATTCCTTCAGCACATTTAACCCTTGGGCGATATGCTTGGCCTTTTTCTGGACAGTTATTAATTCATCCAAAGCAAATTTTCTCCATCATTCTGCCTTTAAAGCAGAGGTAACTCATCAATATAAGGGTCCTTTTTTTTTTCCCAATAAAAGATACAGTATATAAATTAAAATTGGTGGAAAAGATATTGCTTCAAGTCTGTAAACAGAAGGCACTGCACCTGTAGGAATAAATGTTAAGAAGAAATGGCAACATGTATTGTCTTGCTGTAAAATAATATAATTTTTCTAATCAGGATAATTTATGGAGAACAGATATTTGTTATGTTTTTCCTCTAAGGAAATAAAAAAATAAAGTGATGTTAAAAATAACACACATGAATGCAGAAACCACAGAGTTCATAGAGCTAGATTATCCTCATAATGACTAAAGAATTTCTTTTGTTGTCAGCTCCCATTACGGCAAATTGAAGTTGAAAGGTAAATTCTCATATGGAAGTCCTATAAAGCTATGCCATTTCTCCTTTCTCACACTTGGGCATCAATTCGCTTGTATTCTGTCTTTTTTTTGCTCTCCAAACTCATCAGCTTTATTGCTCACCCTCTCTCCGGCCTTCCAAGAAGAAATATGGGGTTTTTTCATAGAAGTTCATATCTAAGAAAGATAAAGACTTTGAACATCAGGAAAAAAAAAAATTACCTGGAAAGATTTTCAGAAAGGAGCTTAAACTTGTTTTTTCTTATCTTTTTAAACAACAACACAGTTTGGTAGTTTTGTAGATGAGTACGTGCCAAGTGTTGTTTTCACTGTGTGTGCATATGCATATATACATATTGTGTGTCTGTGTCTGTGTCTGTGCACATGCAGTGTTTGTATATTAGAGTGCATTGCCTCAGGTAAGAATCATCTGTGGATTACCATCGTGGTGACAACCAGTGCAGAATTGCTTTACTGGGTACAGTAAAGAATGGAATAACAGATTTTATCCACACTGAGTTTTTTTAAGATTCTGTCTTAAAGCATATTTATTAATTAAGTGCAGTCTATACTGTTCTGAAAAATCTTTCTTCCTGGAGTAAAACAGTATTAAAATTCAGATTTTGTGTAACAAATACATGTACTTAATTACTATTAGCTAACATACATTTCAACTAACATCAAATACAAGTTTCTTTCTCTAAAAGAAAACATAGGTATTTTTGAAAGCTATATTAGCTTGTCATGAATAAGGTCAGTGGAAGAAAGGCTGCAAAACTAACAAACCAGGAAAGTGGCCATGAATTTAATCATGAGAAAGCATTGGCTCTAGAGGCACAGTAATTTAAAACATGGTTTATGCTGACTGAAAATAGAGTAAAAATCACAGGATTTGTGATTCACTGCTTTGTTTTCCCCTGCTCTGAAAAATGAAATCAAAATGCAAGGAATTTTGGGGGGGCTTTTTATGATTAGTGTCAGTGAATTATAGTACACTGAGACATGTTCATACAGATCTATATCTTTGTTTAATACTCCAATGTTTATTTTTACTGCTTTTATTTTGATATGTGATCCTTAGAGGTCTCCATGATGTGCGGTAAAATACTAAACGAGAATGTATTATCATTGCATTTATTGTATCAAATGATAAGCCACCTCTGAAGAGCAGAGATTTGGGCTTTGCATATCCTTGAATTTTTGTTAGAAAAAAGCCTAATTTTCTTCAAAATATTGATGTATTTACATGCTATTTCATTCAAAGTCTCCCACTTTAAAAGTTAAAACCACTGACAGGTGCTAAAAACAGTATATCCTTTCTGTCAGAATAATTTTGCACAACAGATACTGCAGTTACACAGCTCTTTCATTCTTGAAACTTTATGACATTTCAATTTCCTAAAGGATCCCAAAGTGCTAGTTATGTCATATTTTGCTTTGAATTACTTATGCAGCCATCAATGTGGTACAATATTGTCCACAGTAATGTTGCAAAACAGTGAAGTAGGAGGAGGTAGGAAAATCACTTTTGGCTGGCTAGAAGTTAAGGTGGTTTTTCATTTTCTGTTGTGACAAAGTTTAGAAATAACATTTCTGAGCTATTTTGCTTGGTGTTTTGCAAACACAGAAACAAAAGAAAGCCTAAGATCAAGAATTATTACAGTCTTACTTGGAGAACTGTACTAACAAAGAAATAGAATTTAAATAATTTTTGTTACTACTTACACTGTTTAAGAAATTTCAGTAGCAAGTCAACACTTTAGGAAGTATTCGTGGATTTTGATTTGACGATCACACAGTGGGATGTCATCAACAATATTGGATGCGAATATTGATTACCTCTAAATGCAATAGCAAGGCTATTTTCACCAAGAACAGCTTTTAATTTGGACTTGAACAGTTGCTCATGTTTTATAGTCCTGCATTTTTGTTTTTAATAATCCTGGCATGCTGGGGTTTTGTTGCCATAGAAATATGATCTTTTTTAGTTTTGCAAAATTATGCAAATTCTTTTTCCTGTTAAAATATTCATGAAGGAGTACAGCCAGAGATGGGAGGGTAAGGGTCAGTTCTTGTGCCTTAATGGAACTGAACATTGACATGAATGTTCTAGTTAGTATTTCATTCTAATATTACAGGAAAGCATTTATTGATATGTCTACCGTAAATATGGTTTTTCCCTTTGCAACCAAAGACCATGGAACTGGGAGATGAACACTTAATCAGTAAAATTAAGAATTACTTTCAGGTATGATGTGGTTGACAGCTACAAGACCAGCAGTGAACAGTTTTTATTTAGAAACATTTGATGAAGATATGTTATTTAGAAACATGTCTCAGAGTTGATGCTCAAATACTGAGTTTGATTTCAATATCACTAGTAGTCTGAAACATCTTCACAATTAAAGAAAAAGTGATATTTTTGTCCAGACCTACACCCTTCAGCCGCTCTGGCCCTGCTAAGTTGGAGCTTCTAAAGATCAGAGCAGCTGTTGCAAAAAACTGGTCAGCAGCTGGTGAGTTTGCATTAGCTGGGTTTTTTTCTCCCGTGCAGTTTAACTGTATTTGTTCAGGGAAAAATGTCTGCCATTTTGATAACAAATGAGGTTAATTTTTTTTTAAATATCCCTCTATGATGAGTGCCTGACATATTATGCTACAGTGTCATCTTCTGGCATATTTTTGCCAGACTGGGAGACTTCCGAAGACTGAGATTTACTTGCCACCACAGTAATAGGCATGGGCAGTAAATGTTCATGAATTACAGTTACCACATCACTACTGGAAGAATATACACCCTACTTTATATTTTTGAATCCTTGATCTAGTTATAGCAGTTTGGGGAACAGTTGTTGGGAAGGCACAGCCACAGAAGGACTTTGATCATACAGAAAACAAAGGAGGAAGAAGAAAGTGAGTAACCAGACTAAGGTTATGTTGCTGTGGTTAAGTAACTATAACAAAGTAATCATATATGCTAAATTTTGTACAGGCTTATCATTAGCAATGTGATTATAGGCAGTGATATTAATACAGTATCTCAGTAACAGCGAGACTGGGCTGAGTTTATGTGTATAATTTAGAAAACCCATAAATAAAAAGCATCTTATTGAGTTCTTTAATATTTTCCATTTAAAAGTTTCTTATTATAGCAGATACATTGAATTAAAAGGATTGCATAACATTTTAATTAGTCTACATTGCGTGTGGCAAACTATTATAAATATGAAGGGCCTGGAAATAAGCGTCAGATTGTCATGCTTAGAATGGCAAGAGTTACTTTACAAAAATTATCGCTTGTGTCTTTTGAAGCAAGAAGGAAAAGGCAGCAGAACCAAATATCAAAAATGCTTAGACTGTCTGGTTACACTTCATTTGCATGTGAACACATGATACTTCTCTGATGCATGCCAGGGTATTCTTTCTACTGCCTAGTAGTCAGATGCAGTATACAGAAGGACTTTGCTGTAGCTGAGGCCAATATGTTTTCTGGAAGGGATCCCAATTGCTCAAATATCGACATGAAATATATGAAAGAGACATGGTCAAGGTACATATGCAGTACAATTTGGCAGCATTTTGGTTGCTACTTATCAGTTGTGCTTGCTCTTTGGAAAGTTGTTATTTGTCTCTTAATCAGAAAACTTTCACTTAGGAGAAAATAATTCAAGCCACAGATTTTACGGTTCTTTTCATTGCTGGGAAACTTTAAAATATTCAGATTTATAGTGAATGTGTTGTTCCATTATCCAATGTACAAAGGAAGATGGTCTTACGCAATGATTTTTTAAAGATTTTTTTTGAGTTTTCCATAAAGCTCATTCGAGGTAGAGCAATAAATGTTTACTCACTGGTATACTTTGTATCTTGCTTTTTGATTTCTTAGCACATAGCTTAGACATTGGAGAACATTTTGTGATCAAGTGAGTGCCTACATTGAATAAAACTCCTTTGTCTTTGACTCAACTCTGCCTTTACATAGGATCAACAGAGGAAATACTGAAAACTAAAGAGGCTGTATCATAACATTCTTGATAAGATTCCAGAAAAGAATGACTTGAAGATTTTCTTACAGTGTGACTTGATTATCAGAGTGGTCTGTTTCAAGAAGCTGGAGGTGACAGTGAATGGCTTGAAATGCTCAGTTTCCCCTTTGAGTGGTTTGGTGTTGTAGAAAAACACCCAAAGAAAGCAACTAAACCAAGCACTATAGTAGTCAGGCTACTTTATATAAGCTTATTCCTGCCTTGTTCCGTTAACTTCTCTGGAGCTGTATTCTGAATAAATGAATTTAAGTAGAATGTACCATCAATTTTTACAATTTATACAGAAGAATTTTGAGTGTAGTTACTTAAACAGGGAAACTGTAGGATTCTGAACTAGCTGGGATAGAGTTGGGGAAATTCTAGGTGGTAGAGAGTTTGGGGAAAGCCCATTTTTATTTCCCTATGAAGAAAACTGGCATTTTTTTAAAGCTAGTCAGAACTATACTGTCATTCAAATGGAACATGATTATTCTGCTCTGTGCTTTATCTGAAATATGACTATAATGCCTCAGAAAATCTTGAATATCCTATCTAAATTTAAGTCTGTCTAAGAGAGGAGAGTCTGTTAATCTCTAATTGGATCTTGAGTTGAACTAAAACATGCAATCTTTACTGAGAGCTATTACTAAATGAACAAAAGTTTGGTGTTTTCTTGGTGATGGTTCTATTGGAACTCTTTTCTAATCCCTGCCTTCCCTCACTCTATGACCAGCATGAAGGCTGGATCAGCAAAACCCAATTAAATATCACAAATTTACAGCCGGTATTTCTTTGTAAAGGAGATAATAATCCATATCAGAGCTGGATTAACAATGGAGCATTTCCTTAAACTTAAGTAAATTAAGTTAGGGAAAGAAGCCCTTTGTCCATTCCCTTCTGCACTGAGTGAACTGGCTAGAAGAACACATATACACTTTGCCAGTTCAGCACCTTGTCAAATCATATCACAACTGCATAGGTGCCAATCAATCATACACTGAATTGATCACCACTAATAAATTGGGAGCAATCTTATTTTTTTTAAAGGATTTTCTTCACATAGTTAGTGCTGATGTTCTGGTGGCAGATATTTATTTGCTGAAATCTGTGTCATAAAATAAATGCGTACCTAGAGAGTTTCTGAAGGTGAAAGAGTCCAAATAAACTTCAACATTTTATTGCAGCTCTATTTCATGGAAATTCCAGAAGGCTAGCAGTGAATGTTAAACTGTATATAATATGATTTCATTACTTTCAAGCACTGTATCTAGTGGTAGATATTGCCACCAGGAATATAACAGAGCCACAGGAACACTGAGTGAGTGTCTGTGTCATTTCTCATAATCATGACAGCAAGTGAAAGAACTTTCACAGGCATATCAGGAAACATATGGGTTTTTTGTTTCTTTTGGGGATGTCTTCTGGAATAAGAGAACATTATTATCTCTTAGAACCTTGAGTTACTATCAGCAGCTTGCTGTGAAACTCCTCTTTGGTTTTGTATTAGGCGGTATGTGTATTAGCTTTCTCCACTGAAAAATTCTGCCCATTTGTGTTTGTAAGCTTTTTTTTTTTTTTTCTTTTTTCTTTTTTTGGTAGCATTTGTTCACTTAGTATAGTTCTAATTGTATGTCTATGAGTACAGTAATGTAATAGCAAGCAGGCTTCATGTTTCCGAAAGCATGTCACCTTTCTATAGTTGTATTGCAGCTGCATTGGTCTAATAAAAACAGTAACTCTCTGTAATGCTTGTCTTTCTAATACAACATGTCAGTGACTATATTTCTGCTAGAACCACTAACAGTGAAGAGGGAAAAGATTGTCCAACTTCTTGATACTTGTTGATGCCTTCTGTTTTGCTAATTTCTAAAGTCTGGTGTTGTATGAGTGTTGGTCTAAATATAGTTTAATGCAGGAATGTATTTTTTGCTTTTGAAGGTGTCATGTTCTCTTGGATTAGGCCTGAGATCAAAGCCTCTCTAAGCTAAATCCATTCTGATATTTTACTTCTAAACATATGAGCGAGGTGCCTATATTTTATTTTAATAATACACTTACTGTGTAATACTTTGTTTATTTGTGAAATGTATTTTATGTCTTCTGAATTGCTTTTCAGATATAAATACAATGTGAAGTGATTTGAAAGTCATCCATTAGTCGTTCATAGACCGTCCAGTTTCTGGATTCCTTTGTCTATACAAAGGACTTCTTTCCATTGTGTCCATGTAGTAGCCACATAGTGCCATATCAGATGCCCGAGTATGTTCCATCTGTCTTCCACTCAAGAGGGTTATGGTCATCTGATTCACAAACAGGCAACTATATTTAGATGTTTAATTACAAACTGAGTCTCTTCCTAGCTGACAGAAAAGCATTTTACTGCTTAATGAGATAAGGGATTGTAAACAACACCCAGTTCAGTGGATGTAGCTCCTGATTTTTTTAAGTTATATTCGGCAGAAACTGTTCAGAAGAAATGAGGCGTCCTGTAAAGTTTTAGCCCTTGCTGCACTACACTAGAGGCATTGGAGAGAGCGAGTGTGAATCACCAAATGATTCAAGAATAAGATGGGCTATGAAAGTGGTATAAGAAAGAGATACTCTCTAATGACATTAACAGGAGAGATCCTGACAGCTTGCCTCAGAAAAGCATTGGCAGCAGACTGACTGAGTGGAGGAAGAGAAAGATTTCTAGAATTTGATTTCCATATGAAGAGATGCTTTCCTCATCTGTGGCTTTGCAAATATTTGTAGCAATGCTATTTGTTTTAAATGCTGTAAATACTTGTGGTTTACTATCATTTGTCTTGATTTAAAAGTGATTTTGGTGTGACAGGCATAACATCAAAGCATGCTTTACACAAGGTAGTAGAGTGCTTTTTCCTACCCTCCAGCTTTCTTCCTGTTGAGCATGGCCATTTGTTCCGAGGAAAGGAGCCATATCTCCTGCCTCAGAGGGTTTTGCCTGACCCACAATGCAGCTGTCAGGATGTCTTAACCAGTCTTGTCTGCTCTCTGGTTATACCCTTTAACAACATGTAACATAACAGTAGAAGTACAGTTAACCATTAACAACCAAAAAAATTAACTATCTGCTAGAAACTTGGAGGGTTCAGATAGCTGTGATTTCTCTCTCCTGCACTTGTATTTTTTGCAGAGTCTGTGACTTTTCTTGAACATGTAGATTGTGCCTCCTGAACTGGGAAGAACAAGGAGAGGTGGTGGAGTTGCTCTATATGTGAGGGAGCAACTGGAATGCATTGAGCTTGGCCTGGGGGCAAATAAGGAACGAGTTGAGAGCTTGTGGGTTAGAATTAAGGGACAGGATCATACTGGTGACATTACTGTGGGTGTGTACTACAGGCCACCTGACCAGGAGGAGGAAGTTGATGAGGCCTTCTACAGGCAGCTGCAAGCAGCCTCACAGTCACAGGCCCTGGTTCTCATGG
>Ga0065711_1005332_pt1 | contig 27522 bp, 18 predicted proteins | sample Hoacrofraction12_FD_59098 | JGI IMG/M metagenome (GOLD analysis project Ga0065711, IMG submission 59098) | Hoatzin crop microbial communities from Cojedes, Venezuela - Epithelial fraction 12 v2 (version 2) | ecosystem: Host-associated > Birds > Digestive system > Esophagus > Crop | place...
GTGGGACGGCACACGGGTCCGTGGTTATTGCAGGGCCGGCTGGCACGGAGCGGAGCGTGGCCCGAAGCGTTGGCGGTGGGCGCTGGGGCTTTGGGCGCCTTCGCTCGGCCGCTGTCCCCAGCGGCTTTAACATGGCAGGTTTGTCGTTGCGGAGACGGATCGCTCTCTGTGCCCTTGACCTGAGATTGCAGTTCTGTCTCGGCCGAAACAAACTTGTTCAGCGGCGGCTGCCAACGCGCCGCTCTGAAACAGAGGGAGTTAAATTTGTTTTGGGTGGAAAAAAATGGGCCGGTATTCGCCTCTGCCTGAAAATGATTAAGAAACGATAGTGGTGGAGATGGTGTGCATGGCAGAGGGACAGAGCAATTATGAAATGGGCTTAGTGGCGGTTGTAATGGGAGCAGAAAATCCGGGAGGTAATTGCGGTGTGTCAGATTGCTTTTTAAACTTTTACCGGATGAAAACCGCTTTGATTCTCCTAATTATGTACTTGTGAACTCTAGCACAGTATTTTGAAAAAGAATGAGGGTTTCCACCCTGTTTATAGTTGAACAGAAAAGAAGGCTAATGTCTTCAGAAGTTTTATCTGAGTATGTAACTTTGGACCCTATATTTCAGTCCTCCAGTTGAGAAATAAAGTTGAATATCTTCTTTTTGAAAATGAAATGACAAGGAGCTCAAACTGTTGCTCACAGGGGAATACTTTTCAGTTTCATTTACTGTATGGAGCTGAGAAGTATAATAGAGTCTTGCTTAATGCTGCGATCGGTTGCAGGGGAGGGAGAGAGGGAGGCAACCATTAAGTAAATGGTCATGTTTTGGGTGAGGCTGTCTCTTCAGCCTTTCCAGTGTTCACCCGTGTCTTCCTTCTGCATCTTACAGTATGGTGAGTTTTTACCATCTTTTGGTTTTAGGTTTTGCCATTTTTCTTTCTAAAAGCAACAGTTTTTTGTGGGAGTTTGGGGGATTTATTTGGTGCATTGTTTCATGTTGAAAAATCCACGGAGGAAATGGTAGATCTACAGAGGAACCACTTGGGGAAAAAATTGTTTGGAGTTAAGAAGTTTTTTACTGAAAAATTCTGTAAGGTATTTGCATCTATCTTTCTTCCGGTGTGAGTTTTATTGTCAGGTCTTAGGGCTGAGGCAACAACTATCTGCCGTGCTTGCAACCAGCAAAGCACGAGCCTCCCTTCCGCTGCCTCTTTTCTCTGTACCGGACCCTGTCAAGGCATCCATCCTTAAAAACTTGGGTTATCTGAAGTTGGCTCCCAAACTGCAGCTCCTGGTCTTGGGCAGAATGCTTTTTGTATGCTACTGGGTAAGTAGCTGCCACTGTTTTCTCTCAAGCAGGGCTTCGTGGCAGAGCAGTTCCTCTTTGAAGGCAAAGCTGCCATGTTCAGGCTGTCTTGCTGCTGCGCAAGGACAACTCCAGGGCTACAGAAGCGTCTCGGGTGCAGTGGTGGAGCTAGGAAAAAGTGATTTGAAAGTCCTCCAAGCCTTACAGATGACAGCTTGGACAGATCTTCTAGTAGGCAGAGAAGCGGGTTAGAAGGGACAGAGAAATGGCATTAGTTTTTGTTGGTTTTTATAGCTGAAGTCTGTGTTTGTCACAAAAAAATATTTTTTTCTTTTTTACCCCCACGCGAAGGCAGGGATCTTTCAGTTTGGATCGAGTTTGTGGTTGTTGAGATGAGCCATGGGAGTGGTATCATCAGATGCCAGTTAGCTTGAACATGATTTCCAGACCCATGCTTTTACAGAAGTGCCGGTTTTCTAATGTGCTTTTTTTTTTTCATCCTTTGCATATTAGAATTGCCAAGTCCGTGATCTTGGCACTCAAGTGAGGGGGGAAAAAAAAAAAAAAGTAGTAGATGTCCATATTTGAAGAATGTTGTTGGCCTGGTATAGCCTGATGTTTCAGTGTTGCTGCAAGCTCGTACCTCAGTGGTGTGCGTTACGCTTTGGACACTTATGCGTATACAAAAAAGTAAATACAGGAGGTGTATGAGTGTACCCTTTTCTCTCTTCAAGGGAGGGGACCACAGTAGGGCTGCGTTCGGTGAGCTGATAGAGAAGGCTTTGTAAGAAAAACGCAGGATTTCCCTCTGTATCAGAGGAAAAGCTTTGATCTCCAAAACAGCTTTCACTCCTTGCAAGCGTTAGCAAAAGCTTCTCGGCTTTCGCTGGCAGATTTTGTTGTTTTCACTGGCAGTTTTGGTAACTTGCTGGAGATCTGTTGGGTGTGCGAGAAGCAGCAGCAGCAGCAAGGACTTTCCCCAGCTGGAGTGATTCAGCACAGGAGTGGCAGGAGAGGTGGAGTTCATGTTTCCAGCCTTGGTTATGATTCGATCTGTAAGCGCTGAAACTTTGCTACCATACGCCGGTGATCTACTGTGCTTATCCTTTTAATGCCAGAGATGTCCTTTAGATCTGATTTGCTTTCTTCAATCTTACTTAAATGTTGCTTTCTTAAATCTTACTTAAATGTTGCTTTACAGATAAAGTAGTTGACAGAGACTATGCGTGCTGATTTTTTAAGTCATTTACTTATCAAAAGTTTGCAGCAGCCATGTGAAAGGCTCCCTAGACATTCTCACTCTCCTGACCTGACAGAGGCTAATCTGCGTAGAGGTAAAAACGGTTTATTCTTCAGTATGGGCCTGTCCTGCGGCAAAGCTTCCCACTGTGCCAGCCTTTGTGCTAAAAGGATCCCATTAGATAGGGACCAAAGTTTATGCATTCTTACCTTGATGTGCTTTAGGCCTTAACTACCTACCAGCTATCTCTAGTGATGAATCGAATGGCTAGAGCTCAGGTCATTTATTTGTCCTTAAAGAGATTGGTCATCTTGGGCCATGTGTGACTTTGTGCTAGCTTCAGGCTTGAATGTGAAAATGATAGCATTTTGTTAGCCTGGAAAGAACCTCCAATTCTCAAACTTGTATGTGAAAATTATTTATTTCTGTATTGAGGGGAAAAAATATTACGGTTAAGACAATATGCTGGGAATAGGAATACTAAATACGTAGGTTGGAAACTGTGGGAAAGGGTTGTTTTTAGATGGATTGAATGTCACTGTCTGCTTCTATAAATAGACATTTCAGTCTATTTCTAGAACACCCTATATTTAACTCATCGTCAACATTTCTGTGTGAATATACCAAATATATTTTTTATTTTTAGGAGAATTTTTTTGTGCTTCTTGAATGGTTACCATTAATGTACTAAAGGTCTCATTGCTTCATTTGCAAGCTCATTCTGCATTTGCCTCACTTAACGTCCTTGCATGGTGGTGGTTTGACTTCTGAAGTGGGCCCAGTATAAACGTCATCCCATGTGAGACTGGGTTTCAGAATTGGAAGAAAGGAAGAGCTTGGTTGATTCAAATTGTTATCTGCTGTTGAAAGAAAAAACCTTGTTAATATATATTGTGGCTGCATATACTGTTTGTTTATGCCGTATGTTCCTCTAGAGTTACTTGGGTTTTTCATGGGATCTTTTGACAGAGTTAATAAAGCTGACAGGTTAGGAGAAAGCTAGCTTGCTTTTATGAGCTTTGTATCAAGTCACTTCTGCTGTTCTCCAGTTCCCAGCTATCTCGGTGTTTATTCAGTTTTATATTGCAGCTGGGGAAAGAAGCAGCAAAATGTGATTGTGAAACTACAGTTACAACTTGTGATACCCAGGGCTGACCGCTGTCAGAAAATTAATGTTTAACTTGCTCTTCCAACCAGACTCAATTTCAAGTTAAAAGCAAGTTGACAAGAATACTGCTAGTTTCCTCCTCTTTGTGAGCGCTACGCATGCGCTGCACTAGATCATTTTGGAGCTAACAAGAACACTTTCCCAAAGATGTGATGGTGTGATTTTAGTGGAGGCTGTCTTTCTGACCAGAAGATGACCCTCTTAGGAAAAGCTTTTGTGAAAACTGCGTTTTGAAGGCACCAGGGCTTGCAACTTGTTTGCCAGAGGCCTGACATTGTCCTCGGAGGTGGTGGTTACGTGATCCACTCCTGTTCTCTTGGTACGTCTGCTGTTTTGTGCTGTTATTTCCCCCCCCACCCCCTGTCTCCAGAGCCTCTGTAAACTGTTTACTCTCTGTGGCTATTCAGGCTTTGTCAGGATGCCTGTAAATTAAGCATGCGAATGAGGGTATTAGCTATCAAGAAAATAATTATGAAGCTTACATGCTGTGGAGTGCAAAGGGTGGCAAACCTGCAGAAATTGCAAGAGTTTGCTTCTATCTCCCAGTGCTTCTGAACCAGCTTGTCGAGAGCTCTGTGAGCCCAGCACGGGGCTCCAGGCGCCCTCGGCGGAGTGCTACCGACAGGCTGCCGTCCTGGTTTTTTGAAAAAAACAAGCAACTTTTGTTTATTACAAAAAGAGAAAAGAAGGAACTGTAGAGAGGAAGTGTCTGTTTGGGGGCTTTTTTTCTTGACAAAGGTGGTTTAGACATATGAATGAAAATGAAACTTTCTGTGTTGAGAAATAGTCTCAAGTTGGACTGCTAGGGATGGCTTGTGGCATTTTTTAAAATTCTGGCCCTTTTCTACTCAAAAATAACTAAGTGTCTTTTAGTATCAGCTAAAAGCAACAATAAAATAAGTTGCTTTTGAAACAGCTAAGTGAAATACTATTTTGATTTGTCTGGTGAGGCCATAATGTAGAAAGCCATTAATAAAGACCATTTAGGAATGGGCTGTGGAGGGATTTCCTGAGAAGAAAACCAAGACGAAAGTTACTGTTGGTAGAACATTTTCCTAAATATGCACTTCTGAAAGATGTATGGCTAATTACGAATCCTTGATGTAATACAGCATTCTACCATTTGTTTTTATAGAAGGCTAATTGCCTTTTAATATGGTCCTTCAAATGGGCTGTGTTAGATGTTGTTTCAGTGGTAATGGACTAGAAATAATTCTCAACAGTAAGAGATGTCGGAAAACTTTGGCCAAACTACAAGATAAGGGCTTGGTCTTGCAAATGTTTTGTTTAAAAATAATAGAGATATTTGCGGAAAAGGTTTAATACTGTTGAAGCCACGGAGTTAGAAAGGGTACATTTTGCATCTAGATTCTGATGTTCGTAATGTTTAAAGCTTCTCTTATGGGTGCCCTGCGTTCAGGTGGACTTAGGAAGCATTTTGTTAATTTGTACTGCCAGGCTTTGTGAACAAAAGAGCTGCAATGACATTTTATTGATACACTGTGATTTAAAATGTGTGCATTTGAGGGGAGAGACGGTAGCAGTTATCAGTTGCAAATAGCGAGCTGGGTGAAATAGCTGCTGCCTCGAGAGAAGAGACCCAGAACCACTGACCTGTACATGCCACATCCGTCCAGTGTGTACAGATCAGTGGTTCTGGGTCTTTTCTCCGTGCAGCGTGTCTGGGGAAAAAAGAAAAAAATAATTAAAAAATCAATGAGAAGTTTCATGGATTCATTTTTGCCGCCTTACGTGAGGATCTCTAGATGGGGTGAAATCAGGAAAAGAGAAGACCGCGTGGAGAAAGCAGCTTGCTTTCTAACAGAAGCTGCCTTGGAAGAACCTGTTGTTAACGCTGTCTGTGGTGAACGAGCCTGGTGTTTACTAACTAGATGGGAGAATGATGCCAGTGCCTGGATGCTGTCTCTGGTGTCTCCACACACTGCGTAATGACCCAGCTTAAACGCACGCTGAAGGTGCTTCAGCCTCACCCCAGATGCTCATTTTCACTCAGAAGTGAAGGTTGCGTGCGTAACCAACCTAGTCGCTTGGCACGTCCCGTTAAATCCACGCAGCAGTGGTTTGTGTGGATATGCCCTGAAGGGTGGTTTGGACCGAGCAAGTTTCACTCGGATAATGAACTGTCCTGGAGGTGGTGGCTTGTAAACCCTGAAACGGCTCATTTAGCATCTGCCCAGGCCCTTAGCTTGCCATTAGGTTCTTGACTCAGCAGTAAGCTGCAGTGGTTGAGCTAAAGTTGTGCTTTAAGCTCTAGACGTACGTTTTTGTGAGTGTATGAGGTTGCACCAGTGTAATTTAATTTAGAATGTACACTTAGTGAAACAGTTAGAGGTGGGCATGATGGCTCCAGATGTTTCCACGGCAGGAGTACACATCCATCTGCCTCAGTGCTGCTTGGGGGCTGCCACCCGCATTTTTCCTAACTGACAGCATAGTTTTTTTCCTAGTGTTTTATTGCCCTCCCCTCCCATCCGCAGTCCAAACTGTTCATGTGAGCAATCCCTTATCGGGTTCTGCTAAGAGGAGCCAAGCTGGCGAGTCAGGTGTCCATGCCATGGGAAGCTACTGGGCTGGTTGGCTGAACCAGGTTAGGGATTGATTTCGGAGTGCTGGCGCTGGGGGGTTTGTGAGTGCTGTGGCTGAGAAATAAGGGGGAGGATGAAGCAGCACAGTTGTCCTTGGAAGAGGGCCGTTGGCCGTGGTGAAAGCTTCATCAAAGTGAGAATTAGGACAGTTAACTNTCTTCTACACGTCACATCTAAACTCTNGTAAAAACTTGTTATCCAAATGAGTTGTCTGAACACCACANCTAGATCCTTCTGATNGAGAGGAAGNGTGTGTTAACTAATAAACAAGATTTTGCCCAAATGTNGAGGTGTAAGTCTCGATAATATAAAATGAGAGGAAAAGGTGTTTGCTTGGTGGTTGGGGAGCATGTGCAAATAAAAGCTTTTGGTAGAGAGAGAAGCTTTTTTGTTCTTTCTCCTTCTGGGAGAAGAGAGGGAAGGAAACACAGGGATGAGAAGTGCACTGCGGTGTCTTTTTTTTGAAAGAAAGTTAGCTTCTTTCTTCGTTTAAAAATATTCTAGTTATTCCTGTCTGCTAAGTGAGGTTATTGAAATGAAATGATGACCTTTGCTCGGAGCCTGGAACAATACAGGAGGAAAGCAGGTGTTTGGGAGGATTACAGTGTTCAGATAGAGTTGAAGCTCTAAGGATGCTGTATTCTTCCCGAGCCTAAAAATGTGGGAATGAGGAAGAATTTTAAAAGCTGATTATGGTCAGTTGCCAAGAGAGTGCTGTGATAAATTATTAACTCATTGCACTGTGCTGCCTCGTAGTGCAAACAGAATAGCTGGTTATTGTGCTCTGCTTGGTAAGTCAACACTGCAAAAAATTCCTTGGTTATCTGGAAAACGTCTTATTTGGGGTGTTCGTTAAAGGGACACTGTAGGATTAAAAATCGTGTTCCCCTCTGTTGAAGCTGGTTAAAACAAACAGAAATCCGTGAAGGCGATTTCTTTCTTGCTGCCCGGGGAGCCTGGTCAGTGGGTGTCGATCAGCTCGGTTTCGCTTTTGCTCCTCTCTCTGTATGGCGCTTTGGCGAGGCATGATCCCTCCTACCTTCCCCAAAAAACACCCCGGTAGCAAGGCAGCGAGGCTGCCGGTTGCAGAGACGTGAGACAAGTTGACTCATAGCCGTTGTGCAGGAAAAGCAGTTCTGTGGAGACCGCTCCTCCCCTGGTAGCTGTAACCGCATCGGAGGTTACAGTCGAAATGCGGGGGACAAGCTGCTGGGAGTGCGCCGGAGCTTGGCCGATGTCGCGCAGCAGCAGCTTCAAGGAATGAATTTTCAGTTTTGTAAGAACTGAGACATCCTGGTTTATGTTTGGCTTTCATAAATATAAATACCACCACATTTACATTTCTATTTTTCCTTAAAATATACAGAGCTTGAAAACTTAGATGATCTTAAGGTGCCTCAGCGTATTTATAAAAGAACACCTCCACCCCTATTCTAGCCTTGTGCTTGTGTTACATTTAATTTTTGGCCAATTTAATAGTGTATAATCAGTATAATAGATATGATTATGCTTGTAAATATAACTTTTGGTGTTATGCTTAGAGCCAGTCCAGTAGTAATATACCATGAAAATAAATCCATATGAGAATCTTGAAATTTTTGCTCTAATGAAATCTGTAGTTCATTAGCAGGACACAGATGAACTTTTAGGGTTAAAAAAAATATCCAGCTTGAGAGTAAACCACGTCTGGATCAGTGTCAGCATCTGCCACCCTGGTTTGCTTAGGAAAACATTGAATCCTGCCAGTACATGTTGCAAGATATGACCAACGTGACTTACAAACCAAGAAGCAAATCTACAGAATGCTGTTGGCTACATAGTGTTGTTGGAATCTGAGATGGAAAATAGTTTCCTTTTTTTTTCAGTTCTCTTCTAAGTCCTTTTGCCAATCCAGCAAAATTTAGAAAGGTTCAGATCATGCTGCAAGGCTTTTTTGTTCAGAAAGGCATTTGAGCAACTGTTACTTTGTATCTTTTTATAATTTGTTGGCTGCTTGGGGTTACTTGAGTATTTGTCAAGGGTGGGACTTGGGTCTTAAGGGGACATCAGAAACGCTGCAGAAGCGAGCTTCTGCTACAACTTCTTCCACTGGTTTAGCGTCTATTGAGTGCTGGTTTAGGGCTTTCGTTCTGACTTTCAAGGCATGAAGGGGTCAAGCGCCCAGTGATGTGGAGGGAGATAGTCTTGTCTTTTGAAAGACTGGGCAGCTGTGGTTCTCTGGGATAAGCCAGATGGTCAGAGAGTTCAGATGGGAGCACCTGAAAGCTGGGGACGAAGCGTGCTCTGTCAGAGGAACCTAGATACAGAACAGGTTTCTAGTTAGAAATGAGGAGAATTTGGAGCCTGGTCCTTCTCGGGAAATTGCAGACCACTGACTTTGAGATGAATGTTCTACTACAGTGCCAGTCACCGTGTGAAGGCATTTTTATTCGCATCTGTTCTGGGCTGGAGGTGGAGAGCACCTTAGGGTGGAGAGCCTCGGTTCCATAAAGGGTAAAATGTGTCAGAAACTCCATGAAATCCAGTGAAGACTCTTTTACTGCCCTTAAGTTTATACCAAAAATGTTCTAAGACTATAGCAGTAGATGATAGTGTTACATCTACTGGGTACCTACCAGTTGATGTATTTCCCAACTTGATTACATGAGTGACGTGTTTTCTGTTGCTTTGGTTGGCAGCCCTGCAAATACAGCTGAGAACTGATTTTCCTCAGTTCTATACCACTGGTTGGCCACTGGTGGAGGAAGGATATGAAGCCGTCTTAATAATTTCTCATCCTACCTAGAAGTATAGTTTTTTTGCTGGCTAAGGAAGAGGTGTTTTTTGACAGGTGACATTATGGGATAATCTTAAGACTGAGCAGAAGACTGCTTAGAGTGGGGCTGAGTATAGCATATTTCTTCACATATAGATACCGTAGAAATTACAGCTGTGCTGGAGTTTCTGCTTTTCACTGAAATTTTGCTTTGTCTAGCAGTCGGTTCTTGCTTAAGCTATGTTAATTCTTGTGCTTATCCTGTTGGTACTAAATGCTTCTTCAGCATTTCAATTTTGTGGTAGACTAACAGGTGTTACTTTAGGTGTTAGCGTTAGAAAAGCCGCATAGATCATCTAGCCTGTCCCCTTTTCTAGGACAGGGTGGTCCCATTAAGTAGACATGCTGGTGCTGTATTTGGCAGTGTGGTTTCTGCCACTGGTTGTGGTTTATTTCTGAAGACTTGCGCTTGTTTGCTTCTTCATCTGTTAAGTCAAGTAACTTGGTTTCTTGATGGTGTATGAGCCTGTTCGAGGAAGGCCAGACTAAAACCTTCAGAGCTGGCTTGCATGGTGTCCTGGGCCATGACGGATGAGAACATGCTACCAACATTTTGTACCCTGCTTTGGTGGCCTTCTCGGGCCATATTGCAATATGCTTGACGTGGCTGCTTTTTATCCATCCAGCTGGCTGGCTTTCTGTGCATGGGCTTAACTTCTTTAATTTTTTTCTTTTTTTTTTTTTTAATTTTAGAAGGTGTCACGGAGTTTCTCCCCATCGTGGGAGGCCGTGGCCCGTGCAAGAGGACGGGCGTGCTTGGTGACAAGTGCGCGGGAGGGGAGACGTGGCTGTGCAGGCAGGAAACACTCATCGCTGGGTCCTGGTATCTTCGGCTGCGCTTCCTGTCAGTTAAACCACGAGCAGGGGAGCAGATGCACCCGGAGGTGACGACTCCGCTGTCTGCCCCGGGCAGCCATTGTGTGAAAAACTGTCTTCTCCAGAGCGTACTCGTGCCCGTACGCTTTTGACTTTGTTATCTATTTGAGACCCTCATTTAGATGCCTGAGAGTAAAGATCAGAATTTAATTAGTGCAACAGAAAGCAGTACTTGAACTCGTAAAGCATGAACTGTGGAAGCGTAGCCATGGGAGTTACCCTGACGCAGTGAGAGCTGAGGTCCGATTTTTTTTCTTCCGCTGCTACCCGTGTAGGAGTTTTTAGACGCATATGAAGAACGGATGGATTGGGCGTGAAGTCTTGCAATTTCGTGAATATCTTTCTGGGCAGATAATTGCCATGTTACTTGACCCGATGAGTTTTTATTGTAAGATCCCGTGGTCTTTGAAGAGACTTTTTTTTTTAACATTACTAATTTTTTTCATTTTAATCTGCTTGTTGATCTGTGTGTTTCTGAGGCAATTCTGGCTTTCAGTTGAACAACTTGTTACAAGTGCACAGAAAAAGCACGTAAAAGCTGCTGTTGTAAAAGATGTAAAGTTTTTTAAGTAAGTCTCATGATATCTGAACATACGCATGTTATTACAACGTAGTCAATTTATTGAAGCTAGAACTCTAATAATATCTTCACTACCATCAGATTTTAGAGAACTGAGTACTCTGCATATCAAAATTAGGGGATTAGAATTGAAATTGTGAGGATTCATTTCAGCCTTTTTGCCTGATCTGATGCTCTTTTCTTACTCATGTGACAGCATAACTCCCAGAATATTGATTTTTTTTTTCCCTTAAACTTTTTGTTCATTGACTAGCCAGCACTGAGCAGAGATGTCTTGGCTGTGTGATAAAATGCTTCTGTACTTCATGCCCTTAAAAATAGAGGCTCTCAGCCTGAGGGGCACATCCTCTGGGTGGGAAGAGTAAACAGGTTGTAAGGGCAGTGAGATTAGATGGTTTTAGGGTTTTTTTTGTTTGGTTGTTTTGTTTTTTTTTTCTTTCTTGACTTCTCTTGGGTTATGAAGCACCGTGCATCACACCCTGCGCAAGGGGTGGGGAGGAGATGGTTCTGCGCTCAGCAGAAGAGCTGCTCTTGCAGGGGCAGGCACCACTCTTAGCTCTCAGAGGTGCCTTGACCCCGAGGGAGCAACTCCTGGTCACCTTGGGTTTTTGCAGGGCCAGGAGCCCGCACCTCAAGGGCGAAACTCTGCCTTTTGCCTCTGTGAAAGGCACCCATTTCTAACATTGCTGGGCTGGAAGCCTTCCACAGTGACAGGATGCTTCTGTTGACCTTTTTTCCTTTCAATTTTGAGCACCGTTTTTCTTAGTACTGTCTTGTTTGAGAGAGGAAAGCTCCAAATGGGGCACAACCCTCTGGGGGGAACACATAGTAAAACCTCCACAAAACACTGCTTGAAATCTATGGCGTCTTGAAAAAAGGCGTAGTATTGGGGTTTTTCTTAACCCCACCCACAATTCTGATACTAATTTGTTGTAGCTGTGATCACAGCAGACCCCTGAGACTTCACAGAAGTAAATTAAATGTTAGGCAACAGAAAAGAAGAACAACAGAGGTTGGAGGATAAATGAAGGGATGGATTAGAAACTATGCAAAGCAACCTCTCCCTGCATTACCTGATTTATGATACTAGTTAGTCTTCCACTTTAACTTCAGCTTTCCCTTGTTTTTGGTTTTTGTGTTTTGTTTTTTATCTTTTTTTCTCCTGACTCTGTACAGGTTAAATGTCGTGCTGGGAGAGGAAAGGGTAGGGTAGAAGTGGTAGATAGAATCTTTATATCTGTGGTTTCTATGATAATTTGCAAGTTCTCGTGACAGATCTGATATCTGCTGAGGAGCTTCTTGCGTGATGAGGCTGTTGTGCTGCGAGAAAGGCTGGGCTACTTGCTTCAGCCACATCGTACGTTTGTTTTCCCAGAGACCTAAGTGAAAATGGTCAGAGGGCTGGAGTGTATATAGATGGGTCTTATAAGAAAGACAGAGAAAGATGTTTTACCAAGCCTGTAGTGGCAGGAAAAAGGACCACGGTTTTGAGCTTAGAGGGTAGATTTAGATTGGAGATAAGGAAGAAATTGTTTATGATGAGGGTGGTGAGACACTGCACAGATTTCCAGGAGAAGTTGTGCATGCCTCTTTGTTAGAAGTGTTCAAGGCCCGGTTGGATGGGGCTTTCAGCAACCTGATCTAGTGCAAGATGTCCTTGCCCATGGCAGGGAGTTGGACTAGATGGTCTTTAAAGGTCCCTTTCAGTCCAGTCCTCCTTCTGTGATGCTATGAAATGAGGCCTGGATCAACTTCTGATAATTTAGGCAAGTCAGGTGGGTGGCTCAAGGAAGGGCCTTTTATCTCCAAGATGGTTTAGTTTTAGTTAGTCCTGCGAGGAGCAGGGAGTTGGACTCGGTGATCCTTATGGGTTCCATCCAACTTGAGATCTTCTATGATTCTATGCAGTCCACCTTTCCTCACATTCATTATACAGAAAATTTAGAGCAACCAAACCCCTTTCTTACGGAGGTGTCTGAGGTTCTTAGAATGAATCTGAATTTAGAGGACTTGATTGTCAGGATAAATCCTACTTTTCTGGGTTAAAAGTGTCATAGGAGACGATTGTTTCCTGATGGTAGAAGCTCTGTGGGTGCAAGTCTGCTTGACGCTTCTCCTGTGTATGACACTGTCAGGGTTTCTCATTTGGGAGGGATGGCTGGGCTTGTGCAATGGCCCCGTTCAGACGCACCTGGGAGAGGGGGCAAGTGCACGGGTGTGCGTGGGCACGTGTTTGCATCTGCGTGTTTGCCTGCGTGAGTAAGGACGTGGGACATGGCAGTGCCTTTGTCTTTAAAGCCTGCCTAGCAGAAGCAGTCATCTCCTGAGCCGACAAGCTGCATATCAAAATCTTTATAAACCTGTGTGTCCTAATATCTGTATTATTAGTTCTGCGGCGCCGAGGGAAGGTAGAAGGAGGTCTCCAGGTTTGTGAGCCAGTGGCTGCGGCAAGGTTGCGCTGCTTTCTGTTGCAGGATGAGACCAAGTTGGGCACGCAGCTCAGCCCACGGTGACTGGGCGATTTTGTGTTTTCTCCAGGAGGTTTGGTTCCCCCCAGCCCTGCTGCCTTGCTTTCCCCTGCAGCTGGGGAGTCAGGCTGGCTCACGGAGCCCTGCAGCTGGGGCTATGGCTGGGTGGCACAGGGACGCACGCAGCAGTCACCTCTGATGCCTGATTTAGTTCTGCAGCAGACACAGGAACTTGAATGATGAAATGAGGAAGAGGTGAGGCTTGAATTTCTCTACACCTGCTTTGTGGGGGCTCTGAAACTTTCCAGAATATACCCTGATTTTGTAGGTCTTTTCATGTAACACTCATAAATTCTGTGTCTAGTTCATTAGCAGTGAATGCCTGTGTCTCCCAGGAGCAGGTGCGTGCTCAGATGAGAGTGACTTAAGCTTCAGTATGAACATTTCCCCAGACATTACGAAATGAGAAATACCGGCCTGTCCAGACACTGACTTCCCTGGAGGGACCTTTGCAGACCCCGCTCCTTTTCCACATCACTCTTAAGAGAAATATTTTTGCTTTTTTATATTAATCTTGTTGGTCTTGAAACACGTGTTTCATCACTGTTTGAAACCCCACGGTGGGAATTCTTAGTCTTAGCAACAAGTCAGGAGAGAATTTGTATTCTCTTAATAGCCAGGCTCACTAGTTTGAAATTCCCCAGACAAACAGTCTCCCTTCGTAATGTCACCCCATGCAAATACTTTAGAACATAAAATTCAAGCTGCGCTGATCTGTAAGAAGAAAAATGTACAAACGGCAGAATATTACTTCCTGTCCTGTCCTACATGGCTGCAAGTTAATATATTTATTATTGTAGTTACAGTAAGCATCTTGAAGCACACACGTTTTCAGAATAATCTGAGTGTATACATTGCATTTTAGAGTGCTTTAAAATTGGCAGCTTAAAAAGTATTAACTAATTTTCAGTTCTGGCTTGAGTGAATGTTCTTGTCCACTCTGTGAAATCAGTCTCTCGCCTTACAGTGGTTTTGAAGGCATGATTTTAGATGCGGTATTCTCTGTTTGGTTCTTTACCTAACATCTTTTTCTGCCGACGTTTAAGTGGACCACATCTATCACATGTTACGTCCTGGATGGATGTTCAGTACAGCAGAAATGCCTGTACCCTTCATGCTGTTAATGCTGCTTCTCCAGTTCAGGTGGCCTTCAGCACCTCATTGATTGAACCTAGCAGCAGCAGAAGCTTTTGGGGTGGAGTGATACTGAGCAAGTGGGTGATGGACATGGCTGTCTTGGAAAACTCGCAAAGACTTTTTACTGGGGCCTGTAGTGACAGGACAAGGGGGAATGGTTTTAAACTAAAAAAGGGTAGGTTTAGACTGGATATAAGGAAGAAAATCTTTACTGTGAGGGTGGTGAGGCACTGGCACAGGTTGTCCAGAGAAGCTGTGGATGCCCCCTCCCTGGAAGTGTTCCAGGCCAGGTTGGACGGGGCTCTGAGCAAGCTGGTCTGGTGGAAGATGTCCCTGCTCATGGCAGGGGGGCTGGAACGAGATGGTCTATAAGGTCCCTTCCAACCCAAACCATTCTGTGATTCTATGAAAACGGCACCACCGTTCAGTGAATGTGTGACTTGGCAAACACCTGGAACCTGGATGTTGATGATTACTGTTTGAAAAGATGGCTAAAGTGAGACAAACGTATCCAAGAGGGAAATAAGAGAAATGTAGAAGTGTTTGCCTCTCAAAGCTATATTCTTGAAGTACAGCAAGTGAGTTAATGCCGGAGATACTAATAGGAGAAAGAAGGAAAAATGGTGACAAAGACTGGGGATTAAAAAACCCAAACCTGTGGTCTCTCTACAGAGATGAAGATGTCGTCACAGGAGGGTTTAGAGATGAGACAGTTCTGTTCCTTTTTCTGGGTACAATGGGGGTATATTCAGTGTGTCTCCATTAGACGAGATTATTGGGATAACCTGCATGTAGAGCTCTTTGTGCTGTGTGCTCCACTCCTGTGAGTAGTTGACTGGCTAGTTATAAGGTGGTTTGTGTACCAAACAAGTTACAGCGAGAGCCCAGGGTTCAGTGATTTGGTGGTGGTTTGGTTTTTTTTTTTTTGCTTTGTTTTCTTTTTGAAGTCCCTCTGGCTATGTAATACTCACCTTTTCTAACCAGGGCCACATCCCTCGCTCCTTGTCTCTGCACGTGTGTGTTGGTGCTTTCTTGAAGTTGTTTCCAATCTCAAGTTCAGTTTTAAACCAAAGCTTTCAGAGTATTCCTTGAGCTTAGAGCAAGCTGGTTGGCGGGTTGCTCTGCTCCCTTTCCCGCATGCTGCAGGAGAGCTTACTAATCGTGTTTACTTGAGCGTATCTGGAGTATTTTGTTGCTTCTTGCCTTTCTCCATGGTGAGCTGTGACCAGGAACGCCAGTACGAATTACCCATATGGAAAGCACGTACCAGCTCAGAGCTGACTGTTTGTGCTGAGGGAAAACGTACACTCACAACCTTCTACTCCAAATGAGCCTTAGCCCTTCTGCCTCTGAGTTTAAAAGCTTAGCTCCCTGATTCTGTATTTTTCAGTGACTTTGAGTATTATTTTTTGTTAGGCCTGTAAATGGTACCTGAGTTGCAGCTACAGTGATCTGTAATATATGATAAACTAGAAATCAGGTGGAAGAGTTCACCTCAGAAAGGCGTAACAAACCCCATGTCTTGATTTGGGAGACTGCCGTGAAGGTGTGGAGGTTTTTTTGGTGTCCCATTGAAGACAAGTCATCTGTCATGGCCTACGTGAATTCTTCTTATGTGAACTCTCTCTGAGCTACAGTAAAGAACCTGATTAAGACAAAAACAAAGTTGAATGCACTCATAGTAAAAAACCCGAACAGTTACATTAGAAAAGACAAACAGTGAAAAAAACCCCCGACTTGTCAGTCCTGGAGTTTAGTGGGAGGGTTTTCCTGAAGCCTGACTGACGTCTCTTGACTTCCATGTCTGCAACTGTTCCCTATCGATCTGCCCCACTGTGGGTATGGTTTGGTACTTTGCACCTCTTACAGAATCATAGAATCATTAAGGTTGGAAAAGACCTCCAAGATCGTCAAGTCCAACTGTCTTCTTATATTACTTTTCATTCCTGTCTACAGGCTTTTTTGAATCAAGTATTTCTGGTTGTGAAATGTTAGGAGTAGTTGTCACTCACTCTTGGGTTGGGCTTTTTTGTTGCTTTTTGGGTTTTTTGGAATCTGCATGAAAGCTTAGTGCAAACATCAGCTTTGTGATTTTGACGAAGCAGGAGATTTGTCTTAATTTTTCTGAGAGGCTTGCTGATGGAGATGTGTCTCTCCTGTCCCAACGTCATAAGTAACTCCCTGGATATGTTATTAATAGTGTTGGACTCTCCAATACTATACTTAAAAAATTCAGAGTACTGTTTGTCTCAGTTCACTCACCAGACTATTTCAGAAAGATCTTGGAAGATGTAATCTTGATGGTCGTGGCTGAGCGGGTGACAAAATGGACTCCTGGGGACGTGTAAGGAAGATGTGTGCTGGGGCACCGTGTGGGCGCTGTGCTGTGGTCGCAGACTGGAGAGAGCAGGTCACCCCTTGCCTGGTGCGAAGAACCTCACTGATGGATTCCATGGTACAACCGTTGGAAATACGTGACCAAATGCTTCATTTCTTGTATTTGTGGATAGAGTTAAATGAGGATCTTTGTGACAAATAGACTAAAAAGCATCAGGCACAGTTTGCAGAAGTGTGTTTTAACGGAGAGGCTTTATAGATAAGAAAGACTGAAAATCTGATGTTTCTATATATTTTACCCATGCGTCATTGTTGACCACAATGCTAACTTAAATATAAATGTAAGTGCTCTTCTAAATGCAGATAAGTGTTATTTACAGTACTTTGTGATATGGGCTCTACTGTTTCTTAACACAAGCCCTCTTAGCCTTTTATGTTTTGCTTTGCTTTGGTTGGGTCTGTGATTCTTGTTTGAAGGGTTAAAAAGTTACTTAAGTAAGGATTTAGGTTACAGCAGCATGGAAATAAAACCCTTCTTGTGCGTTTCATCCATGCTCTCTGAGTTAGCTCGCTTGTGTGAGTGTAACGGTGTATTAGCTTGTAGTCTCAGCTTTAGCAAAATGGACCACCTGTCCCACGAAGGAGGCTGCCTGAACAACCCTGGGTGAGATGCAAGAATACACGTATTTATTTGTTACAACTCTGTTTAATTCCAAGGTGTGTGATGTGCGGGTAGGAAAGCTAAGGTCATGGAAGAACAACACATAAAATACCTTATGTGGTCCTCTGAGGTGTCACCATCACAGCTGATCTTCACAGAGATGGCCACGCATCTTGCAGAAGGAGAGAAATCGCTGGTAGTTTTCTTTCAGCATTGTATGGTTTAACTCGCCGCTGTCTAGACCGCAGACCCTAGCCTGTGGAAATAGGATTAGCAGCACACCCTCCAGCAAGGGAAGGTGGGCTAAAAGCCATCAGGGAGAAGGTGGAAGAGCCAAGCCCAGGGCAGCCCCACGTCCTGGCCAGGCAGAGGGAAGCCAGCCGTGCTGGGAGAGCCACGGGCTGGGAACGCCATCGGCTCGTAACGTGCCGGTCACCTGCCGAAAATGTGCCTGCCTTCCTCCTGCTCTAGCAGCAGCGTCTGAAAGGAGGCAAGAGATTAGTGTGATTAGATGGTCTTGAACCCAGAATGAGCCATTTGAGGTTTCTGAGACCTGCTAAAAAGCAGCAAGTGCTTCCAGGCCATGGTTCTCACTGGAGGTAGGAGAAGTCTTGCTGCTGCTGGGTGTCCGGGTTTGTTCTTGCAGGCATCTCAGAGCTACTGTTCTTGGCGTAGCCTGCCTGTGTTCTCCAGTTTGTAAAATGAAATCTTACGCCGTCGTCTAGTTGTCAGGTAAGAAGGAAAAATTACTCCTCTGCTACAAACATGTTTTAGGTGATACGATCTAGAATAAAAGTTTTTCCTGTTGATAGCAAGGGTTAAATCATTGAGGGCAACAGGTATAGGCAGACTTAGGTATGTGATATGTTTGACTGTTTTGCAAGGTGCTATAAATGTTGGCTCCGTGTAATCTGATACCGGGGCAGGACAGGCGAACTTAATGAAGGAAAATAGACAGCAATGTAAAAGAACTGGAAATTCAAGTCTAGCTGACTAATACCAGCCTGCTCCAGAGGCTTTTGGCTGTTCATGTTGCTGACAGCTGACAGCAAATGAGGGACAGACAACAGAAACACTGCCTAATCTGCTCTATATTCATACAGATTCTTTAAAGACACTGCAGAGGTAAGACCCCTTACGTTTCTCAACCTGGCAGAGTTGCTGAATGCAGGCTTGAACATACACACCATTGGCAGGAGTCAGGTACCAAACCTATGCTTGAAGTCTGTGTTTGGGAGAGGGGAGGCTGCAGAGAGTTCTGTGGATTAGTTTGTGCCCCTTTCTAGTTGAGGCACATCAGTTAAATTCAGATTTCTGAAACTGCTTAAACACTCAAACGTAGAAATGCAAATCACGCAGTATTTCTATGGCTACAACAGAGAGTAATTTTTGTTCGTTGTGCTTGACAGTCCAGTTGGAAAAGTTTAAAAATAAATTAATTGCAAAAGGAAGGCCATGGAATACTAAAAATCTGTGTTGCAGAAATTCTAATGGGGATTTTTACTGAGCTTAGTCCTGTAGCATCTGTTGCAGAACTCTGAAAAAGCCCTGTGGGAGTTAAACTCGCTGATCTAGAATTACCAATGCATGGATGGAAAAGGTCTCCTGGAATAAGAAACTTTTGACTTGGACCTGATCTCCACTGGCCTTTTTTTCAGTTTCTCCCTTTAATGTATATATTTTGTGTGCGTTTTTATTCCAGTTTAAAAAAACCCAAAACTCTGCATCTTTGGCCTGCAGATTTTGCTTTGATAAACTTAACTTTTACCTGCAGGTGATGTAAAAATTATGACTGCATTACTAATTTGTGGGCAAAGTAATTTTTAGAGGATGGTTGACAGTTTTATGTCAGTGTTGGCTACAGACTGGCAACTGGTAATTTGTGAAGTCTGGCACCTAGCCAAAGCAATTATATTTAGTTTCCCCAGTCCTTCTCCCTCCCACTGCCACCTCTGCATTCTCTCATGTGTATGTGTTAATCAAAAGAGCAAAACCTCTTGGGGTCAAACAGTTCTTTCCCCCTCCACCCTCTTTTACTCGTTTCTTCATATTCTGGTTTAGCTGTTGTGGATCTCAGCCCTTCAACTGTCTCTGTACCAAGACCCTTTCCCTTTGAAATCAGTGAGATCTGACTTACGTGCAGCTCTCTTGTTATAGCTGATTACAGGATCATGATCTTAATGCTCCTTAAAAGGTGCTATTAAATGCCAGAAACCACTTCAGGGTGCCTTTTAAAATATTTATTCTGTGTCACTGGAGTGATTAATTTTGTTTACAGACATTTCTGAACTGGATTTGGGTTTTTAGCAATTTACGGTTTTCTTGGTATCTTTTAAAACCAGCTCTTTGAGATTTTGTGCAATATAAAAATAATAAGATCTCTTTGATACTAATGTTATTTATTAATGCTGGTAATTTGGTTATCTTATGACAATGCATAAAAGCAATCCAGTCTCTGCAAGTTTGCTGTTGGATAAAATAGCGTATACTGAGTGTTGTAGGAGAGGAGGTAATGACAGATCGTTTGTTTTCCTTTCTCTCCATACTTAGTATCACTTACCTCTGGACGAGCTAGACTGCAGGCACTTGCAGTGTTGCATCGAACTTGTAGTCCATCTGTTCTGTTTTTGGACTGTTTAATATATTGTTATTTTTCTGTTGGAGAATATGTGAGTGCAGAAGTGAGCAGTTACAAAGAAAAAAATGACAGCAAAATCCTGCCTGTAGAGATGCGTGGTTGCAATCTGCATTACTGGAGGTTTGTCTTGTGTTACGACAGATCTTTTCCATTCTGTTTTAAAAGAAATCTGTATGTAATGAGGCTGATTTGGTCTAATTACATGGAGCTGTTTTTAAAACATTTTATAATTTTCGTAAGCTTTGACTTCTGTCATGTCTGTAGCAATAAGTTGGAGCAAATACATCTAGGCTGATGCATTTTTAATTGCTTTCCTTTCATCCTTTCAAAACTAGTTGCATCTCAACTGAATTGAATGTCTCCTTGTTCTCATGTTATTGACTGGGACATATGAGCACCTGATTTCTTCCTTCTCTTTACTAATAGTGACGAATTAACTACAAGGGCAGAATCAAAGGACAGACCAAGTTAGTGATTCCCAAGAGTTTTGGGCTGGCAAACCACAGTCCCCAGTCTCTGCGTTTACTGGACATTAGCATGCACGTGTACCGACCGTTCCGCAGCAGCAGGAAGAGAAGCAGGTCTTTGCTACGAATGTTATGGTTTTAAGCTGGTCCTTGGATCCATATTACATTGCTAAACAAGGCTGTGCTTTCAGAAATGTTCTTCGTAACAAAACCTGATGGTTGTTAGGAGAAGAGACCTCTAGATAGCCCATCACGGAGAAGTTCTTAGAAAGACTGGCAGTCACGCTATCGCTTGCCAGGAAGCTCGGTGTGACAGCGTGCTTGGGGCCAGTGTTTTTCAGGTGGCAAAGGCCTGACTTGCACAATGGCTTCTCCCCCTTTGGACAGTAACTATGCACAGATGTTCTCTTTGCAAGACCAAGATGTTAGTGCTGCTCTGTTCCCCAGGCTGGTAGACAGGCTGCAGCGTTGTCGTGGGCTTGGCAGATGGTATGAGCTTCCTACGCGCTGCATGGGGGGACACTGTCATTTTCACGGGGGTCCAGTTAGCCTCGTTTGTTTGGCCTTCGGTGGATGAGGGGAAGATCAAGCTAAATATTCTCCTGGCTGTACTAAGGTGGTGATGAGCAGCAGTGGGTGGAGGGGACTGAACTGGAAGCAGAGAAGGAACACTTCTGCATATCCCCCTCTTGTATAGGGATGTGGGAGGTTATGGGGTTTTTGATTTGTCGGTATTCAAAGCAGCTACACCAAAAGTAAAAAGTCAAGTCAGTAGAAGGGCACACATTTCATATATTTATTGTGGTGTATACATACAGAATCATAGAATCAGTAAGGTTGGAAAAGGCCTCTAAGATCATGAAGTCCAACTGTCAGCCCAACACCACTGTGCCTGCTAAACCATATCCTAAAGTGCCATATGTACATGTTTTTTGAACACCTCCAGGGATGGGGACTCCACCACCTCCCTGGGCAGCCTGTTCCAGTGTCTGACCACTCTTTCAGTGAAGAAGTTTTTCCTAATATCCAGCCCAAACCTCCCCTGATGCAACTTGAGGCCATTGCCTCTTGTCCTATTGCTAGTTACTTGGGAGAAGAGGACAACACCTGCCTCACTACAACCTCCTTTCAGGTGGTTGTAGAGAGCAAGAAGGTCCCCTCTCAGCGTCCTCTTCTCCAGACTGAACAGCACCAGTTCCCTCAGCCGCTCCTCATAAGACTTGTTCTCTAGACCCCTCACCAGCCTCATTGCCCTTCGCTGGACACGCTGCAGCACCTCAATGTCCTTCTTGTAGTGAGGGGCCCAAAACTGAACACATACACACACAAAAATGGGGATAAAGTGTGTTTATGTAACTGCAGCTGATACGTGTTTGCATGCATCCGCGCAGGCGTGTAGAGTAGGTGCTGTGCAGTGGAGCAACCTTACGTGGCTTTTGTCTCACTGTAGCTGAAGTAACGCAGCTTGCGGTGAACTGAGGCTTTGGTACCACTAATTCAGTCTGAAACGTTTGAAACCCTTGTGGATAGCTGAGGCTGCTAGGTCTCATAACCAGTTCTGAAAATTTACCCTCATCTTCTCTTTCATGTGTCTGATGTCCCCAAAAGTGCAGTTTGAGCAGCTGCAAAATTATGTTTGAATACACTGGGCAGTTTTGCTTGGGATCGGGGGGCAGGCGGGGAGGGAAGGACATCCGATCTCTGACACAATTTGGGGAGGAAGGGAGGGAGGGAGGGCTGGCACCACGGAACACTGTGAAACACTACTCTGTCTCAGCAGTAGAGCTGGGAAGAGCCTTCCTCACCTCAATATCTTTTAGTTTGCTCTTTAGGACTGGGTTTTCAGTGGTAGTCTGATCTCTTGTTGCTGCAGCATATATCAATTATTTACAGTGCTCTACAGCTACACACCTACACTGATTTGGGGCTACTTTTACACACTAGGCATGCTGGCAGGAGGGGATACAGGGGAAAAAGAGCCTCAACCACACTGTAATTTTCTTCAGATTTCCCAGCAGCGCTCTGCCGAGTTGCTGAGTTTGTGTACAGCAGCTGTGTTACATAAATGTGCCAAATAAATGGGACTTAAAAGGTATCAGGGAACATTGGAGATAGCAAGAAGATGGTTTTCAGGGGTGGGGGAGTGTGTAAACAGTGCTGGAGCTGTTACTGTTAATGGTCTGGAAAGGAGTTTGCCTCATGTTAAATATTCAGGCTTGAAAGAGGCAGTTGCCAAAAAAAAAAAAAAGAAAATATGAGAATGTGATTTTTTTTTTTTTTCCTGTTATTATTTTGGTGATGGGAAAGAAGAGCTTGTTGCTTGCATTTGTGCTTTCTGCTCTCTTTGGAGTAAACGTACTTACATGTGAGATTTACGGAAGAGGGGATTCATTTCACTTCTTTTGTATTGACTGAATTATGTGCCAGTTCCTTTTCTTTTTTTAATGCTTGTTTATATTTAACAGATGGACCCTCTTGCTCTCTGTCCTCCTTGCTGTATATGTACGGAAAGCCCATGGTGACATACTCTGGTTTCCAGCCTGGCTGCAAAACAGGGATTTATTGATACCGATGATTTCTTTGTCCTTAATGAAAGCTCAGCAAAGGTCACTCTGTTGAATTTTATTATGTTAGCTGCTTTTTATACAGTTTCCCCTAGGCAGCATGGATGCTTGCAGATGATTTCAGGCTGTTCCTTACGTTGTTGCTTTCCTTCCTCAGTGATATCTCCTTACCACCTTGTTTGCTATCTCCTTTGATTTGTGTGAGCAATTCAAATACTAAGCCTGCAGAAACTTCTTGTGCCAAGTAACATACATCAGTTTGTTCTTCTTCCTTGTCCTTTTGCCAACTACAGATGCCCCAGGTCTAAGGATGTAGTTCAAAGCTCCTGTTCTGTGCAATTTCTTAATATTACTGAATAGGAATAATCAGCCCCTGAAGAATGCCACGGTAGACTATATTGTTGGCATTTATGTTCAGTGTGGACCGTACATAAAGAAGGTCATCATGGGTTTGGGATTTCTGCATTACGAGACTTGTGATATCATTCAGTTTTTCCCCCTTTTTAAGAAAACCAGACTCCATGATGCATTACTCGTATTAAAAGATGTGACTCTGCAGAGGGTGGACTGGCTCTGGCTTGATCCGTGCTTAACCTCCATTGGTAGAAAGGAGCTAGAAACTTGACTGAAATGGTGTTGTTACCATCCCTGTGTTTGTCCGACTTCACCCAGGATGGTTTTCAGTCCTTCAGTCCAAAATTTCCAGGTGATGTCTTTGTTCTTCCCTTTCCCCTTGTTCGCTCCCCTCTTCCTCCCGCATTCAAGATGGTGCTGAGAACGGAGTTTTTGCATTTCTGTTAAGTCACAACTTTGGCACTTCTAGGCTAGAGCTAGAGCTGCAAACTGTCCTAGAAAATCAATGGGAAATTTCAGTCCCAAGTCATTCGTCTGTGTGCTAAATGAGTTGAGCTGTTTCAGCAGTAACTCAGGATTCAGATGCGCGTTTGAATCTTGAAGCAGCTAAGCTGGTTCTTGATTTTAAACGTACGACTGACCTTACCAATTTCACAAAAAAGGCAGTTACGGATGATTGCAGTCATCTTTAGTAACCCTGCGTGGGACTGGATCCAGTAGCTTGCTTGTCTTTCAGCTCAGCTGGGGTGCTCTCAGTACCAAGACTTGAGCCTTCCTAGTTTACAGCTGAGCTTCTTCAGCAGAGGTTTGGGCTTGTGCCTGGCACTTTGATGCCTGCTACCTGCTCCAGTACAGTGCTGCTGTGTTGTTTCGGTGTTCTGCGTGACAGTGCTTGGATGCTAAGGCAGTAGGGACTATGCTGGCTCATGTTGTCAGGAGATGAAGGAGAAATTGTGAACTTGTTATTTCCAGATTGGAGCCTGCTTACGGTATTACAACTTCACAATTGGAACCAGAAAGGTTGGTTATGGAGGTGTTTCTTCTGAGCTTTGATGAACTGGCTAATTAGGGCTAGGTTTAAGTGCAGGGTATATATGGTGAAGAGTGGTGGGGAGAAAGGTTGTGATGTCTAGCTGGAAGTAGTACTACAGTGTATATTCTGGGATACCAGAGTAGCAGTGTACTAAGGGTTAAACTGGCTGAATGTGCTTTTTGACAGACTGATTGAGGAGGTTGGTTGTAGATGTTGAAATCAGTAGAGGAGGAGAATTTCTAAGAGGGATGGAAATAACTCATTTATATGTTCCGTTTTGGGGACTAAGCAAAAGATGTTTATTTATATTGCTGTGTCTTAATATTGGTTTTTATAATAGGTTTGTACAACAACTAGTAAAAATGAAAATAAAACCTTATTTATTCTGTAGTTCTGAAAATTTGATGTAAATTTTATGGTAATGTATACTGGGTTCTCTTTCTTCTAGGACTATTTGTAAGTAGTCAAGCTTATTGTGCATGTGAATACAACTTACACATTTTGTGCCATTTGCAAATAATTAATTTTCTACTCACAGATGTACATAAAATCAGGCAGGGAGATAAGTAGCATTATATATCAAAAACAATAGTCATGCTTGTGTTAGCCTATAGACAGCAGGATCCTGTGATACTTGGAATAATGAAAGCACAGTTTATGAAAAGAGATGTGGAGGAAAATATTGCTGATTTAGAATTGTGCTGGCTTCTGTGAAAAGCTGCTCTTGTTTTCTATATGCCAGAGAAAGTGATATGGATTAAAGGAAAGTACATTTGCATTACTTTGCCATGCCATTATTGCCCAATAGATCATTTGGTATTACTGCATACACTAAAGAAGTAATAAGAAATTTCCTGTAAATAATGATAGTTTGAGTGCCTAACCTTTATAAGGTTAGCTATAAAAGCCCACTAAAGCCTATTCGCTCACTTGTCTTTGACTTTGACCGTGATGTTGTGGTTCAATGGCTCTTTTCTTGTAAGAAGGTGGTATCGTTCTACCTTATTTATAGATCCCTTGGTGGTTTTGGGGAGGGGCTGTAGGGGAAAGGATCAGTCTGCTATATGGTCTTATATCACTGCTTCACTATGGTGCAAAATTTGTAAACCAGCTTTTGAATATCTGTTCCTGTAAGGGTATCAGATGATTAGGAACTTCAAAAAAGTAAAAAAAGCGTGACTATTCTAAATAGTGTTCGTGTAGATCCCTTTGGGATCAAATGCATTATACTGCTGCAATCTCTTAAAAAGTATTAAATCTTGATGATTAGTTTTGCATTGAGGGTTTTGTTGGATTTTTTTAAAAATAAAAAGTAAGAAAAGATCTCTTTATATCTTTTAATAAGTTCGCTGCCGCAGCTTTTGGATCTTACGCATTTAGTGTGCGTCTTGGTATTTTAGTATCTACAGTAAAATGCTTGTATTTTACAGAATAATGATCTGGCACTAGTGGAACAATATGCCAGTTCCCGACGCATGCAGGGAACTTCTAAAATCTGTCTTACGGTGGCTATACCTCCAGTTTTCCTTATACCTCGCAAGCTTACTAGGTAGCCCGCATCTCCAACACTTTGTTTGTCCTGATTTTACATTGAAGCTGTTAATCGTTGCTGAGCTTAGAAAGCTACTGGACCTTAAGAACTTGTATTCTTTGTTCATACATGTGGCTTCAATTAGTGTAACGGAGATGATTATAAGCCTTTGCTGTATTCTGGCTCTGGTTCTCCCTGGACAATTAGCTTAACCCCTGTTTTAAAAGAAGTCTCCATTTGGAAGCTGAGGAGGTTCTCGTATTTGCCTGGTGATCCTTTGGAGTTGCTCTTCACTGCTTAGAGGGAGTGATTTCAAATATTATAATTTCGTCTTACTGGAGAGTTATAATTTATTTCCAGGCAGTAACCAAAACAGAAGTTGTACTTAAATAAATTTCCATACCTGTCCTCTCTTCTGAAAAAGCTGGTATGTTTCTGTTGACATATACTGACCCATTTCAGTCACTGTCTGTAGGATTAAACTATGTATTATATGGCGATATACTTTATTTTCACGCTGGCATACAGAGCAGGAAGAGTCTGGGATGGGACAAGTTGGTGTTAGTCCAACTGTGCTGGCACGTGTGAAACTTTTTAATGGCATGCTTATCTTCTCAAAGGTGAGACCAAGTAATTAAATTTAGGGATGTTACCCAGGATTATATGGTTGCATGTAATGGTTTTCACTGCTGTATCCCTGCTGAAGTACGGAGAAGGCCTTGTAACGATTCAAGTCATCCCACTAAATGACAAGGGCTGAGGTTGAACAGTCATGATTCCCAAAGCACATCCTTCTCTGTTCATGCATGTAGCTCTCATTAATGCAAATATTCTCTAGTTAGGGTTGTGGCTACTCTTAGGAACCCATTAACAGCTGATTAAAGCACACTGGAAGCTGAGGAGGTTCTCCTGTTTGCATAATTTTGGGTTTCCTGCTTTCTTGGGTAGGATCTAGTGCCTTAAATGCTTCAGTGCTCTGCTGTCACTGCTTAGGAATTTGGGAATACCACAACCTATATGGGAAAAACAGCTGTTACATTTCCTAGAGTGAGGGAGTATCAGCCTGTGACATGATCCTCCCTAATTAAATTGCTTGGCTTCGGGGAGAGGAAGATGCCCTTCATTATTTTTGTTTCAGCCTGCTGCAAAAACAAGGCAAAGTTAAACTTTCTGGACAAAGGCAGATATTAATCCTTGCCAGCTGGCACCGAAGTTGCCCAGAGGCTTTCCTGGGGGTCTCAGTGTGGATGGGCACGAGTTAGACCTCTGCCTCTTATTCTGCTGTCACAGCAGCCCTTAATCAAAGGCAGTTTAAAGAGTTTTGATCAAAACGCTAGGCACCACACATTTCACTTCCGTAACAGCATACGGATTTAAATTCCTAGGCACCAACACGCTCCCTTAGGTTCCTAATTTTAGACACCTATTTCTGTTACTCTTTTGAAACGGTAGATTTTTTTTTTATTAATGTATTGGTCACCTTATTTGGATAAAAGATTACGTTTTGTGCTTGCCTTTTTCCCCAGAAGAGATACAGTACATCTGTTTGTAACCTCGTGTTAACCATGTTTACCTTTAGCACTGATGAGTAAATGGGAACGTGGGACATGTAGGCACGCATCCCTCCAGTAAAGCTGTTTACATTCCATAGTTTGGGATTTTTTTTTTTTTTTTTTTTTTTTTTTTTT
>Ga0065711_1032343_pt1 | contig 27519 bp, 18 predicted proteins | sample Hoacrofraction12_FD_59098 | JGI IMG/M metagenome (GOLD analysis project Ga0065711, IMG submission 59098) | Hoatzin crop microbial communities from Cojedes, Venezuela - Epithelial fraction 12 v2 (version 2) | ecosystem: Host-associated > Birds > Digestive system > Esophagus > Crop | place...
CTTCTTCCCTCTGAGGGTGACGGAGCCCTGGAACAGGCTGCCCAGGGATGTTGTGGAGTCTCCTTCTCTGGAGATATTCAAGACCCGCCTGGACAAGGTCCTGTGCAGCCTGCTGTAGATGACCCTGCTTCAGCAGGGGGGTTGGACTAGATGATCTACAGAGGATCTTTCCAACCCCTACCGTTCTGCGATTCTGCGATTCTGTGATTCTGTGATGTGTGAGACAGGCAGAGAGGGCTAGGCAGTGCCTACCAGTCTCCCCAACACAAGACAAGGACGGTCAGGTTGCACCAGGGGACCTGGGGCAAGAGGACACCCCAGGGAAGCTCAGACAGAGCCGAGTTTGGCACTGGCTGTGCCCGCTGCTGTTCTCTGCAGACCTGGCCTGCCTCGGAGGGGAAGCTGTGATGCAGTGCCATGCGTGGCAGCGAGGACAGCCACGGCGATGGGCGAAGAGGCCATGCGTGTTCACGTCCCACGACCCGGTGCACTTCGGGTCAGCCCACGGCCGCACCGCACGTTGCCTGGCCCTGTTGATCAGAGCAGCCATAGCACCGCGCTCAGCCTAGCGCGTCTCCCCTGCGATATGCCCTGCACAGACTGGGAACTTGGACCTTTCCAGATGCAGTATGGCTTTACCAGGGGGCTTTTCTGCTACCTGACCCATGTCTGCAAAGTCTTCACTTCCCTGTCAACAGAAAAGCTATGAAAGGCAGATTACGGAAAATCTGAAGACCTTGTGGTAATACAGCAGGCCAAGAGACGGTGCCAGAGTAGCAAAAGCCGTCTCTGGAAAGATTGTTTTTTCCCCACCACCAGATTGACCAAAGTCAGAGGTTTTAATGGAAGCTTCTATCGGGGGGCGGGGGGGGGGCCAAAATCATAATCTTAGTCAAACTGAAATCCTATTTAAATATTTTATACTTTATTTAAATAATTTGATAATTACATATTTAATATGAAACATTTAATAATTCAACATATGTCGATAATTTAATACATAAATTCAAAAAACATATTTTACAGTGTTGCTGTGCAGAATGGCATTATGAATAGGTAAACACATGTTTAGATTTCATTTATATTTTTGAATATATTAATACTGGACTTGTGAGGGTAACGTATTTCTCTGTGCCCTCTTGTCCAGGACTGCTGCTGCCTCGTCACAGAAACAGAAACTTAGAGTCAGACTCTAAGAAACAGTAAAGCAAAACATACTCCTTTCCTTAGCATGTCCTCCCAGCATTCACAGTGTGCAGTTTAAGAATTTGCTGTTGAAAGTGGTGTTCATAGGGTCCTGTATGGTTATGATTCATGAATCTTGTCCAGTTCCTCTCTAAATCTATTTGAACATCATAGATACACATTTATCTAGCCGTGAGTGCTATAGCATGCTAGCACCTCCGAAACAGCCCCAGATGCACCTCAGAAAACTCATACACAAATAGGTCAGTTCTGCTCATACTCTGTCTACCTGCAACACAGATCTGTAAAATGTCTCAACAGTAAATAAAAAAAAATAGGGGGGGACATGGAAAAAGAGTCTTGGTTTGAAAAGGTCAAAATGCTTCATGTTAATACTGTTGGACTAGAATGGTTTGATGTTTCATTCAAAACAGGTTTTTGGTATAGGAAGGAAGCAAAATTAGAAAATAAAATTGAAAGGAGTTTAATTACGCACAACATATTTTGGTTTAGTTGAATGAGTCATAGAATTGTTTAGGTTTTTCTCATCTGAGAGGAGAATATTTGTTCTGGCTTAATTAAAGCTGTTTGTTTCCAAGAGTGGGGGAGGACAAGGCTGTTCATACCGTTCACCTGTGGACCTAAACCCCTGTATTTACACACCTGGTCCACTGTCACTCTCTGCCCTTGCTGAGACCCTTCCAAAACGCCTGGTTCTGGCTTCCTGGCCCCCCGGATCCCAGTACCTCCTGGTGCTCCCTCCCTTCGCTTTGACTCTGCCACGCTTCCTGTGAGTCTTATGTCTCCCTAGCATGTTCCCAGAGCCCTCGCCTTTGGCTGATGGGCAATTACAAACGTGGCACGTGTCCTTGGACTCATCGATGGTCAGTATCTATGCAGCTTGGGAGCACACCGAAGAGTTTATTTTCGCAAGTTTGTTTGCACAAAGCTCATTCTTTAGTAATGGTTTCTGTGCATTTCCCTCATCTAAGCAAGGTCAACCCCTCTTAAACCTGCCTGGGGAGGTCGTTTTACCGTGCACCTTTTCTCTATGATGCAACATTTTTTCAGTAGGGGCATTTGTTTGGCTTTTGGCAAGGAGGAGTAAGACAACAAAAGCACTGGTACCAATGCAGCTTTAAAAAATGTAAGTAGGAAACTGCCTTATTTTTATCATTGAATAATTTAACTCACAAACAGGGCAAATTATGTCAACAAGCAGCTACCTAGTGAGTTAATTAGCTGTGAATTTTCTAGTTTAAATTCATCAGCAGTCATACCACCATGAGTCAACGACAGGAATGAACCTTTTATGTTATTGTCCTAATATTCACAGCTTTTGCCTTAAATGAGAGAGAGAGGTTGATTGACTGACTGAGTGAATGCACCACAGTCTGGTGGTGCAGAAAAGCTATGAGGCTATTATTGCTGCTTGAGAATTGACACCAAATGCTCTTTGAGCTGGAAAACCCAACCACTTCATGCACACAGGTACGGAGGGGCAGAATTCCACCCATTTGTTCGTAAGGTCCAGCAAAGGCAGATCAGGTATGACACTGGAGCTGTGAGTGTGAAAACATATAACATGCTACAGAAATAAAGCTTTAGTGACCCACACGCTCATGTAAATACTGCACCTGAATAAAGAAAAAAGAAATTGATGAGGAATGTGCCCCACGCAATCCTCATAATGGCTCTTCTTTCTAAATAATTTTTTTTATAACTAAAGTGACCTAATAATGTATAAGAGTCTCTTTGCTGCAGAGAGCATATATATGTATTTTTAAAGACCATTCAAAACTCTGCTTGTTCAAGAGGCCAGCCTGTCAACATGAGTCTCTGTGCTGTTTTCTTTTTTATTTTGCAAGATTCAGTAAGTCTGACGGCTAGTTATGAAAAAGATTTTCTGTGGAAATTCAGGCAGAATTGAGTGATAAAAAGTGATTTACACTGTCTTACAAACAATAGCTATATGTATTTGTTTACTCAGTACCCTTGAGATTGGTGACTTCGAGTGTAAATTGCCTTCTTTCCTGAAGAACTGTAATTCACTAGTGACTTCTGTTGCAAATATCACAGAAGTTGGGTACATTTCTTGCATTAACCTTGCTTGCACAGAATGCTAAAGATCTCCTTCAATATCTGGGTGGTAAGACTAGTTCATGCTTTGTCAGTGGTGTGCATCTAAATGGCATTAAGTCTGACAGGAAGACAATAGCGTCACCGTGAAAGCTTTTGTGCTACCGATTGGAGGAGGTGGATCATCTCGCATTAAGGAACTAGATCAAAACTCAGAAGAGACAGCTTACATTGTTTACTCTTTCTCTGAAGTTGTGACCTTTTCTCATACACGTCTGTTCTACAAGGGTGTTGTTAGGAGGGATGCTTTGCATATTTGACCAGATACTGTATAAGGACTATAAATTAAACTGAGTAGAAATTATAACTTCTGCTAATTGTCCTAGCGAATTCAAGGGAGTCTTCCTATAATCTTTACTTGCACCTTATACTGCACACCAACAAAAAATGGAGAGAATGAGGGATTCAAGTCGACATGCTGATATTCTTCCTAAGCTGAGAGGCTAAACGACCTTTTTTCATTCCTTGCAGGAGAAACATTCAACAGTGTTGAACTTGATCTATTTCCGCTACATTACTTTTACCCTTGTATTAGGTAAATAGAGAGCTTCTGTCTTCATCATTGTCAAGGTAGATGTTCAGCAAAGACCCAGTCTGGTGACTAATGAAGTTCATGGGAGGCTTTCCACTGACTCTGATAGGAGATAGTGATTGAAATGAAAAACGTACTCAAAAGTTTCTGTATTCTGCAGCCTCATGCCCTTACTCATAGACAATTTGCCTTGCTGCCTCAGCTTGGGGTTGAAAGAAGGAGATTTTAGTGGGAGAAAACATGTATGAGAAGTCCAGCACAAAGTGTCCAAAATACAGCAGCAGGTGGTGAAACCAAAAATAAAGTCTGAAATAAGCAACCAGTAGTGAGCAGTATTCAGAATGGCAAATACATGGGGACAAAGCAAACAGTCTGAAATTAATCCAGCCTGTTGTAAGACGCAGGATTTACTTTTCAAGTTACGTTTACTTTTCTTACTTTAGGGTTCAATTATAAATGGCTCAGAAAACACGAGAAAAGGAAAGTATCACAACAGTCAGCATTTATCCATGGTGTGCTTTGTGAGTACACTGGAAACGCACTTCCCTGAAATTCTTTTGCTTGCCTTATAAAGGGAAAAAGATGATGAGAGTATTTTTCAAATCATTTGTTTATGCCCTCCTTCCAAAGGAACAACAACTTGCAGTGCTTCCTCCTAGGCACATTTCAGATCTGGGGATGCAAACACAATGCGATGATTCCTGCCCTCAACCTGTCAAACATCCCTCTGCCTTCTCCTCCAGCTACTCCGTTCCCTTGGCGGGTGTAGCACGGCGCCTGGGGAACACCAGAGCAGTGCTATGGCTACCACTTAGTTGCATTTCCTCCTTGACACTGGGTGTCTCTGTACTTTCAGTGAGTTCCCTTTTGCCCTCTGCTATCAATGATTTCTTGCCAATATACTTGTAGAAATAATAACAAGCAAGCAAAATGGTAAAAGTTCAGCCAGCTCTTCACTGATTCATGTGTTTATTTCATGTCCTCTGTTACCTTGACAAGGTTGTCAGTACCTGCCAGTTGTCCCCATCACTTCCTTCTAGAGGAAGAAGACTTCAGAATTGACAGGAGAGTGCTCCAGGCCTCGTGCAATCTGAAACCAATATTCTTCTGATCTTTACAAAAGATAAATTGTTGTAAAAATAGATACCTAAATTGTAGTACTCTTGATATTGAGAGTATCAAGATGAGGAAACCCTAGTTCCAGCTGTCAAAGTTTGACAATACTGATATATAAATGGATAATTCCTCATAAGTTTCTACTGTAGCCTATATCCTTGCATGCCCTATATATTCTTTAAATAAATTATTCAACTGAGAACTTTTTCTGTCCATTTTATAGAGGGTTAGACGCCTTTCCAATTGTATAACTGTTCCCCTCTGCAGATGAGAAGAAAACGCAGAGGAATTTATTATTTATGGAGAACAAATATTAATAGTTCATGTTGAATTTGGTATGGTGATTGCAACAGAAGGGTGTCTGGGTAAAAGAGCTACGTTATGACACACCTTTTGTTGTGAATGTTTTCTCTGCTTAACATTCACTGTGTGAATTGTACTCGATGGGAGATGAGGAGGTTGGTTTCATTTTGACACAGGCAGCGACTGCTAAAGCACTGACTAACTGAAAGCAATGGCATCATTGCTGAGTGAGTCATTAGCATCCTCAGAGAAAAGCATTAATGAGGACGGAAAAAACCCAATTGCTTAGAAAATAGCACAAAGCACATGATGGAGTATTTTAATTTGTTCAAAAATAGTTACTGCTCGCCTGCTTCTATAATTAACGTTTTATTAATTTAGATGGGAACACACGAGAGCATGAAGCTTTGTGTGTCTGCATCAGCTCAGGCACAGCTGATAACCCTGAAGAGAGATCCCAGTGAATCACAAGCACCACCACCACTTTCAGAGGGAGACGTTCCTTCATGGTACAGGCTGTGGGAGAAATGAGTACCAGCCTGCTCCATATTGATGCCTACTTGTATATCAGCTTTTTATGGCATGCACATATGGACAATGAGCAGACCTCAAAAGTTTGACAATTTGATCATGTTCAATGTAATTAATTTTCTGTAGGCTCCTAACAACAACCTACAAGTAACAGGCAGAAGAGGCAAAATCCTATGCCTCTACATGTAAATGGGAATGGGAGTATGGGAATAGGAGTATAACCAGGAGTTCAGCCATAATGTAATGATCTCCCAACATCACTTTGACCAGAATAGTGTTGAAATTACCTACAGAAAGTACTCAGGCAAAAAACAACTATAATTAAGGATGAACTCAATGTATTGCAATTAGTAAGATCTGAGTCTGGCAAATTTTTTCAAAAAAACAGTCTAGATTGACATCCTGAGGTTCTCTGCAGGAGCACTGTACAGAGGTTCAGAAATACACATTTTCCTGGTTAATTCTACTGAGCATATTTAAAGGAAATAAAGAATACCTTGTCTAGATTGTCCACTTATATGTGTGAACACTGAAATTGTGTGTTCAGCATATCCAGAGAGGAATCATAATAATGAGTGAGCAAAGATTAAAGGCCTATCGCTGCCAGGTTCTGTGTGTCTTGAATCACAGATTCAGAAAATCACAGAATAATTCAGGTGGGAAGGGATGTCCTGAGGCCCCTTCTACTCTGATCTCCTGCTCAGAGCAGGTCAAATCAGATTACCTTTCTCAGGGCTGTGTCACATCAGATCTCCAAGGATGGAGGTTCCCCAGGCTCCCTGGGCCCTGTTCTAGTACTGGACAACCCTGATGGCAATAAAAGGTCTTCCTAATATCTACCAGGAATTTCTCATGTCTTCTCTCTTCTCACATCCTCTGATCAGGCAGTTGCAGACAGCCATAACATCTCCCTTGAGCCTGCTCTTCTTCATAGGCTTTTAAAAAAAGTACAGTGCATTCAACTCCTACCAATCCAGGCTCTGCACTGCTGCCTAATCTCAGGCAGAGATCCTTGTTGTGGGTAGCCAGACTGTGACATTACTCATTTCTACCCACTCTTCTCCTCTCGTTGTACCAGGTACCCCATCTCTTTCAGAAATACTATTTTAAGGGAATCACGACTTTGATCTAGTTGCTGGCATACCTCCCTCTACCCACAGGAAAGCATAGCAGCAGCTGAGACAAGCACAGAAAACCTGTACCCACTATTCTCAGCCTATATTCCCCTGTGTGATGGTGGACTGCTCCTGTGCACATGTGGTTAACCTCTGGAGAAGGACTTCTGTGAACAAAAGTGGGATTTCAGTCCAGCACTTCAGGTCCAGATTGAAGAAGCCTAAAATCCATATAAATCCCTGGGTCAAGAGTTTCCTATTGACTCACTCTGTACTGTGAGGACATACATTGGGCATGGGGATCTGGCTGAAAATACGGCTTAGGGTTTTCATCTTCTTGTGGCTAGGGCTTGTTATGAGCTATCCTGTTCTTCTAAGTGTTGAGCCATGAATTTTAGCATCCAGAAATGGGAATAAGTTGGGTAAGAATCTCAAAATTCCTGCATATTAACTGCTGTGCTATGTGAGTCCACATGTGTTGAAATCTCAGTACTGATGATGTCTTACAATATTTTTTGAGGGTGCAACACAAAAAAAAAAAAAGAGAAAAATAGGAAGAACAACAGAATAGCTCGAGGCTTGCATCTGTGGAACTACTAAACAATAGCTGGAGCCAAACAGTTGGATAGCCGAACTGTTTCTTCACTGAACTTTAATGTAAATCCATTTTTACTCATTATTGTATTCTAGTTTAATACTTTAATACCAATTTCAAGGTGGTTTGCAGGTGAGTCCAGCCAGAGCTCTTTTTAGGGCCTGTGTGGCCTTGGTTATCAAAGGTAGTAGAGTAATATGGCGAGTAGGATTCATGCAGACTTCCCACATGAGGCCTAAAAGCAGCATTTCTGATGCCAGAATGACACAGAATCCAGTATGTCTTCAATGCTTCAGGTCTGAGGCAACACAGCTGAACTGGGTGGCTGCTCCATCTGACTGCAGCAGCAACTGGGGTCCTCCACGCTTCACTGTTGTTTTGGCTTGGCCTGGATAAATGCCAGGTGCCCACCAAAACCACTCCATCACTCCCCCTCCTCAGCTGGACAGGGGAAGGAAAATATGCTGAAAGGCTCGTGGGTTGAGACAACGACAGCGAGAGATCACTGACCAGTTACTGTCACGGACAAAACAGACTGAACTTGGGGAGAAAAGGGAGTTTAATTCATAACCAATCAAATCAGAGTAGGATAGTGAGAACTAAAACCAGATCTTAAAACACCTTCCCCCCACCCCTCCCTTCTTCTTGGGCTCAACTTCACTCCCATTTCTCTCCCTCCTCCCCCGAGCGGTGCAGGGGGATGGGGAATGGGGGTTGTGGTCAGTTCATCACATGTTGTCTCTGCTGCTCCTTCCTTCTCATGGGGACGACTCCTCACACTCTGCCCCTGCTCCAGCGTGAGGTCCCTCTCACTGCAGACAGTTCTCCACAAACTTCTCCAAGGTGGGTCCTTCCCATGGACTGCAGCTCTTCACTGACTGCCCCAGCACGGGTCCTTCCCACAGGGTGCAGTCCTTCAGGAACAGGCTGCTTCAGCATGGGTCCCCACGGGGTCACAGCCTCCTTCAGGCATCTACCTGCTCCGGCGTGGGGTCCCAGTGGACCTCCATGGACTGCAGGTGGACAGCCTGCCTCACCATGGTCTTCAGCACAAGCTGCAAGGGAAAACGCTGCTCTCGCTTCTCGAGCACCTCCTCCCCCCTCCTTCTTCACCGACCTTGGTGTCTGCAGAGTTGTTTCTCTCACATCATCTCACTCCTCTCTCTCAACTGCCATTTCCCTGCAATTTTTTTTCTTCCCCTTCTTAAATATGTTAACACAGAGGTGCTACCACCGTTGCTGATTGGCTTGGCCTTGGGCACTGCCGGGTCCATCTTAGAGCTGGCTGGCACTGGCTTTATCAGTCACGGGGGAAGCTTCTCGCAACTTCTCACAGAAGCCACCCCTATAGCCCCCCACTACCAAAACCTTGCCACACAAACCCGTAACAACTATATAGAATAGGTATGGCTTAGGATCCTCTTAGTGTTGCGATTACATGACAAGTAGCTAAGCTTTGTGCAGGAGATTGGACTAGATGACCTCCAGACTAAATTTTTCTGTGATTCTGTGAATCGCCAGACTAATTTTTGAGACTTTTCCCTGCCCTCTAGCTGAGGTTTTCCCTAACTTGGCATCACAAGGGCTGAAGTTTCAAGGATGTTGAAGGAATGTTTTAGGTCGAATCCCTCCTGAAGTTCTTGAGGCTTTAATGTCTGATCCAACATCCAGATCCATGTGGCTCTCATGAGCCTTTTGCAAAGCAGCGGTATCATACTTTTAAGAATAGCTCTGTGTAAGAACCCAGGTCAGCGGAGGTGGCCACCTGCAAGTATTCTTGGACAACAGAACATTGCAATATCTAATTTTTAGTCATGTTTCTCTCTAGGCCATCAAATTCATTATTAAATTCACAGGGATAATTAAATATCTAGGACCTAGTTCAATAAAATACAGCAAGTAAGCAGGGAGCTATCCATTATAGCTAATAAGTCGTACTTATCATTGCTTATCCCATGCGAAATGGGGTTCAAACCAGAAGACTTGAGGAACCTTACCCCAGAGTATCTCACACCTGCATTATCCAAAAGGACATTGGACATGTGGGTCTAAGACCATTCAAGCAGCAAAGAGAATAACCCTGGTCTTCCTGTCTCATGTGAGACTGCTAATTAGAGGTTAAGGCAGTAAATAGGACAGGATCCCAGCTGTGCAATCACTTTTGTTTGCCAGATGTGACAGGGTGATCAGCACTCTGTACCAACTCCAGCAGGGCCCATAGCAGGAGTGAGGAGGGTATTGACCTCCCTGAGAAAAGGGTTTTGTGGGCTTTGATGGTGCAAGCAGGAAACCCAAGAACCTTGTTAGCAAGTGCACCAAAACCCAGGAATATGAGGTACTTTGAAGGTTGCAGAGATGAAAGTTTTTAAGAGCATGTACATTTGGGGACAAGTAGGCAGCTAAATCCATCTGTGAAGTCAGTCTCCTTTTTTGGAATGGGCCCTCTATATTGTGTAAATCAACAGACAAATTAACAGAATAGTATTCTTGAATTACACTGCATAACACATAGGGCTTCAGGGAAGAAAAGAATAACTTGTCTCATAGTCTTTAAAACTTGTGTAATTTTAGTTGAATTGTACTTAAAATCCATTAATCATTTAATTGCATGTTTGTCTTTTAAACTGATGGGTATTTTCCAACATGTTGTCATGTAGTACTTTTTTTATATTTTTGGTACAAGAAAAAAACCTTAAGTACTAAAAACAATGATTTTACAGAGTGAAAGAGAAGAAAGAGAGAGTAAAAACATCTCATCCCTTCTCTCCCTGAACACGAAAGTAGTTCAAACTGATTATCATTTTTTTCTGAAAATGTTGCAGACTTCTGGTTACTGTGAACCCTGGAAACCCTGTGCATTTGCACTTCAGTTTAGCAAACAGAAGCCTTGCTGTTCTCTTTGTTCAGAAAGGTTTAGTTTAGAATTAACAAGCTGATAAAATACTTTGCTATAAATTTTTATAAGACTCTACACCAGGTCATATCGCTACGTTGTCATGGTGATGAGAAGTGCAGATGTCAAATGCTAACTAGAAAGTGGTATAGATGATGGTTTTATTAGAAAAAGATTTTATTAAAGCAGCTCTCAGGAACCTCAGATGTTCTTTCTTCCAACAGATTACTCAGACTTCAGCAGCTAGAGGCCCAGTCTAGAGAACACCACACCCAGTAACCCTCAGGCTGTTGGTTTCAGCGGACTGTGGACATGGCCATTAGGAAGGTATTGATGTGAGACAAATGCATTAGTTTCCTCTCTGCACAGAGACAAATCCCTCCTACATGTTGAGGCCCTACAGCTCTTGAAGCACATGTAAATTTTATAAGGATTATTTTTATATGGTTGTGTTTGATAGATGATAAATGGGGTGTTACTCTTGGTAAAGCTTGCTGTTATCTGAAGGGTATATTAGAATTAAAATAGAATTAAGATTCTAATTTACTTAACCAAAGCGTAGAGTAAAAATATAACTTCACATACAAATTGCTGACATATGGTACAAAATATGGTGAGTGGCAATTTAAAAAGCAGCATTGACTCTTCTGAAGGTGAGGGAGACTGACTGCAGGTAAGTAGTGGCATTGATCAGGGATGGAGTCCGTAACAAGGGCGACAATACTGAAGCCATTCCTCTATTTCTGTTCTGCCTTTGTTCACATTTTTTAGTACCTTCTTGTTATTTCCTTTGTGCTCACACCACAGAGGAAAGCTTTCATACATGTGTTTGACATATGTTCTTTGTTTCTGTTGTTGTAACCTAAAAATTGTTCTATTCAGCTCTCAAGGTTGTATCCCTTCCGTGACTGGTACTTGTCTGGTTGATTTATATTTATATGCTGGGGCTCTCTGCTATGATGCCTCTCAGGCGTCTCAAGGCTTCCACCATCACTCTTTGCTTGTACCCTTAGGAGACAAGGCCTGCAGGTCTCTTGGTGGCATTATGAGTTGACAGAGTGAGTTGTCCCTCCAGGGCCCTCTGAGCTGAACACCTGAAGCACTTGCCCCCAGTGCAAGCCCTCCCAACTCTGCTGGACCTGAGGATGAGCTTGGTCTGTATCAGCATCATGTGTGTTGACACGGTATCTTAGTGCCAGGTTGTCTTGAGTCACCTTCTTAAGAACCACATCAGCTGATGACTAGATGTGGAGGAGTGCAAATCATGCCTACCACTAAAATCCAGATAGGGCATGACAGCCTTCAGTTACATTTAAGGGCTGACTGTTTACATTTTAGGACATGCTCAGCTTCAGAGCAGAAGCTACAATATGCAAACAGTAGATGACCACTTGCTTTTTCCATGTTTCCATGAGGATATCACATGCCTCTTATGCCTGAAATAGTGGAGGAATAAATACAAAGATGAATTATTTCTTTACCTATTCTATTTTTCTTCTGAAAACATAATAAGCAGATAATTGAGAAGATATCCTTCATGTTCTTCCATCAAGCATTCAGCTAGCTGAACTTCAACAGCTGCCTCATCCTTCTCCTTTGTGCAAACACACAAAAATTATTAGTATTGCACCCAACAACCCAGTGGTAATTTTAGGCAGGACTTCATACTCCCATCATCTTATTTTGTCCAGGCGCTGGGTCCTGGGTCTTATCCCAGTTCTTGTGAAGACAAGCAGACATGGTGACTGCTGGCTCTGAGGCCTAAGCTGAAGAGGAGGGGTGCCTGGCTACTGCTAATCTTGGTCTCGGCAGTCAAGCGGAAAACCTTGGGTGGGTCAGTGGTGGAAAAGTTTTGGACCAGTTGCCGTAAAGAACACCCACTTCCACTCCTCCCCTCCCCCCCCTGTTGCTGGCTACTTTGTTTTCCCGATGAGATCCATCCTGCCAAAAGGCCAAAACCTGGGGACAGATCCAAGACCAGCTGTGGGTGTATCTACATGGTACAGGAGTGTCTTAGGGTGCCAGTCTTCCCCACCCTGCAGCCTATATGCCCTGCCCAGACACATCATGTTCTCATCCCTTGGCATTAGCTGAAAAATCTCGTACCTCTAATGTTGACCACAGCCACCAGGATCCTCCTCAGATTCTGCAGCACCTTATCTGACTCTTGGATGTTATTTTCTAGCTATAGAAAAAATTTTCTGTCAGCACCTGCCTCAAGTACAGTTGGGATTTTGCGCTACTCTCAGCGCAGTGTGGATGCCACTCACAGGCATCTCATAGGCAACGGGAAGGCTATGTGGAGTCATGTTAGCATGAGCTGGGCTTTTGAGCTCCAACCTGCTGAGATTTTATTGGGGAATTTTTGCCCTGCCCATGAGATGAGTCCCCAGGTGTGACATAAGCAATTCTACATGGTTGTTCATGTGAACAGAGTGAGGTTTTTGACACCACCAGATCTGAAGTATTGATGGGCATCTGTGTAGTGGTGGAAAGAGTGGAGTCAAGACCAGAAGGATTTACCTGAAGTACTAGACGTAAATGTCTAACTAATTTTTGAAAAGCTACAGTCCTCAAGGTTTTTGAGAGTTTCCAGGTCCAATGCTCTTTGGTTGATAGCATGTCTGGTCAGATAGTGGTTCAAAGTGGCGCATTCTGGTTACAGACATTTCTTTCCCTCAGAATGATGTACTTTATGTGGGCTGCGTTGTCCCACCACAGCATATAGCATGGAGATCCGAGTTTCTTTTTAACAGTTGCATTTCCAAAAAATGTGATGATCATGGAGGGTAGAAGAAAGAGAGGGAACATGTATTTCTTAGCAGAAATCTCAGAGATAAAAAGAGTGTGGGTAAAAACCTCTTACAACAGACTATGTGAATGACAGGCACATGTTTTGCGTTAACCTGTGCTGCTGTGAAAAAACAGGTGTCCTGAGCCTTCCCAGAAGCCCATGGAGATGCCTGCAGGGGCAGCCCAGATCCAGCCAGGCCGATATTTGGACAGAAACACAGTGACTGAAAATAATCTGATTGGGCAGGTGCACCAGAAGAAACTGAAAAGGGCTCTAGAGGTCAGAGTCAATAAGTGGAAATCTCATACATTAATTCAAGTATGCTGGCCTCTGCCACATTATTTCCAGATAAGTAGAAATCTGACTCATTTCCAAGACATAAAAAATCGTTTGGTAGAATGGCAAAGGGAGTTTTCGAAAAGCAACTTGACTCTAAGTGCTCTGAGGACATTATTAAAGACATAGTTAGCTGACAATCTGAATGAACTTCTCTGTATACACAATGTTGTATCGCTTCATCCAAACACTGCCTTTAATAATCTGTCTTTTTGCCTAACCCTTTCAGATGACATTTGGTCAAAAGACTTAAATGTAACAAGATCACAGGGATTTCAGTTTAAATCATTTCACCATGTCAGGGAAGGCTGTAATTATTCATCAGCTATTGGGTGATGCTCAACTTCCAAAATGAAGAGAAACCTTCGGCTGAGAGTGCAGGCACTGCAGTGGAATTAGCAGTGATGCAATGTGGCCTCCATTTTCTGTAATTGTCACAGCTGCTACCACAATTATGATCATTATTCCATCAGGAGCTAATGCTCCTGATGTGGAAGGAAAGGGGGAATGTTTGGCTAACCATCTGGTGATGGCTTAACTGTGGAGAGTTGTTCAGAGGTCGCAAGCTCATTTGCAGCTCTGATACTTCTGCTGCTGGGTGAAAGTTGTTATTCAGTCGCTCACGTCTGTTAGCAGTTTGTGTGAAAGGGTTGGTGTTCAAAGCCTGTTCTGCAATAGATTTTTGCATCTGTACTTTAGGATTCAATGCCCTTGTTAGAGGGATTAGGAGAAAGGAACATGAAGACCTGCTAAAGGCCAAACTCTGGAAGGTGCAGGAGACTTTCGCTAATTTCAGTGGGAATTTAAAGCAGCAAATCCTTCAACTTCTTGAAGCCTTTTGTTCTTAAGAAACAGCTTTAGTTTTGCACTCAATGCAAACACAAGCAGAAGAAATCAATACTTAAAGCAAGTATTCTACATTAACAGCCAGCTCACCCATAATAATGTGTTTCATGAATAACCAAAGATAGATCTGCAATACGCTGTATTAACTGCATTAGAAAAAAATTGAGGTCACATTCCTGGTTCACTGTACTACCAACTTCAGCTGCAGACAATTTCATTCTGAAATACATAAATCAATAAGTTATTTCAGTTTTACAAGAAAGTATTTTAAAAAAGGCATATTAGTCAGAACTAACTCGAGTTACAGCTGTCACACCCCTCTAGTACAAAAGGCTTTTGGTCTGTAAAAAACACCTCAGAAACATTCATCAGGACTTATTCTGAGAGCAGGAATAGAATCACACGATTTTTTTTCTTGATGTCTTCAGGGTTCAAGTGTGCTCCCTACTACAGCAGAGATCATTCCTACCTAGCACGAGATGCAGAACCACAGAATCACAAAAGGTTGAGGTTGGAAGTGGCCTCTGAAGGTTATCTGATCCAATCCTTGCTCAGGCAGGGCCACCTAGGGCCAGTCACCCAAGACCATGTCCAGAGAGCTTCTGAGTATTGTCAAGGATGGAGACTCCACAACCAGGCAGCATGACCCTCTGGCATACCAGCCACTCCTCCCAATTTGGTGTCAGCATCAAATTTGCTGAGGCTACACTTTGCCCCATCATCCAGATCATTAATGAAAATGTTGAATGGGATTGGACCCAATATTGACCCCCCCATGGATACAATGCTAGTTACTGGCTGCCAGCCAGACTTCGTGTCTCTGATCACCACCCTCTGGGCCCAGACGTTTAGCCAGTTTTCAATCCACCTCGCTGTCTGCTCATCCAACCCATACATCAACAGCCTTTCTATGAGGATCTTATGGGACACAGTGTCAAAAGCCTTACTGAAGTCCAGATAGACAACATCCACTGCTCTCCCCTCATCTACCAGGCCAGTCATTTCATCACAGAGGTTTATCAAGTTGGTCAAGCATGACTTCCCCTTGATGAATCTATGCTGACTACTCCTGGTGATTTTCTTGTCCTTAATGTGCCCGGAAATGGTTTTCAGGATTAGCTTCTCCATCACCTTCCCAGGGATTGAGATGGGCTTGACTGGCCTGTAGTTCCCTGGGTCTTCGTTCTCTCCCTTCTTGAAGACAAGATTGTCTCATTCAGCAACAGGCCCATTTTTTTCCTCTACTTCCTTTTACCACTCCTGTACTTAAAGAAGCTTTTCTTGATGTCTTTGACAGCCCTCACGAAATTCAATTCCAGCTGGGCTTTGGCTTTCCTAACCATGTCTCTGCATGCTCAGACAGTGTCTCTGTGTTCCTCCCAGATTACCTGTACCTGTTTCCAACTTCTACCTGTCTCCCTTTCTACTAAAAGGGATTGCCTCCTCTCAGTTGCTGAGTTAATAACTCTCAGATTAGTCTGTATGGCAATTCAGTGACACTTTTGAAGCCCTCTGAATATCTAAGAAAACAGGTGAAGGATTGATCATTATTGTGAAGGAGTCACGTACACAGGTTTTTAGACTTTCCCCCTCAAAGAGAAGGACATACTCTGGAATTAGAGACATTCCAGCCGCATAAATAGGGAAAAATTAAAAGTCAAAGAATCTGCTTACTTAAAGACAGTATTTTACGCAAAGGTATAATGTTAAAGTATGTCATTATATGTTGCAAAAAAGTGATTTTCATCTGATGCTCAAGTGTCTCATCTTGTGATCAGGGTCACTAGCCTCTGCAATTTTTCTCAGTGCTAGCCTGCCTAGAGGGTTTTTAGAGCTTCAGCTTTCCTGCTCCTGTTGTTAAAAGGAACAACCATTGCACTTGTCCTAGGAAAACCATCCTTCTGTCCTCCAAGGCTGAAAGATTTTTCCTCTCCCTTCCAGTATGGATGGACACTAGATACCATACAGTACAGCAGAGCACTGTCATTTCATACTTTACTCCTTCGTAAAGTTAGTAATTAACATTTAAATGTTATTTGATATATTGTATAGTTCAGCTTAGATATTTCAAACTTGGAATTTCATGCTGATTTCTCTTTTCTGATGTCTAGTAAAACACAGTGGTATATCTGCAAATTGTATGTCATTAAAAACAGTTAAGGTTCAAGCTTCCTTTATTATTCATAATGCATAGTCTTTTGTAAGCTTTGCACAGGGCTTACACATAATATATGAAGAGAACAAAAGCTGGCACTAGGGATGGGCTTGCTGGCTGAGCACAATCCTGCTTTGCAATACTGCTGGGATGCATTCATGGAGAAGCCACGTTTCTTTACCAGTTGATTGCTATCCCTTTTGTACCTACCTAATATCCTCCTTAAGATCTACGTCTTTCAGAGAGTCCTCAAAACACAGTAGTGTATACAAGAATCCTTTCCTCACAAAGAATAGTTTTTCTTCCCTAGAAGGAAATTATAGTCTTTCTGGGATTGCTTGTGTTAACTGTTATGCCTTTAGATTCAGCTCCCTGCTGTCTCATTAAGTCATGTCTTCATCTCACTTGCAAGCTCTGCAGAATGTGAGGCACGAACAGGCCCCAGCTGCCAGCACTGCATGGCTCCGCTGGCTTCACTGAGGCCAGTGAGCTGCTTCAACAGCACTTTCTTGGGTTGCCTTTTTTCCTCAGCGCATATGCATGGGCAGGGCTTTTGAAATCAGAGTACAGCCTGCAAATCCATGTGAGCAAAATGTGTGGGCTATTTCCTACCCAGACCAGCTAGGTTTCTAGAACCTGTACTTTCGAAATTATTTGTTGAGAACAGGTAGCTGTGCTGAGTTTCACACAAAAAGTTGAGATCCTGCTTTGTGAGGTGCAGAAGAAGTCAGGCTCCAAAAGAAGCTGGGCAAGCTGGGTATCCGTCTTCGCTGACTGCTGCTGCTGAAGCGTGTGTTTGGTGCATGCAGTCTCCTGAGACACCAGCTGGCACTACTCAGCTCTTTCTCCAGAGGGGAATGGCTTTGGTCAAAGCTGGTCTCTCTTGGAAAGCTCTTCACTTGCTAGCTCAGACAGGTGCTGTGTGTTCAGCACAGAGCCCAGGACGGGGGTTTGTGCCGCTCTGTAATCCTCAGTGCCATGAGTCACTTGAGTGAGGGGCTGCACTGCCTCTGCATCTCAGGTGATCTTGGGGAATATCATCCCGTAACATCCATGCTGATTCTACCATATTTGCATTATTTCAGGTCACTGGCAACTGGGGAATGCTTCACTGTAACAGAGGGCTCCTGAATTTTTTTAAGCCACAGTTTAATAACAAAAAGCAGCTGCAGCTAAGCTGAGGTTTAAAAACAAAGCAGACCACATCACAATGGGAGGATGCTAAAGCAAAGTGGCTGTTGCACCTATCAATTACCACCCTCAGTCTATTCTGACCTAGTATACGCTTCTGCCCACATAGATTAATCGCTGCCTCTTTCACGAAGAGATGTAACTGCAAAGGCATTTCCCTCATTTTCCAGGCTTTGGCTTCAAGGGTGTTAATTTTCTTTACACAGTAAGCAAATTACTTCACTGAATTGTTCTTGGCGATAGCATTTAAGAACAGTGGCAACATTAGCAGTGACATGCCATATATGTCTGTGTCTGCTGTGTCTGTGGATGCACATTTAACAAAATCTGCACGATGGCAATGAACAGAAAGGAGACCATCTTGCTGTGAGAATTTCATTGCTGTGATGTAGCTTCATCTGGTTATGTAGTGAAGGGCAGCACCAACTCCTCAGAAACAGATGACCATTTCCTTTGGCTATATGATCAGTTTTTCAGTACTCCTGTCAGTGGAATGGATGGGAAGTAAACTGGCAGAAGAAATTTCAACAGAGACCTGCTGTGCCTGTAAATAAAAGTATATAGTACAGATATGTGTAAGAAATATTACCGTATCAATTTCAGAGCTTCACAATCCTCATTTGATGGTTTAATGTTGATCTTTTCTCTCCTTAACTTAATTTACGTCTTGCCTTCTCTGCAGTGAATGTTGTGAGCAAATTATTGCCTTTCTCCTAGCAGCTACTCTTTCTCCTAGCAGCATATGACTTTTGTGTCATATCAGTTCTGTTTCTTTTATTATCCAGGACAAACAATTCTGGTTACCTCCAACTTTCTTTGTAAGATGTGCTTTCTAGAACAATGATAATTCATGTTGCTCTTTGGTGGACTTTCTCCCATTGCTTAGTGGCTTTCCTGAAGTACCAAAACTGGACTTGATTCTGCAGTTGGCTCTTAACAGTACTGAGTAAATCAAAGGAATTATGTACTACTATACTATAATTGATACTCCCTTTTTTATGTTCTGGGATGGTGTTCCTTTTTATTTTTCCTATGAATGATGATTATTTTCTAACTTGCAATCAGGCTGTTGTCAGCTCTAGGGTGTTGTCTTTTCTGCAGGGCAGCTGTTAACCAGCAATGTCCCCTACTCTGTACTTGGGCAATTGCTTTCTTGTGTAGAATTTTTCACCTGCTAAATTGCACTTGGCTTGGTTTTTCTAAAATGTATCTCCAATTTGTAGAGTTCATGTCTATTCTCCTCTTGTATTCCAGCGTGTTTCAGCTCTCCCTGTGCTGGAGCTGCTGTCTCTATCCCATCATGTAGTCAGGAGTTTTACTCACCTGAAGTTTCCTGTGAGCGTGGAGAGAATGGAGGCACCTTGCAGTATCCAGAAGACTATAAAATGACTGAGTTTGCATGGGACAGGCCTGCTTAACTTCCCACAAGTGAAGAAAGTTGGTGTAGATGCCAAGTCAGAAAGGTCCGCTTCAATAGGACAAACTTCGTCACCTTCCTTTCCCATGCTGTGGAAACCAGAATATCACAAGTGCCTGTCCCCATTCTCTGAGGGGAACCACCAGGGTCTTGGGCCTTTACATTCTCTGAGGTGGAAATGAGCTACTTGCCAACTCCCAGATCAGGAGCTGGGTGTCTTTTCTAGCCATGAGCTTGACCAGTAATACCAACAAGAGTTCAGCATGGGTAAGGAAACAGTTAAAGGTAAAGTGACTCAGAGACTTTGCCAAACGAATACAATGTTATTCCAGGAGTCCAAGACATATAGAGCTTTCTTATAAACTTAGCTATATCTCCATAAATGTAACCTCTCCACAACAGCTCAGGCATGTCCGCCTCATCTGCAAGGAGCAGGCTGCATTGCCACAGGGTGCTCCCCTTACCCTGTGCTGATCTTTCCCCGTCTGTCAGTGTTTTCACTGATGCATCCCTGGTGACCTCTCAGCTCTTAGAAGTTTTAGGTCTCCTTTGATCCTGGAATTATCCTTGGGTAGAGTATTGTGTCCTAGCCCGGCTAGAGCTAATTATTGTTATCTTAATACCTTTGAAGCTGCTTACCTGAGACCAAATTTCCATATTCTTCTTTTTCCTTCTTGTTCTTCTCTACCTTTTCACAGCCCCTGTGGACTCAGTTCTAGGCATTAAGCCAGACAATGGTGCAAAATCAGGGAAGAAAACAGAACCGCAAGTACATTCAGACAAAAATACCACAGAATTGCCAGACACCCACCATTTGCCACTTCTGTGACTACCAAGGGTTTATAAAGCATTAAGAGTTTGAAGCTTTGAGGATTTGGTGAGCAGAAGACTGTAGCTGAGCCTGAGAAAGTAAAGTCTACTGAAGAATTTCCAAAGGAAAGCAAGGCTGAGACAACAAACATTGTCTTCTTCTGCACTTAGCCTCCAAAAATACCTCTTGATCCTTCTCTGAGGCTCCAGCAGAATTGCTGAGTCGGCACCTACATCTCCCAGAGAAGTTCATGGCACTCCCATAAGCCTAGTCTATTCCACAGTGAAATCCCATGAGCTGGAACTCTCCAGCCTGCAGTTCAGTGGCTTATATCTATTACTGTTCCCTGGAGATTAACATGCAAGAAAATGCAGTCTGGTATTCACTGTTTCTGCCAAAGGCTGCATATGTACTCCCATGAAACCTAAGCACAGAGCACCACAGGTTGCAAAGCATAGGTTATACTTTCTTCTGCCTCCATGTTTTGTTACTGAAGAAAACCAAACCCCAAACCCCTGCCTTCACTGTCACATCAAATATTTCTGTGAAGAACTGCTGCTCTTAATGGAGTTCATAAACTTTACAGAAGGCCATGTCAGGAGGGGTGTCTGCTTCTACATCATGACTTTCTGCAGATCACAACCCATAAAGATCACCCTGTTTCCCTTCAAGAAGCTCAGAGGCATGACCTGGTACTTCAGTCTTTCAAAAATAAAATGGTATGTGCTAAGCTAAGAGCCAGAGACACCAGATGGTACCAGTGCCCACAGGCACCTACTATTGCAAGAGTTTGCTGTGTTCAGAGATCCTGTAGATAATGTGTCATGCTGTAGAGATTAATTGTGTCAATATGATCTAGAGAAAAATGTGACACTAGAGCCATCGGCAGCACTTTGTAAGTAAGGACATATTTTGTGCATCACCTCAGAGAGCTTGTTCACACAAGGCCTTTCCGTGATAGTCAGCACACACTTGCCGTCACCTTGAGAGTAGAGTTGCTGTGCGTGAGATGTGCTGTAGAAAAACGCATGGCACCCAGCAGGACATGAGCAGGCAGATCACAGCCAACTGCAGTTAGACAGCTCTGAAGAAGGTTGCTTCTCTGTCAGAGGTCGATAATTTCTCAAAAGTATTTTGCACTGCATTGTTTTCAACAAAAAGAACAGAAACGATTCACCATCAATTTGTTTTTTCCTTTCAAAATATTGTGTACTTTTTAGACAATATTAAAATGGATTATCTTGTTAAAAACAAAACAAAATCATTGATAACCTTAGATTTTGTAATATGGAATTATTGGAAAATTTCGGTTGCTTGGAGTTTGTTCTACCTCTGGTCGGAGTTGTGTTCTGATTTTGTGGCAATCTTTATGAAATGGCAAATCCATTTACTGTCCATCCTTGAACTGACCAGCCTACCAAGCTTTGTTACTGGTTTGTCTATAAAACTTAATCTGATGTGTTTCTGTACTTTGTAAAAAATTGTACAAATTTTATTTCTGAAAAGTAGAAATTTCATGTGATCCTACTGTTTGTTCCTGATATGTATTATATTTGCAAAGCTAACAAAACCATCTATTTGGGACCTTTTTAGTATCATTTAAAAATTTCTTCCAAGTAAAAGAAGAAAAATAATATTATCATGCCATGTATTGATTTCATTTGGATAATAGCGTGAGTGAATCAGAAGTCACGATGTAATCTAACTAAAATGTTGAGTGAAGTACCCGAAGCTAAGGAAGCATGGAGGTGGGGCTTTCGATGTGATTACAGTGTCTTTGGCAATGGTTGTGTTGTGGAGATTGGCACTTCTCACCATGGAAGTGCCACATGCAAGCCAGATTTTTTTAAAATAAAATGACTGCATCCCTGGCTCAAGACCTGTTATTCCTTTTCCCAGAGCTGATTAAGCTTTGCTTCGTGAGCTCACTAGGGTTTAAAAGTGAATCTTCAAGAAAGTTAGATCTTTCAAAAATTGAATCAAAAATGGTAAGATGACCTTGAATTTCCTTGTAAGGGGAAGATAAGGGGCAATTTTGTCAAGAGACAGTGATGTGAACATGCAGCGTGCCCTGAGAGTAAAACAGCTCTCAAAGTGTCTTCCCATGTTTCTTTGTAGCTCTTCTCTTCCCTTTGAATCTATTTTAGGAGCCTCAGTGCACAGTCCCCGCCCCATGACAGCAAAGGAGTCTTTATGTGGTGTAGGCTAGAACAGACTGCAGTGTAGGAGGACGGTGGATTGCTGTAGCCTCATATTACAAGCAAATTTAGCAAGTGCTTTAAAAAGCCAACATAAGAAATAACATCAGTAAGACCATGACCAAAAAAAGTCTAGAAATATAAATCTGAGGCTTCTTTTATTCTAAGAGCATATCTAAGTGGAGAGAAAGGGACTGGGGACAGGGGGAAGAGCACACTATTACAATAGTAGGAAAGAAAGTCAACCCAAGTGAGTGATTTGCTGGCTGACTCATGCTCTGTTACCTTAGTAGGATCATTGATTAATCTTCAACTAAATCCTCTTTGCCTTTGTTTTATTTTAAACCGTTTTTAAAGTTTAATGAGTTAGGTTAGCTAGATAACCATGTAGTTAATATACAGCAGGGTGAAGAAAGGATTCAGACAGTATTTATGGCTATTGTGAATATCAGAGTTCTAGGAAGGGCTTAAAGGTTTGGGAGGGATGTAGTCCTTTCCTCACTCTGATGTGATCCAGCCAATTCTTAATGCAGGTTAAGTAACTTCACCAGTGACTATAACACCCCAGGAACTGGTGGTTTGTCTGTGAATGAGCAACCTCTACTGAACGAGTACAAAAGAAAAACCTTGATTTGCCATTCAGTAGATGGTGCTCTTCCTTTCTCCTGAAGTCATAGCTCATGCTGCTGATGCCCTAGGTGCCATACTTCAGAATTGAGTCTGTCTACAGTTCTTCTACTTCTTGTGCCACCACTGTTTGCTGTATGTTTTGCCAAGATTTGAATATTCACCCCTGTGACCAGGCCAAGTCAAATTTCACCTTATTTTCTTTGTTTATCTGAAACGTCCCACCTTCTCACCTGACAAGGACTTCAAAAGCAGAAGTAACCCTGAAAGATTACTGTGACTATTAGTGATCTAAGGTGGGATTTTATTTCAGTCTGCTTTAAAGAGGCAGGAGATGCTCAGAGAAATATGTGCATGGGTGGCCTGCTCATTTGCTCTCCACTGGGGGAGCAAGAGCTTGGAAACTTGCATTTAGGCTGGGGATGGGCTCTGCGTGTGGAAGTGTCAACTTGAGGGACCTCCCTTGTTCACAGGTTAGCCCTGGCTTCATTTACTTTGCTGTATTACCCAAAGTGGCAAGGTTCCACCAGTGAATTCATTATGAAGATGAAAGAGGGGTGCATCAGGAGTAGGAGAAAGATCAGTCTAGGCTGATGCCAACTTCAGCAGTAGAGCTTGGGTTTTCCTTTGAGAAGCCATTACATAGCATGCAGCTGGAAGAGCCAATCATAAAAACTGAAAATAGCTGTAAGTAATATGAAATGCTAATGGAATGCTTCATCTGTGAACAAATGCTGCTGGTTGTTCATTTTCCATAAAAAATGCCTGCACCTTGTAATAAGGAAAGCATTATGCACATTCAAATTATGAGCAAAGTTTCTGACGTATGGAGAATCAAGTTTGATAAAAGAAACCATATCTCCCCATCAGTTTATTATAGATTAATATAATCTCTGCTTTGGCACACTAAAGGATGCTGCTCTATTACATGCAATGATGTCAAACCATAAACAGATGGATGGTTTAATAAGTGCTAGCTACTTATTTTAGCAGCATTGCTAGCAAATTAAACTGGTGCTCATGCTTGTAAAGATGCAAAATATATTAGGCTACCTTAATCTAAAGTAGCTAAGAAAGAGCAGCTCTTTTTGCCTTCCCACTGGATTCCTCAGCTTGCTGCTGATTACTACCACTGAGTTCCTGCTAATGGCACTTACTCCCAGCTGGACTTGCAGAAATGTTTCTTATGTATGCTTGTCTCCTGTCACAATCTGTCTGGGGTTTGCACAACAACCCAAGTGCAGGTCCCTCCAGTCTGCACTGCAGGAAACAAGCCAGAAAGTCAATGACAATAATTTTGGAGCAATTGCATTACGAAAATAATAATGGATTGAGATCTTTAAAGACTTCTATCTTTGTACAATGATGCTGCAATACTTGATAACACTAAAGGTGGGATGCCTCCCTCACCACTACAGGTGAGACAACAGGTGCTGGAACTCTCCCATCTCAGTCTCCAAAGACATAGTTAAACACTTCGCACACCTTGTGGCACCAACTAGACTACAGACAGCTGACCCACCTTTATCGAAGCATGGCAAATGCTGAGTGATAGGGCCACCATGCAAGAAGAGACGTGGCTTTAGTTTATAAAGGAACTAACCCAAAAGCTCCCATGGATGGTGCAGTTCAGATTCTGAGGCTGGGTGCAGTCTGAGTTTCAACCTGTAAATGAGCAAGTATGCAGAGACTGCTTGGAGCAGCGAACACATCTTTTTCTAAGCTGGTTTGCTCATCCCTATTCAGAGGTGAACATCGGATACAGTTCTTAGTCTAATAAAAATAGTCATAAAAATCAATATTTCTTATGAGTTATTTCATACTCAAAACAAAACACAGAATTGATTTTCAAAGGATTTCTTAAATTAATCACTTTGTATTTTGATTTTCTCTTTGTCTCGTATTTGACATGTGCTGTACCATTCTTTACTAGTTGGATTTAATGGAACAGGATTTTTAAAAACTCTAACTAATCTTTATAGTATGGGAAAATTTTTTCTGTGAACAAGGGGAAAAGGGAAAACAGGCAGCACTAATTATCTTCAGCATGGAAGAACTCTATGTCAAAGAAATCCAAGCTTTGAAATATATTTTCCTATCAAAGCTTGGCTCATTAATATGCTTATCAGTCATGTACACATTCAAAGTGTGTGTCATATAATACAAATCTGAATGTGTCAGTGTCATGTGGATGAAATACACAAGACTTTTCTTATTTTTTAATTTAGAGCCTTTTCAGAAATGTATTTATGCTTTTGTGTGGTTGTTGTTCTGTGCGTCTCTCTCTCCTGCCAAGCCAGTGGGTGGGGGAGGGCTTCCTGTGCACTACAAGTCCCTGATTTTTCCCGCAGGAAAACTCAAGCAACCAGTAATTTTTTTGATCCTGAGCTCAAAGCTCTGTAAGGGCTGATGTTCATCTGTGTGGACAAAAAGCCTTGGCATTAAAATACTTCCCCTTTTTTTTCCTTCCCCTCCCTTGTCTTTTCATGTAAATGTTTAAAAATCAGACACCATAAACCATCTGAGAAGACCAGCCATTTCACATAAGCACTTTCTTAATCTGTATACTTCTTCCCCTTGTGTTTTTTTGCCATTCACATCCTCAATCTGCTGCCAGCTGAGTGCACCTTCCGGCAAAGCCTTTGCTGTGGGCTGGACCAGGACCACCTACACAGTCCCTGTGGCAAAGCAGGAACATGTGTCTTGCCCGCAGGTCTCTGACTTTCATCTCCTACTTCTCTCCCTGCCCCAAACCAGCAAGGGCTGATGTAGCTGAAGGATGTGACTGCAGATGGCAAGCTGCCTTCCTGACCCTGGGTGGGCAGGTATGCATGTGCCCAACACACTTCCCATGCGCACTGAAGGGACTGATGACCCGAAGACCTTGGCAACAGGAAGGGCTATGAGACATCTGGAAGGAATATTACCAGGACCTCCACAGGTCCACCCTAAACAGCATATATATGGGAATCCTTCTCCTCCAGCACGTAGAGGAGAGCAACAAGCCAGGCTCCTGCCACCATCAGAAAGCTTTTGAGCAGGTGGAGGGCACTGATTCCTCTTTGAGGGCTGAAGAAAATTACCAGCTCTGCTTGGTGTTTTTACAGGAGTGTAACATGGTTAATAATTTTTTTCTTTACGGTCTCTCTTTGCCAGTCGCCATTCATGATGGCTGTCTAAATGCCCCATGTTATGGTATCAGGTCAGTTTGTACAAGAAGGAGTGAAGTTTCGCCTGATGCCACCGAGCTTCTCCCATCTGGTTTTGCAGCTGAGGGTCAGCAAATGCAGCTGGCAAATGTGCAAACAGGGAATGCAGGTGTGTGTTGCCTAAGTCATGTCTGTCCCAGAGGACAGAGGGCAGAACCAGCAGCACATCTCCCCTGAAGCCTCCTGCTCCTGGAGCGCTCCTTGTATTTGGTAAATGAACATTTTTCTCAGAAGTACAGAAAAGGGAGAACACATTTATTTACTTAGTTTCACATTTTTCCCCATGCATATTCTCATAACATCATCGAAAGCTATCCAACAAGCACAGGTCAGGAATACTTGAAATTACCTGCACTCCTGCAGATACTTCAGCTTCTGCACAGATGAAGTAAAAAAGTGATTACAGTCATGCTCGTACAAACAGCAGTAGTTTAGTCCCCTCTCTTCTTCTGGTTTCTTCTTCTGGTGAAGGACTACAGTCAATATTGAAAATAACATGGAGATTTTTTTTTAGCAAAAATATATCGAGCTAGAGCACCTTATTTCCACATTACATGCTGTCTCCAAATTTACGTGATTTTGTCACCGTGAAGCAATTTATCACCACGTTGAAAGAAGCAGGCTTGTTAGTTTGGGCCGATGTTTATTCTGTAAGCGTATGACTTGCATCTTCTAACTTGCAGATTATTCCTTGTTTTTAGCCTTCATACTCCAGCTAAAGTGGTCCTGGTGCGAAGGTTGGTGACATCTTCCACCCTCTGCAAGGCCTGTCCATGTGCAGTGCTTTCTGTGCAAGGCCTCAAACCCAAAGCAGACTAATTGGTTGCCCTGAAAACTTATTTCTGGTTTAAGGCTTTTTTTTGTCCTCTTTGTTGTTATAGTTACTCACCAGAAGACATACGTACTCCTTGCCCTACCTGCTGTCTGAGCAGGTATAATTTCATGTTGAGGGCAGTGAGAAATCTCTGAGAATACAAGGACTACCCTTTTTTAATCAAGCACTATTTAAAAATACGCTAGCAGCCACTAAAGACAGCTGTCAGATCACAAATAGATATTTGGCAGCCCAGAAAGCCAACCGTATCCTGGGCTGCATCAAGAGAAACGTGACCAGCAGGTCGAGGGAGGTGATTCTGCCCCTTTACTCTGCTCTTGTGAGAACCCACCTGGAGTCCTACGTCCAGCTCTGGAGCCCCCAACATAAGAAGCATATGGATGTGTTGGAGCAGGTCCAGAGGAGGACCACGAAGATGATCAGAGGGCTGGAGTACCTATCCTATGAGGACAGGCTGAGGGAGTTGGGGCTGTTCAGCCTGGAGAAGAGAAGGCTCCGGGGTGATCTTACAGCAGCCTTCCAGTACCTGAAGGGGCCCTACAGGAAGGATGGAGAGGGACGTTTCACAAGGGTGTGTAGTGATAGGACAAGGGGGAATGGCTGTAAACTAAAAGAGGGCAGATTTAGATTAGATATTAGGAAGAAATTCTTCACCATGAGGGTGGTGAGGCACTGGAACAGGTTGCCCAGA
>Ga0065711_1003542_pt1 | contig 27517 bp, 13 predicted proteins | sample Hoacrofraction12_FD_59098 | JGI IMG/M metagenome (GOLD analysis project Ga0065711, IMG submission 59098) | Hoatzin crop microbial communities from Cojedes, Venezuela - Epithelial fraction 12 v2 (version 2) | ecosystem: Host-associated > Birds > Digestive system > Esophagus > Crop | place...
ATTCCATGGACCTTTCTCTTCTGCCTGATCTCTGCTAGAAGCTCCTTGTTTAACCATGCAGGTCTCCTGCCTCCTTTGCTAAATTTCTTTCTCAGGGGGATGCATTGCTCCTGTGCATGGAAGAAGTGTTTCACATGACTCCAGTCTGGAAAGGGTTAGTTGGAGGACTGAAAAATAGGATTAGAATTTAGAATACTTCTGACAAATTGAATAAATGACTAAAACACAAAAAGAAGATGCAATTCAAGCAGACCAACTCAAAGGTATTGATACATAGGTAGTGATAATCATCTCCTCAAATCTGCAACAGCCAAAGCGGGGTAAGCACCTACAGGAGAAGATTTGGCCTGGGGGGGGCAAGGGCACTGAGTAAATCACAAGGTGAACCAAAGTCAGTAACATGACACTGTTTCCAGAGAAGTATCTATTGCCATGAGATATATGAGCAGGATTTTGTCCTTGTGACACATGGTGGAAATCTTTCTTCCTCCAGCGCTGGCATGGCCCCAGCTGGAGCATGTGCCCGGCCACCGCAGCTCAGAAAGCGATGCAGCCGCTGGTGAGTGTCCAGGGGAGAACGGTCCAAAACCACAGCCCGGAGGAACTGGAGCCGTTTGCTAAAAGAACAGAGAGGCACGACTGCGGCTTCTGACACATAAAAGGTAGCTGTAGAGAGGGAAGGAATTAATTCTCCCTTATGAAATACTGACTTAAATTACAGTGAGGTTTAAGTCAGGCATTAGGAAAAGCTTTCTAATCGCGAGAGTAATTAAGCACAGAAATAGACTGCATGAGGAATATCCATCATTGGAGGCTTTTAAGAGGAGGCTAGAAAAGCGTGTGTAAACTGTACAAGGACAGGCAGTCCAGCCATGGGGCTGGAAAGGGGGAAGACCTGTTCTGATTTTGGTGCTAGCAAATGGAGAAGAGTTACATTTTCTAAACGCAGCTCTCGTGGCTGTGATTGATAGGCTGCTGTCTGTGTAGCACTCATACGCAGATGACCTGGAGCAAGTACTTCATTTATGGATGTGTGCAAAACCCAACAGAAGACCTGTTTTTACAGATGGCACCTCAAAATGTTAGGAACGCACAGAACAGGGCAACAAAGCAAACCCTCTGATTCACCCCTTGATATGAGGCTAGCCCAGATGCTCTGCAGGAATTGGGGTCCAGCTGACGCTGCAATGTGCTAGCATTTATATGCAGGAAAAAGCCTAGCAGGAGAGAGTGACCAACCTTTGTAATAATCAGCATGTTTTTACTTAGATGCCGTCCTGCCAGATTTTGCTTAGATCAAATTTTTAATTGGTGTTTGAAAACTCTAGACAGTGGGGGAGTGTGGAGGGAGGCTGGTGAAGAAGTTTTTTTATAGTACGAACACTAACTCGTATTTTACCAAATCAGCTCAAATGTTGATATCCTAAAGATATCTACAAAACTCAGGTACTTTTAGAAGGGGAAACGAGATCCAAATTTATCAACAGGCTTTTAATATTAGAAAAAGCAAGAGCTAGACTCTTTAAATGTCATATTAAATGCAAACTTATCAGTATTTACCAGCTTCATGCTACCCCTGGTGTCATCAGGTAGCTTAGGGACTTGATTACAGTCATCACAACAATGTTATAATAAAAGATTATGAATAGCTTGTTGCTGACTTGGGAGCAATCTGGAACTCTCATATCATAAACCAAACATTCAGTCTCTTTAACTTTATTATATTAAAAAAGTTATAAAAACTCACCGCGTCATTTTTACTGTGCTCTGTACACAAGAGAGCCATTATTTAACTCTTCATTTAATTTCCAGATGCTGTATACATACCATATAAAAGGCATCCAGAGAGCCCGGGCAGGAAACAGGCTTATAGTAGGCAGTTCAGAGGTATGTATGTGTGGAAAATGCCATTAAAATTATAGCTTATCTATTGTGCTTTGCTTCCCTAAACTAGAAGCCTTTCAACTGTTACTATAGGTTGAGCTTCAGGCTGCAAGGTTGATGTCCCTTCAATCTGGCTGGGAGTCCAGCTGGGCACAGCCTGGGGATCATGTATGTGCTGCACCCCTGAGATGCCAGATCCAGGATCCTGTGGTGATGTCTGACTTCAAACAGGGTTTCTGTTGCCAGAATACAGTGCAAGAGTGGCAAGCCTTTGAAGTCCCAGCCCTGGACTTTTACTGAACTTCCCAGTTTTCCTTTAGCTGAAAAGAGAGAGAAAATACGTGGCTGCAGAGAAAATATTACCCAGGTAAGTAATAATTTGCAGGAGACAGAGCGATGTGGGCTGCATTTCATGGAGAAGCGTTAGGCATGGCGTCCCTGTGCCATGCCGCGGGTTTGCTGGGGTGGCTGGGGACCCCCGCGCTGCACGCAGCTCCGGTGCCAGAGCACATTGTACGCACTCAGAGACTGGACTGGCAATAAACAAAAACAGCTTGCTTCTGCAAAGTCTCATGGTTCTTACACACGTGAATTGTGAGCCCTGGTTTCCTACCTCTCAGTAAGATAACACATTATTGCAAAGAAAAGTTGAGAAGTCCTGCAGGAAAGAAGAAGTGCTTGAGCAATGGCCGGTGCCTGCGTGGCATGGGCAAGAAGGACGTGAGCACTGTTTAAACACCAACTGCAATTCGACAGGCTTGAGAAGTCCTGGTTGCTGGGAAGCCTTTACGCAGGAAGTCCCTGCAAATGCTTTTACCAGGTTGCTCTGTCCTTTTCCTAATTCGAACTGCATTTGTAGGGATGATAAAATGGAAAGTAAATATATATGTAGTAGCTGAGAAAAACCAATTAGTTTTGCACTGGTGAGAAATAATGCAGAACTCCTTGTGTCTTTAACAAACTGTCTCTCAGTATATACTGTAATGTATCTTCATGACCCAAATATACTTAGGAAGAGTATGACAACAAAATGTATGTTGGAAGTGTAATAAAGGAACTAATGCAGTAAAGTTACTATATTTTATTAGTGGAAGAAAACAATTAAAATTATATCCAGGTAGTAACTTAGGAACCAAATGTCATAGCTGTCTCTTTTGCTGCCAAAATATGTGTACTCTCGTCCTAACAGTCTCTCTCCCCAAGGAAAAATAAATGTATCTAAGAAATACTTGGTAGCAAAGCAATTACAGGCTTAATTCCCCAACCATCTTCAGACATCGTAAAAACAAAAACAAGCAGAAGCCCTTTGCAATAGCAATGGAAGAGGCAGAAACCCACTAAGTGTTCAGAGGAAGATAATAATATATTTTTATAACAAAAGCTGACACACTCTTTGACAATAATATTTGAGAGCTCATCAGCATTTGTTTTTCACCTGTTCTGTTTTTTCCTTTTAAGCCACAGCCTAGAATGAAAAACCTCTTCTAAGGAAAGACTTCAGGCTACTCCTGAACGGGACTTTTGGGACACTCAGACATCAAAGTAGTTTGCCCGACTCTCAGAAAAGCAAATCAGTCGCACCAAAATAACATTTTTTAGCATTGTTTGTTTCTGAAGGTCTGGTCCCTCCAAGGAACTTAATTAGAGCTGAGTTATTTGTACAATGTGGATTCAACCATGAGAGCTGAGACACTGGGAGGCTGATTCAGAGCACTTCTAAAATGTTGGCCCTAAGAAAATAAGACAAAAAAAATTTGAATAAAAAAGATAAAAAAGGACAAAAAATGCTAAACCTTACTTTTTCTGTAACCATACAGATTAGACCCATATTCATATCACACCTTGGAGAAAGAAAACCTTCAAGAGGCCTTGCATGGGCCATATGAAGCTTGTAGGGGTGTGAGGCTCATGTTCGTAGTGTCCTTCAGGACTTCCCCGCTGTGGTCTAGATTCATCCCACACCTCCTCACGTACTTGCCAGTGTGCTCCCTGTCCAACCTGGGCACCCTGGGCTCTCTCACTATCCACAGCAAGGTCTTAAGCTTCTCCAGAGATGCCTGTCTTGGGAGCAGCTGTCTCACACCATTGACCTCACCAGGAGCCTAAGAGAAACCCTGAGATCGGACATTTCCCCAGGGTGGGGAGTAGGTGTCTGATACTCCTGACCTGAAGCTCCAGCCTCTGTGGAGGAATTCCCACTTGATTTGGTAGCAGCACAGATTTTTACTGTTGGAGGTAATGGCGTACAGCAGAAAATGCTACCATGCTACGTTCCTGCTAGATCCCCATTCCCAATGCAAACTCAAATCTCTTTGCCTGAAAAGGACCTGAAAAGTTAAAAGTCTTTTTCTCCCCAACAACTTTGTGTAATTTGAAATACCCATCTAAGACACTGCAGAGGACTTCTACCCCTCAGTAGAGAGATAGTCAGTGGCTATCAAAAGATTTCATTCTTTTGAAATATTGGCATCAAACACAAGATAAAAATATTGAACTTTAAAAATTCAGTATTTTAAAATATTGAAAAGTAACATCCTTTTAATGATTTTTAAATTGGCTCTAAATCAGCCTACATATTTTCCTTTTGACAGTCACTTATAAAAGGTTACTGCATTACTAGTTTCACAAGAAAAGGGAAATGGTTTTTCTCTCACTTTGTCTTGCCTCCAGCCTTGGATCCCAAAATGGCACGTGGCTGGAGAGGTTCCAGTCAAAGGCACTGGAGCTCCTTTGGATGAAAAAAGATATTCTCACTATAAATGCAAAAACTGTAATAATCAAGCCCCAGAAATCACAAATTCCTGGATCCCTAGGTTGCAGGCAATGCAGTACAGAGCTACTCAAGCTGATGCCAAAGAAAGGTGGAGAAGAACTTTGCAGATGATCTCTAAGATGTCTCATGCCTGGTAAAAGTGACTGGCTTCACTGGCATTTTCAATTAATAGATGCACTGATTTTCCCTCTGTACATTTAAGCTGTCAGTATCTACTCCCATCATGACAGGATGAGAGTTTTTATTTTTTCATTTTTCAAGTGTGGCTGATTAAAGTTGAAATGGGATCAAAGAGATGCATTTTTTTACTGATGGAGATTTTGGATAGTAATGACGAGGGGCTTTCGTTTGCGAAAGCCAGTGAGATGCTTCACATGTCTGCAGGAGATGCAAATTCTGAGAAATGTCCTTGACTAGGGTCATTAGAACCAGTATGATTGGATATGTGACATTTCTAATGTAGACTCAGAAACAAACTATGTTATTATTGAAAGCCAAAGATGAATTTATTGAGATGGTCTGAATAATTTCTCTGAAGCAGAAATTCCACAGACAGCTGCTGTCTCTCTCTTAATGAGTTTCAGAGTCTGTATAAAGAGGAAACCCAAGTCTGTGTGGAAAGCTCTGAAGAGATTTCTTTCTATCCTGCCTCACAGCCTGTCTCCTGAGAAGCACAACCATCAGCGCTGACAACATTAAACACCAAACAAAGGTGTAGATTAAATGCTGGGAATGATCTATGGCTTTGTTCGCTGATAGGCACCCGAGGCTCGAGACCCTTTTCCAAAATGGTGGAAACTCATCTATTTCACTAACAAAAGTTACATGCTTCCAGTGGTTTGAAACAGAAACAGGCTTTATCTGTAGTCTTCTGAGATGGATTTTAAATTTTCCTTAAACTGAGGGTGCTTAGACCTGATACTTCAGCTTAGCACCTTAGAAAGACGGAGCTCCGTTGTAAATTAGGTCCCAGGGCAGCTTTATTTTTTCAGGCATCCCTGGTCTGTGGCAGGATGTTGGTGTTGGGTTATTTCTAAAGAAAAGATGATTTGAGAAGCACACAGGGACACTGCAACAATGGTGGTATTAATGGCACGGGGAGCCAGCGGAAGCCCTTGTTGGGTATGAATTATAAGCCTATGTCAGGTTCCAGGGCACACAGCTGGAAAGGCTGCCTTCCTTGTCCTTCCTTCCTGGCTGCAGGATAGAATTGCTACGTAATGGCATTTCTGGGATGGTAAGTAATGTGGTACTTCTGTTTTGTAAGATTTCTGCAAATGCCCTGGGTCCATACAATTAATCCTCAGACCTGAGTCTCTTCTCAAAGCCAGCCACCCACAGTAAGTGTCAGGCCTCAGTAAGTGGCTGCAGCTTTAAAAAACATTAAAGAGCATCTTTTAACATCCAGAAAAAGCTGGAAAGTCCCAGGAATGAGTCAGAAAATCAATCTCTTCCACCAAAGGGGCTTATAAGGGTGTGTAGGTGGGTATGAGCACCTGGGGAAAGGCTCCTGAGAAAAGGACATTAGAGGGGGCAAAGGTGACAACACATTGTGGAAAAAATGCATATTTCTGTCGCTTGCCGGGGGGCTGTTCGGAAAGGTGTTTGAGATGCCATCAGCTCCTCGGCTCACAGGCTCCAAGGAAGTGTTTGCACAGCTGACATGTGGGAGGCAACATGTGGATCTCTGATGGCATAAAACCAATTTTTTGCATTTATATGATGCACAAACGTGCCCCCCTGAATCTCACACAGGGTACGTGTTCTGCAAGCTGAGGGGAGGGATGGGAGGTCCCAGCTCATCATATGCATATTAGACTACCCACAGTCAAAAAAAGCCACAGAATTTAAATGCAGCACCCAGCATCTGCTCACTGCCGAATTCTAATCTCTCCTGCGATGGCAGTGCATGGGTAAGGATCTCAATCACAGTCTGTTTCTGCCAAGAATGCGGTAAAAGACAGACAGCACCGGTGAAAAATTTCCCATTAGCGCCAAAGAGCGTGTCTGAGGCCAGGCTGTGAGACAGGTGAGGCTGGAGGTCTTCTCCTCCCCTCCAGGGACCGCAGCTGTCGGCAGAACTAACAAACTGAATAAAGCAGAAATAACAACCTGCAGTTCTTCCTGGTGAAATGAAGATTTCAATAACCTGTGTCACAAACGGCAATAATAAGCAGTCTCTTCTGTTTCAAACCGTTAGGAGCAAACGTGCCAGGGGTAGGAATAATTCTTTAGAGCCATCACCTAGACTAAAGAGGCTTGCACCGAGCCGGGTGGAGGGAGGTGTACTTTCCTCCCGAGCCGAGGAAGCAGAAAGGCAAACAGCGGTTTGACTGTTTCTAGGCAAATCGGGCTGTTTTAATCACCCTCCTTCTCCCTTTCAGCACGCCCTGCGAGCAGGTCGGTGTGCGCACCGCTGCGCTTGCCCCCGAGCACACACCCGCCGCGTGACCAAACCCAACATGGAGGGGAAAAATGGGAAAAAAAAAGAGGGGGAGGCCCAAAACCCCCATCCTGACGCGCGCAGCAAGTTGCTGTTTGGCATCTGAGTGACGCCACCAGCACTAGGAAAGCAGCTTTCTCTCGCAGTGGGTTTATTGAGAAGATTATTAAAACCTTTGCATTTAAAAATATTTGGCGGAGACTTCTGCAGAAGTCAGGAGGACGTTTTTACCCACATCCACTTCCAACAGAGAAAAGAGTTTACAGGGGGAAAAAACCCAAGCAAAACCCCACCTGCTTTCCTGATGGCTGCCAAAAAGGGTCTTGAAAGAGCTTGCCTTGTAAGTGAGAGGGACACCAAGAAGTACTCCTTGGCCCTAGACAGGTAACACAACTCTCTGTTTCCTTCACTGCCAGTGCTTTGTCTTTCAGAGCAATACGAGATCACCGATGTGCCGACGGGCTGCAGAAGTCAAAGTATGGGGAGTTTCACAGTGTGTACAGGGAACACCTTTCATTACTTTTAAACTGTTTTGTTTGGTTTTTTGCTTCCCAAACTTATTAAGTGTTTGATGCATTTACTAGACAGCAGCCTGATGTGTCTGCATCTGTGATGGATTGAACCAATCTACTGTTGAAGCAAGTATCTCCTGCTATGTATTTTATAAACTTAGTAGATTTATTGTAGGATGCAGAACCTCATGGATTATGCTGCAATTTTGGGCTGAATTATAATAGTGTTATTGACAGCATGTTTGATTCAAGGCTCCTGAGTGCTTGACTGTCTAACTTATCTATCTGGTCTGAAAGAAATGCGATGTTGTTAAGGACTTGATCCTGCAAAACTTTATTCATGTGGATAGTCTATCAGACTTGGAGCTGATGTACCTCGCGTGCCAGAGGTCCTGTGAGTAAATGCTTGCCTGAGTGAGGAAAGACCCTCTGAACACATATGATGTGCTGTAGCCTGGGTTAAAAAATGAATCTAAATGTCTATCACAAAATAGTTTTGCAGTTGAACTTATTTTCATTCTTCCTCTTGACTCAGACCAGCAAGTATTTTTAAAAGAAAATAGCTACTCAGTTACAGCTTAGCACCTCTTGACATTTCCATTATCTCATTGGTTTTCAGGTTATTTATTGCTTGGCTCTCTTCAAACACTTAGGACAGAAACTTGGCGTAAACACTGTCAGTTCAAATGGAAATCTGCCTCTCCATGTTCTTATACTGGGGTCACTGCCATCATATTTTAGTCATTTGAGTGTCTGGGTTATTATTTAAATATTATTACATGGCTCCATAAATATACATGGCACTGTCCAAAATGGCTTTTGTGGTAATATTTAGATTTTAAAAAGATCCCATATGATTCTGAAATTCATTTTCGTTACTGAAGAATCTCAGAGCTTTGTTGATAGCTTGAAATTTTGTGGGCACAGCTTCAGTGGTCGAGGTCCTTTGTCCCCTTGCCACCTCTGGACACAAGGACATCCCTGGATGAACTCTTTACATGGTGTGGGAATGGGTGCCCTGAGATAGGGACAGTTGTTAGGCTGCCTCTTGAGGAAGCCCCCAGTTTCCCTGGATCAGCAGGAACAGGGAATATCTCCAGTGAGATAAGGTGTAGGATGGTCAGTGGGGGCAAGAATCCCTGGCAGCTGACCCTCCCATTTGAGAGCTGACCCACCTTCTGGAGGAGTAAATTTCTTTCTCATAATGATTTCTTAATTTAGGATTGAAGACAGGGTGAATCGCTTCAACAATTGCAATTCTGGGGCTAATTGCTGCAGATAGGTCCAACAGCCCCTGAGCTTGAGGGCCAGTCCTAGGAGGGCTCCATAGCAGAGCTCCTGAGATGGCTGATTCACGGCAGTGGTAGCACAGGTCCGCAGGAGGACGAGGACTTCTTGTCCTGGCGTGTGGATTTGTGCTGCACCTCCTCTTGGCTTTTCTTGCCAGGTGAAGCCTCATGAACAGCACGATCTAATTACTCCATTCCAGCAATAACCAGAAACTGGGACTGAGAGCCAGGGTCTCCCTCCTGTTTGGCAGAGCTGCAGCTCGGGGGACGCCCTCACCGTGCTCCCCCTCGCAGCCCAGCGAGCCGGGGTGCCAGCCCGGGGCTGGAGCCAGCGTGGCGGGGGGGATGCAGCCTGCTGGGCTCAGGCTTGCACAGACAGGCTGCCTGCACAGCTTCAGGTGTCTTAAGCCGATCAGCAGCAATAAGCTCATCTTAGCCTTTGGTATAAATTACCACATTTTCCATTCCCTGTGTGTAGGCTTAATGAACAGCTCTAATGCTTTCAACAGAATTTATTATGCACACAGATTGCCTATTTCTTTGCCATCCCCCAGCCTCTTTCTTTTTAATAAATGCCATTATTACAGTACATAGGGAACAAAATTGTTTTTATCTTAACCTTGTGAGTAGGAATACAGGCCCTGTTACCTGCACACAAGGCTGTGGGGGAGAGTGTTTTGTACATGCCAAGCCAGCCTGTAGTCACTAGAGGTTTTGGATGCATTGAGGTCTCCCATGCCAAACTTGAAATGTTTACAAGGGGTTGGGCTTTAACTGAGCTCTCTGAAAATCAGGTCAGCTGTAGGCTTGTAGGATAATTCAGATTGGAAGGGACCTCAGGAGGTCTCTGGTCCAATCTCCTGCTCAAAGTGGGGTCAGTCGAGAGATCAGACAAGGTTGCTCAGGGCTTTATCTTGTCTAGTCTTGAAAAAAATCTCTGAGAATGGAGACTGTGTGGGCTACCTGGGCAGTCTGCCCCAATACTGAATTATCCTCACTGTCAATTTTTTTCCCTTCTGTTCAATCTGAACCTCTCTTGTTTCAATATATGTCCTCATGCTTCCTCCATGGACAGCAATAAAGCTCCATCTTCTCAATAACCTCTTCAAAAATATTGGCAGGCTACTATTAGGTGCCCCCGAAGCCCCATTTTCTCTAGGCTGGACAAGTCCAGTTCCCTTAGGGCAAGTGCTCCAGCCCTCAACCATCCTGGTGGCCCTCTGCTGAACCTGTGCCAGTTTGTTAATCTTTCTTGTGCTGGGGACTCCAAAGCTGGACACAATAGGCTAGATGTGGTCTCAGAAGTCTGTCCCAGGTGCAGGACTTTGCGTTCATCCATGCTGAATTTCATAAGGCTCCTGCTGGCCCCTTCCTCCAGCCTGTCTATGGCAGCGTTGCCCTCCAATCTATGAGCTGCACCCTCAGATTGGCATCATCTGCCAACTTGGTCAGGGCGCAATCCACCTCCTCCTCCAGGTAATGGACCAAGATGTCACACAGGATTGGTCCCAGGATAGGACACCACTTCTCACCAGCCTCCAGGAAGGGTATGAACCATAATTATAACAGAATCTGAACACTCAGAATCTGAGCACTCAGAAGATCCTGCCTTATGCACAAATGTTGTCAGTAAGGCATATCAAGTGAGATTCATACCATCTCTCTTTAACTTAGGTTTGAATTAGGTGTCTAAGATAGTTTTCTGTGGACTTTTTGCAGTCAGTGGTGGTGATGGGAGAGGGTAAATTCTTCAGATGATTAATCATTTGTTACGCTTTTCTTTATTTGTTATTACCTATCTAGTGATCTAGTTGATAACCATTTATCAAAGACTAGGGCACGTCTTAACCAAATTCCTGAAGTTTCCATGAATGAAGACAGGACAGATGATTTTATTTCTTGCTGACAATAGATCAGTGTACTATTGACCAGAAATATTCAATATCTCCCTTCATAAATCAGTGGATTTGTATCAGACTGTGAACTAGGTTTTGGCTTTATCCAGCACGGATTTCTGGATTTCTGATCATGTTCTTTATGTGTCATTATAGTGGGATTTTTGAATACCATCACACAAGTGAAACTGAAGGTTTCTAGTCTCAAGGTATTTGTTTTTATTTTGTCTCTGAGACAAGAGACAAGAAAAAACAAAGGGTGCAATGCTGAAAGCAGGGAAGTTGTGTAAAAATCTTAGGGCTTGTCTGCATGTAAAAGTTTTTAACAGAGGGCATTAACATGATCTGTAGTTATTCCCACCTATCGGTGAAGCCTTAGGCTTGTAATTGATTCCTCTCTGCCAGGCTCATACCAGCAGGCAAAAAGTTTGATGTGAGCCCAGGAGATGGTTTCTTCAGGTGGAGACTGATTTTCTGTAACAAGCATGTAGGGAATATTTTCTTCTTTTTCCGCCTTCCTGCAGGCGATATGAAAACTCTTATGGAATCAAAGAGTCCTCATCAAATAAAGACTTTTCACCACTCCTTGTGCTTTGCAGAAGTCAATGCTCAGGAAAACTTTAGGAGTTTCTTCCGACTTCTGAAGGGTTTTAGGTGTTGGCCCTGTTATTATATCTCCATTGTACTGGCTTGCCAGCTGGCCCCAGGAGCACGCAGCATCTTACGGGGCTCAGCAAAACCCATCCCACTGCTTTTGCCCTTGTGCTGGGTGACATGGCGACCCTGCAAAAAGGACTATGTCCTCCCAGTGCTGGCCATATGCCATCTCCATTATGCCCGCTTCAGTTATGCCCACTTCATCTCAGAAAGAAAAGTAGAACTGAGACAGTAAGAGGTACGAAACAGAAATTAAATAACTAGGACACCAGCTCAGGAAATTGATAGTTCATGGGGTATAAGAATGATACATAAAATCACGAATGATGTGATGAAGGTAAACAGGGAATGGTCATTCATTATTTCTAACAGTACAAGAACTAATTAAAATATTAGGCACACAGCTTAAGAGTAACAAAGGATGCATCATTTTTACACAAATCATAATTAAACTGTGGAACTCAACACTTTCAAGTCAGCCAGGCTGGTAGAAGAAAGATCTGTAAAGGGCTATCAGACACGAGTTCTGGTTTGGCCACCTCCCAGCCTCCAGGTTGGTGCAACTGGGAAGCAGCACCACTCTGGCCATGTTCCTTTCTTGTACTTTGTCTGTATGTAGCCCCGCATGCTCAAACCAGAGTTTGGACACTTGGCTACAAGCACCTTTGGGCTAACCCAGCACAGCTATTGCTATACTGTTATGCAGAAGGAAATTTGTTGACAATATATTTATGCATACATGGCCGGGCCCTCAAAATTAGACTAAATAAAATAACCATAGGATGAATTCCCATCTAGTAGACATCTAAATGCAGGCAAATATATCAATATTTACCTTTGATCTGTGCCCACAATACTGCGAAAGGAAAAGGAGAATCTGGACAGCCAGGCTATAAACAGGGTCTTAAATGACTTGGAAATATTCAGGACTGGTACATCAGTTGAAACCGGAGTGGTGCCAGCATAAGCGAGCTGACTATCGCTTTGATAAATTTTTCTCAGAAGGCAGTTTCATTATTCTTTCAGGTACCAAAAAATTACTTGTGAAGGAGATGCTTTCCTGTGGGAAGCGCAGTGATTCTACATTTTGCTCTTTTAACTGGGGATCTCATAATGGTCTAGGAGGACGGCAATTATTCCTGTCAGCCTGCAGATCAAGGCACCCAACAGATCAAGTGAAAACAAACGAAAGGAAGTTGCAATCAAAAGCTTTTGCTAATGATTTGTATGGAATCTGCAATATGTATTAATATTTTGTCCTTCCCCCCTTCTGGGCACGACTCAGTAGAAGCCTTTCTGTGACATTCCCCCAAGTATCGTTTTTACAAAGGAAAGAGAATTCGAAATGGAGGAGAGATTATTTTTTAATCTGGGACTCTGCTTGCAGTGCGCTGGTACAGAGATCTGATGCTCAAAGGCTACATCTTGCTTTAACACCCGAAGAAGGGGTTTTGTGGTTTGACAGAGCTGATCCCTGCACCTTAAGCTTTTGATTCACACATTTATAAAACTGCCTCTTAGATTCTTTTAATTAGTGGAAGGCGGCTCTTGGAACAAGAAAATAATGGTTACGCAGGGGAGCTGGCAGCAGTCTTCCTAACTCATGGGGCCAGATGCTGCTCTGTGAGTTCAAAGGGAGCAGTGAATGCTCACTCCCTCTGACAACCAGGCCACTTTTATTTAGGTACCCTTTAGACAGAAAAATGTGACTTTTGTGGGTTTACGCTGTCTCTGTTTGCTTTTGCATCTGCTCAACAAGATCTGTGGACAGTGCTTTCCCACCCCTCAGTGGTACTCGGAGGTTTTGTTAGCTTATGGAGAGACTTGAAGATTAAAAAAGGGAGAGGGACAACAAAGTGACCTATTTTGCTAACAGCGAGGAAAGGATTTGGTGGCTCACAAATCTGTAGGGATAATTTTGGCATCCCTGCCCTGACAGGCTGTTGAGCTGATCATGACTCATGTTGTTAAGATGATTCTAAAGTTCAATGCCAGCTGATGAAAATTGAGTTAAAGGGAAATTAATTTTACATGCAAACTATAGCAAAGCATTGGAAGTTAACTCCAGAGAGGGATCACAAGAAAGAAAAACTTGCATGCCTTGATCTCCAGGGGAGAGTGAGAGAACTACAGTATTTTATCCAGCCATCTGGAAGGAATCAATTTGTGGTACCTTCTGAGTCTAATTCATCAGGAAAATATTGCACATAAGTGAGACAGTGCATGAGGAGCCTGACGAATGTAGAACTAAAGGACTGGAGAGGGACTGGCTAGCGGGGACCCCGGCTGCCAGACGGGCAGCCCGTTCCCCAGATGGTCCAGCTCCCATTTATTTGTTGTTGGGAGGAAAGTAAAGGACAAAACTGACAAAAGGACTAAGAAAACTCACCATCTCCAGACACAGTGCTTTAAATCTGACCAGTTGCTCTTTCACACAAGCTGCTCGCACACAGGGGAAACCAGTCGCCTCCACTGAGCAAACAGAGACCACATGCTAACCTGGCTGGGGAACCAGCTGACACAGGGGAACACGCTGCATCCTTGGAACATCTCAATAATATTTACAAAACCAAATCCACGCTGATTATCTACAGTTGCAGGGCTTGGCTGCCAAGGTGGGTGAGCTCTTCTTTCGCCAGTACCTCCACGGTGCTGACGAACAAAACGTTGGGCTGAGGCATCCGCAGCTCTGCGGCTGCCTTTGCTTCTCACCCATTGGTGGGCTGTGGGGCACCTGGCAGGGCTTTGGGTGTGCTGAGCAGCTGCAGCCCCCTCAGGTTGGCCAAAAAGGCAGCTGGAAGCAGTGCATCTTTTTTTCTTGACATTGACTGCTGCAGATTGGCAGCCAGCGGCATCATTTCTTTCCAGCGAGATTTTAGGCATCTTGACACTTCCATAAACAGCGCAGAAATGCTACAGAAAGTCACCAAGATCCATGTATCTCCACAAGCATTGGTCTCCTTCATGCAACTGAAGAAACAACTCTTCCTGGTCCCAAAGAAGAGTCCTTAGTCAGAATGGGGAAAATAGGCTGTTCTGACTGGGGGCAGCTAACCCCACGCCATGCCTCCAGGCTATTTTCAGACTTGGAAACAGCAGTGGAGTTTGATGTGTTCCCAGACATGTTTGCAGACTATGGCCCTGCACGCACAGACCTCATATAGCTGTCGCACATGGTTATATGGACATGACGTACAGGCATCTGGGCAGAATTCACCTTCTGATGCCACAGAGCACTCCCAAAGGTCCCAGTACACAGTAGGAGATGTTTTACCAACGAGGATATCACATGAGGAGCAGCTGTGGCAACAAATGTTGCGCCTGGAGAGACACAATGGTTTTCTATCAAGCATCCTGGGCCAGGGTTTTGGTATTTTTTTTGCCATTTGGGGTCTTTTCAGTTGAGGGATAGGAGGAGTGAACGTCCTTGCTTACCAAACCACCTTGGGGCCTCCTGTGATAAACTGGCAGAGTCTCTGGGCTGCTCTAGTGACAGCATCAGCCGTCATGGTCACCCAGGAGCTCCTGCAGTTGCAATGCGATGTGCTCAGCCCTGGACCCCTCTACCCGCATCCCATATGCACTGAGAAGGACAGCTCTGAGGTTTTGTGGCAGATCAGTTTTGGCTGGGAAACCACCTTGTGATGGAGCAATGCTCAAAGACCCACTTCTCCCGAGCTTCTCATCTTTCTGTGAAATCAGTGGCACAAAGAGGTCAGCATACTATGGAGAATTGATTTCTTGGATTTTTTAAGTTCCTTTGAAACTTTCGGGCTCATATTTTCTGTGTTCAGGCCCTGTTGGAAGATTAATAGGTTTTGTACATATGTGGAAACTTGAGATCAAACAGTTCTGCATACAAAGAGAGGAGAGAAATATCTTTAGTCAATTATATTTGTGAAAAAGAAGATTTTTTTTTTTATTAGTTGTCCTGACAAAGCTATTGGGAATAAAAACCTGAAATTTTCTGTAGAATTGTCTCCATGCTATGCTGAATTTGGTTGCTATTTGCATGAGGTAAGACTTTCTGACAATCATATGGTGTGCATAAAATACACAGCCTAAGAAAGTCACCCTGTGCTTCATAAACTACTAAATGATGTAGGAGAGCCCAAAAAGCCAGGAAACACAGCCAGAGCAGTCATTTCATGTGCAGCTCCCTCCCGCAGAGCCCTGCATGTGCGAGCAAGCCTCTTCTATGACCTGCTCCGCTGTTCCCAATGCTGCTTTTATCCTTCAAAAGCATTAATTACATAGTTACTGGGGCTGCAGGGCAAGACGCCCAAATAACCAGGGTTTTTCTTTTTTAACTTTCTGTTTCTTTCAATCCCGAAGGATGAGCTGGCATCAGAAGAATTTAAATGAAGAGAGGCAGCAGCAGGAAGCAGAAGAGGCTGAAGCTAATCCAGCGTATCACTGTCACCGCTACTCACAGACCTATGAGAACAGAAAAAGGGAGCAGCATCAAGCCAGGAGGAAGCTCTGTGTAGCATCAGTAATTTGCATCTTCTTCATGGTTGCTGAGATTACAGGGGAGTATGTTTGCTCAAAGAAAGCTCAGTTTGGTGCCCAGCACAGCCATATTCATGCCCTTTTGCACCCCCTCAGAGTGCAGTGACCCACAATGCACAGAGGTGAACCCATCTGTGATGAAATAACTCTCCTTTCTCCCCAGTCTGTAAAAGAATAGTTGTTGGGTGTTTTTAAGTGAAGTTATCAAAATATTTTCATACATTCATTTAAAGATTGCATCTGGGGAGGAATACAAGGATCAGTTAATGGTCTAAACTGTTCTCCCAGGTCTTTAAGGTAGGCTAAAAGTGGCTAGCATGTCTTAGCATCATGTCACAAATGGTTTGTAATAAATTGAGTTACATTTTTTGGAAAAGATTAAAAGATTTTACATGTTTATCCAGGCCAATGAGACCTCAGCACTAACAAAGGCTGCTAGCGTAGGATCTGGTATTAAATCCAACAATCCTTACACAGTCCAGGGAAATCCAGGGCCAGATTCACCATCTGCTTTTCTTCAGTTAATTCAATGTATTTATACCAGAGCACGTTTATCTTTTAAATTGGCCTGCTGGTGTGTCTCTGGATCAATGGAAGATTATTCCCCTGTCTAATTAGCCTTCACTTCTGGACCCATCCTACAATATCCAATTTACGTTTTTGGATCACTCGTAGAACATTAGCTTTTGTTTTATCCCACCGATCTGCTCTCTGCATGGCTTCTGTGATATTTATACCTACCTGATAGTTCCTGGCTCTTTATTTTCCCCTTCTCTGCAGTGAGGTGGGGTAAGGTAAGGCACGAGGAATCCCACAGACTTTTGCCACTTGTGCCCTGGGGGACAAAACAAAAATCAGCCAGTAAGGCCTCTGAAACCCATGTACTCCCTGCTTCAGCATCTCTGGAGACCCATGAAAATGAAAGAGAAAGGCTTTGTCTTCTCCATAGGTGAGGAGCAGAGGCACTGGAAGAGCCGCTGCATTTCTGCCTTCTGTCCTGGCTGCCAAACCCAGCAGAGACCTCTCCAACTCTTCCCTCCCATGGGCTTCGTCTGCGTGAAGCCCCGTTTTTTGTAGGTCACACGCATTTCCCCGTGAAAACCAGTGCATACCACTAATCTCCATGCAGTAATTTCCAGTGCCAGAAGTAAAGCATTATTAACAAAACCGTATAATCAGTAGGCTTAAGTTTGGTGAATGCGGTAATGCTAGAGGATAATTGGAAGGACAGATGATATGTTAACTAAATGTTTCATTTGGCTTAATGAATCATACAGCTTTTTTGCAGTGACAGCTTAAGTAACAGGCTTGAAGACCATTTTGCTTCAGACCATTAAACTTTGACAAACCAGTTATTAACTGCAGTTACAGACAGCAGTCTATGGAGATTTTTGTAATTATGAACCATACATTTAATTTTTTTAATCATTAGGCTAGACAGCCTGTGCCTGATGATTGACCGTTGAGTGACTGACAATTTCTACTGCTTTGTGGAATACAGAGCTAGAAACATCCATTGTGGGAAACAGTAAGTCATAAAGGCCACTTGTTGGGAGTATTGATACAAAGCAATAAAGGCCTATAACTATTACACAGGCTTTACTCTTGAAAATAAAGATGTTCCCCTTCCTTCTCCTCTTAAGGGCAAAACAGCTTCCATGGGCATTAATATGCTAAACAGAAGAAACAAAGCTGCATCACTCTCAAAGAGGTTGAAAAGTTGTGCTTCTTTGAATCCCTAGATCTTTCCCGTGATATTTGTGCTCAAACCACCTGTGCTGGCCCTTACTGCTCTCCCAGAAGGGGCATTGCTGGCTGAGTCCGACACACTGTCTCCAAAAGACAAATATCTTCTGTTTTTCGAATGCAGATCCATCACAGCCTCCATAGATGTGGAGATATCAGTCAAACTCATGACACCCTATGTACAGCTCTGATATAAAAATGCTTTCCAATGATTTTTAGTGGCTAAGGACCAAATGAGGATTTCAAAGTACTTTATTTATTTGGGCACTAGAAAGAGGGACAAACCCCACATGTGTCCTTGTGTCAAAAAGGAATATAAAGACTTGACCAGGTTGCTAAGATAAGCAGACTGAGATCTCAGAAACTCGCCCAAGGCATTAGTTATGCCAGCAATACATAAAATAATAATTTGCCAACTTTTCTCAAAGACAGCAGGCTAGAAGCAAGCTTTTGTAATGCTGTCCCACAGAATATGGAAATACAGCATCTAAAATGCAATAGGGTTTCGCAGGCAGCTTGTGCTCTAGGTATTTGTTTGCCGAAAGATAGCTGCTGTCTTGGTTGTTACATCTGTGCACTGTCAGACAAGCCTGCTTCCCTCTCTTATGCAAAATCATTTCCCACTTGGGAGACGGCTACCCTGCAAACAGTGAAAGTCTAGGAACTGTATCATGACCAAAAAGTATATGTACATTTACACCTACTCATGTTCTGGGAAATCCCCATCCTGCTGAATTTTTCATTTTACTGCAAGGAAGAAGATGCCCCCAGATTCTGCAGTCACGCTTGCTCCCTTTTGGGAAATAACTTTCAGGCGGCTGTAAATGGGATGTACAGTGAGGCAACAGAGGAAAATAATACATGCCCTATGTGTGCAATATACGTTCTCCTATGGTGAATACAAGCCATACAGTATTAGGTACTCTAATCTAAAATCTGAATACAGGAGGAAAATAAACAGCGAGTCCATCCTGTTGGCACGAAGACTTTCCAGCTGGAAGAAAACAAGAGATATGACTACATGTCCCTTTGGCAGTGGTATATTGCCAGAGGTTTGAATAAGGCATTTTACGATGTTTTTCAGAATTCATTGATTCTCACATGGGTTATGGTCAGGAGAAACAGGTGAGCTGAAGTTACTTAAATGACTGAGGAAGGGGGGAAATATATTGCCAAACACAGAAACTAGATGTTTTGGCTCTATTAGTTCATATTTCCATTTTTCTATATTTTCACCATGATGAAAAGATTTCCTTGCTGTAACAAGTTGGCAGGACAGCTTCCTGCCTGTGATCCCTGTCTTCTCTTGCATCCACTGGCAGCTGGGGTAGTTTAGAGAAATCTTTTAGTTTCTTTGGATTTGTCTTTAGCCCTGAGACATGGTCAGAAGAATCTGGCAAAAAAAAATATTTGGCTTACTGAGTAAGAAATGTGGTTTCAGATAGCCTGAAATGGTTTTGTTTTGTTTTTTATTTTTTTCAGAATTCACATGAAACCAAAACCCCCCAAAGCAAAATGACATTCAGCCACATTTTTCCAACTCTAGCAGGAAAATTAAGTCATGCATTACAGATGCAAAATGATAGATTAGTCCAACAAACAGAACATTTTTCTCCATGCCCTCACCAAAACGGTTGGTTGTTTATCACAGCTCTTCTACTGGGACCTTTCCTTTTACTCCTGTTTTAGTGTTGCCTGTGACAAATAAACAGTCAGGCATTCATTCATCCAAAACTCAGGAAAAACATACATATTTTCCTATAACAAATAGGAAATGAATCCCATAAACTAAGTCTATGTTTTTATACATACTTGAAAATATCAGTGATCTGTGAAGAGATAGTGGGAGGATACTGGATATGTGGTCTCTAATACTGCTTTTCACCAAGAATTCTGATACTAAAATAGTTATAGTAAAGCAGTCCAATGGTAATAAAACCCCAGCACTAGCATATCACAACTCATATTCTCCTTAGGACTCTCTCTCTCTCTCTCTCTCTAGGATAAAGAAAATGGCCTTATTTCTTTCTATTACTTTCACTGCATCAATGAGGTACCAGTGAAACTAACTTTGAAGAGTCTTGAGTCATGTGCATGATCACTGAAAACTGAATGTTCCTTTTGATTCACAGCAAAGCAGGCCTCGGGTTTGATCTGGTCGACTCAAACTTCCGACCAGAGCCATGATACAGACACGTGTTCACACAGGTGGGCAGATCGCCGGGAGCCTGGCGGTGATCACCGATGCGGCACACATCCTGGTGGACCTGACAAGCTTCCTGATCAGCCTCTTCTCGCTGTGGCTTGCCTCCAGACCTCCCACCAAGCAGTTAACTTTTGGGTGGCACCGAGCAGGTAGCTAAAGTGTCACAGAATGAACATGTGGAATTGGAAGGGGAAGTCTTCATAGCCAGGGACTGGAAAATGTGCTGATGTCCAGCGTAGGTCTGCAGATATTTAGAGACAGCGCACTAATGCTCTCAAAGCCCCCAGGGCACGTGACAAAGAGAGAAAGCCAGAGAGTTTGGAAGAAGTAAAAAGCGTAGTCATTTCTTATCTACAAACATGTCTTTCAGGTCATTATTTAATATAGTTTTGGGCTGGTGCTAGCTTTGGCTGAGATAACAGCAACTTCCCTCAATGACTTGAGTGTCAGGAGGACTGAGTCCTCAATCTGCTATGAAATACAAGTTTCTATAAAAGCAGCAATACCCATAAAAATGAGGGTCTACTCCATTTATAGAATGATAATGCAAATAATTAAATTATTTAAAATAGACAACAATGCTATATCTGTAGAAAAGTGAAATCCTTTAACACTTACCATTTTCTAAATCATCTCCCTTCATACCTCTCTGTCACTGCTGGTATTTATCAGATGGAAGCAATGGTAGGTTTTAAAAGTCCTCTGTCCTCAACCAGTATAAATATATTTACAGATGACACCTAATATCAAACGCATTACAATCACACACAAATGCTTTTCCAAAAGAGAAGAGATCAGCAAAATATTAACAACGAGAAAAATTTTATGAGGGTATGGTTCTGTTCAAGATTTAGACAGCTAAATTTCACTGCCTACACATGAGCACATACTAGCACAGGGTCCAAGTTTCTGATATGTTCAACCAAAATCTAGGCTTCGATCATCTGTCTAAACATAGAGGTCTAGTGCTACATCCCTAGGGTGTCTGAGACTCATGCATGGGAACAGCAGCTGTGGCACAAGACCCACACGAGCCTGCACAGGATGCCAAGCACAAGACCAGGGAATCTCAAATGCCACCAGGCACTCATAGTTAAGAAAATAGGATGTGTTCCCAGTCAGTCGATGGAGCAGAGCGCTGTATGAATCACCATTAATTTGATGTCCATTGTCCACAATGGGAGCTTAGACACCTAAGCTCACACCTACCTGAAGACATTTTAATTTAGCTTCCTCAGTCTGGGAATGAATCCCATGCTGGGTGTCTTAGGGCTCAATTTAATTGCTCATATATAACGGATTAGTGCTATTTGAAACATCCTAATCTGTTCCACAAAGTCTCCAACTGTGATTCTAGAAGGCTATAGGTCATCTATACATCTTGTGTCAAGTCATACATGGAGGTGTCAGTATATCTCAAATGTCTCTAGACACCTATGCACCTGAACTGAGTGCTCAGATCATAAATGCTTCACGGATGTTCAATACGAAGGACCAGAAGCAGCTCCTAACTCAGGATATCTGCAGGCTAAGGTTGCCTGCAGCTGCAGAATGTACCAGAGAAGACATATGCCATACTCATCCTGTCTTTACATTGCTCCCTAAGTAAGTTCTACCAACCCTGCCGGAAACAGGCTGCTGGCTGAGGGGGAGGTTTAGTATGACTAAAGTGTGGCTGGCATTATGTTCCCAACACACAGCTGAAATCTGCAGCCTTAGCAAAGTACTACTATCAGTTGATCCGTAACTACTTTTTGTGTTTATGCTCTCTTAGACTGGGAATAAAGGCAAGTGAAAGAGAGACTTCTCTCTTGCTGACAAGATGGTAGGCAGGTTCAGCCACTTCATGTAACTTCACCCTCAGTCTGTGTTAGATTTTTTTAGGTTTTTGTCACTGCAATGCAGAACTTCAAAACCAATCTTTTATTGCCTTTTTAACCTGGTAGCAAAGAGACCCCTGCATTAAATGTCAGAGGCTGTTTAATTGCATTCCTTGATGGTTATACTGTTTCTGGCTTATTTTCACAGCTATATTTCCAGTTTAATATGCAAGTGGGTGCCTTAATAGACTGAGGGCAGTCAGGTGAGTGGCAGAGTCACTGTGGGCTGACTACCAAACACTTGCAGCTGCAGCCCTCCGTGACACTGGAAGCTATTTTTTTCACTGCTTTTTTTCAGACTGAGGGATAGGATTTGTCATGCAAAGACTGTGTATGACAGGGCTTGGCTTTAGCAGGAGCCATCTGAATGCCTCCTGTCTTCTAAGCCAGAGCCAGGCAGCAGAATCAGTCAAGAGAGCAGTTCAGCACAATCCTTTGGGTTTGCAGCTACTTTCAGCAATGTGGCTAGAAGCATAATATTGAAGGAGACTGATAGTATGAGCTAGTTATACTCTCGGGCAGGAGAGCTTTCATCAGCCTCAATTTCTTTTTCTCTGGTGTGATTCAGAGTTTCCCAAACAATCCTATACTACTGTTTGCTGTGCGCTGTTAGTGCTAGTAGTTCTGAAGAAATGTAACTGAGAACACCCTGAGTAAAACATTTAGTACTACTGAACTGGTCTGTAAGCTTAGTTAAACTTTTGATAAGATACTACATTGAAAAGTAATATGTATTTTCACTATGTCGGTAAAGATGACCTCTAACACTTTCAGCTGTGGAGTATATGGACACACGCACGGACGTTCATGCAGGTCATGGCAATGATAGCACAGCCATCAATGCCTTCAGCAGGACAGGTCTGCAGGTTTTCAACCTCTAACTTGCAGAAAATATAAACACCAGATTTACCAGAAAATATAAATACCATGCTTTATGTTAGCTCCTCTCTATCTACTTCTAAGCAAAAGGAGATTTCTCTGTGAGTGTACTTCCGTTCATTCTTTGTCAGTTTTAAACAAAATGGTCATTTTGATAAGCATCTGATGCCGGGACTGCTGCAAAAGGTGTGACCCTCATAAAAATATATTCAAAATTTTAAGCTGAGTTTCAGCTGCTTTCATGAACAGACGGTGGAGGTCTGTGCAAGTACTTTGCTCTTTCTGGCTGCCTACTGCCTTTCACTTTACTGTGAACTTCCATTTTGCCTGGTATTGTCTCAGTTGTGCTCGTGAAGTCCCACATTTACCCATTCAAGTCACATGGCAATTACTAGTCCCACATCCTAATAAAACCATGCTGCACATTCATACGAACGTCTCCGGACCTCGCCTATGTCAGTGCAATAAAAGGTGGCCTTGGGGACTGGATTTATTTGAGCCCAACTCAGAGCCAATAGAGATGAAATTAAATTTTGCGGCCCCAGGGAAAAAATAACTTCTTTTGTCCTCATCACTGCTGGTGGCACAAAAAACATTTTTTGGCATTGGCAGGATGAGTCCCAGGAGAGAGGAAGGAGAGGTTTTGCTGGCAAGACCTCCTCAGGGGCTGTCACTGCCTTTCTGAAGTACGAGGTAACGAGAGGTGTGCAGAAACAAGAGAGGCTATTGGAGGGGGATTATGTCTGCCGCTGGGTTTGGGTAAGCCGTGTCTCTCTCCTTCACTCCAACCTCTGCTCCCATGACCTAGATAGTCTTGTTGGTGGAGGAGGTCTGGTTGCTGGGGTCCTCACAGTGTACTGGCAGGGCCAGGCAACTATGTAAGGTGTAAAAACATTGCTCTTTTATCCTTCCTTCCCACGACAGCTCCTTTCACTCTTCCTCAAACTCCCCAAATGATCTGTTTCATCTCTCTAATTTCTCAAAATGCCCCAAGAACTCAACACTGGAATGTGCCCAAAAGTAGGAGCAGGTAGAACAGGATTAGTCCACCACATACACAGGGCTGCCCTGGGCAGCCACTGGATTTTCTATGACCAGAAAAGGTTTTGGCCCATTGTTTGTGAGCATCAAGGCTGCCAATACACAAGAAGTAACTCTGCTGGCTATGAAGCTCTCAAACCTGCAACCATTACCATCAATCCCTTAAAATTTCTTGTGTTTCTGTTATGACTCCTGTTAAATTCAGATTTTTTTAATTCCTAGAAATTCTGGGAGCTTTGATGTCTATGATAATTGTTTGGATGGTTACTGGTGTGCTGATGTATTTGGCTAGCATGAGGCTGCTACACCCTGATTATGATATTGATGCTACAGTGATGCTCGTTACCTCTGCTTGTGCCGTGCTCACCAACATCCTGTAAGTTACTTTGCTTTCTTCTCCATATAACTTTTGAACCTTGAACCTGCAGCTGTATTTCAATAAAAAATGATAGAGAGATATTGGCCTCAAAAATATGAAGTGTTTATGAGTTTCACGAGAACATGGAGAGGGGTGGAGAAGAAAGATACTGCTTCTTATTGAAGGCTGCATTTGCCCTCCTCCTTTCTGTTAGCTGCCACACTGGGAAGGGAAATTATAAATGCACAAACTCCAGGAAAAGATTAATCTCCATCTCACTTTCTATTAGATGTCAGAACATTCAAGAACTCTGTAGGAAATGAGGCCTCATTAATTCCCCTGTTCACAGGCTTTCTTGCTTGTATAAAAAACACTGAATAAGTGTTATCTGCTTAGCCGCTCTGTATTTTTACCTAATGTGTCTGATTGTACTGTTCAGCATTCAGAAGTGAGAGGATTGATGACTTGTGTGACATCACTGCTTTCAGAGCTGCAATAACTCCACTGATATTTGCAGCTGTATGTGTTTTGCAGACTAAGCCTGATTCTGCACCAGACTGGCCATGAGCACAGCCATGGGGCATCAGCCAGGGACCATGCGTCAGCCCCTCCGGAAAAGGCAGCTCTGAGCAATGCCAGTCTGCGGGCAGCTTTTGTGCACACCATTGGAGATCTATTCCAGAGTATAAGTGTGCTAATTAGTGCACTTATCATCTTCTTTAAGGTTGGTTTTATTAGTTCAGTTGCCTTCCTCGCAGTTAAGGATAACAGTGATTTTCATGGCATTGTGACACCAGAGAAATATTTCCTCTGTCTTGATATACATTGTAATTTAGTCAGTTATTTTTGGGAACTGAAATGACTGTTGAGAGTGTAACGCTTCTTGGTGTTTCAACTGCAAGGAGGATACCCCAGTGTCTCTCCTTTCTTCATCTGTAGCACCTTCATTCCCTGTGCTGAGGCTCCCTAACTGGCAAAGGACCTTAGCACTCATTCCATACTAGATGAATGGAATATATTATTTTCTGAGTTTGACTAACTAAAAATGGCAATAACCAACAATGATGAAATTAACAAAGTGATGTGTTCATATTTTTCTAGCCAGAGTACCAAATAGCTGACCCAATCTGCACATTTGTGTTTTCCATCTTTGTTTTGGCAACCACCATCACCATTTTACGGGATATTTTGATTGTGTTAATGGAAGGTAGGACCTGATTCCAGAATCAATACAGATATATTTTGGGTTTTTTCTCTCTCTTTCTCTATAACGCTTATACTCTCTGACAGAAGTAGAATAGCACACCTCTGTATCAGTTTCCAATATTCTCATAATTCTGATCATACTTTAAACCTAGTTACCATTTTAATCAAAACTGTTTTCTACCATAGCACCAGAAGATTTATACCTATGCCAGTTTTCGTTAAAATCTGTGTACTGGTGTTTTGCTAATGAACTCCCAATGTGTTCCTAAAACTGAGTTGCTTTTGTTTGTTGTGTGTATAATTTTGCTTTTTTTCACTCCTTTGGCATACGAGATGTCTACTCACTTTCTTCATTGTGTAGTTCCTTTACCCATGTAAAATACAAGTCTGTGCCAAAAAAAAAAACAACAAAGAAAAGAAAAAGACTGTGCTTTGAACTGTGTCCGTGAAATAGGCTGAGTGCAAGAGGCAGATGTTTAAAAGATTTTTAGCTGCTCCAGTCCAGGAAAGCAAGCTGATGAAGCTTTCCAGTTGCATTCAGATGCAAAGGAATAGACAATTCTCAGAACATCAGCAGCAAGAAGAACTAGGCTTAGCAATATTTAATCATGTCAGCTATGGGACTGAATGTTTGATTTGCAAGGCCAAATGACTTCAGCAGTCATAGATGCATGGTTTTGCTTTCCTTACCCTGAATAATATAATGCAACCTCTTTCTCAGCTGTGAAGACAGAAGGATTAAAGGGAAAAGTAGCTCTGACAGTGTAGGTTTTGAATGGATAGGTGCTAGTCAGTGTGACTGTCTGCACAGCTATTTACTTCTCTGTTTCACTTTGCACCTACTTCTGTTTCAAGAAAGAAAATTTCAAGTATTGCTTTGCAGTAAAGCTTCATTCTAGGGCTGGTTTGCTTTCGGTGATTGTGAGACAGAGATACATTTGTGCAGAAGTGTACCTAGATAGAGTGCAGCAACTGCCATCACGGAAACTTGGTGGGATGAATCCCACGAGTGGAATGTAGCACTTGATGGCTACAGGCTGTTCAGAAGGGACAGGCGAGCAAGGAGGGGCGGGGGCGTTGCCCTTTACATCAAGAAAACACGACAGAGTGAAGAGCTGTCCCTGAAGAATAACCACGAGCAGGTCGAAAGCTTATGGGTAAGAATCGGAGAGAGAGGCAACAAAGGGAACCTAGTGGTTGGTGTCTACTACAAGCCACCAGATCAAGAGGAGATGATAGACGAAGCGTTCTTCCTCCAACTCCAGGAGGCTTCACGCTCACAGGCTCTCGTCCTACTGGGGGACTTCAACTACGCCAACATCTGCTGGAAAAGCAACACGCAAGCTGTAGGCAACCCAGCAGGTTCCTAGAATGCATTGAGGACAACTTCTTTAGCCAGGTAATAAGCACCGCTACCCGAGGGGATGTGATACTAGACCTGGTGGTCAACAATGCGAGTGAGCTCGTTGGGGATGTCAAGATCGGAGGTAGCCTGGGTTGCAGTGACCATGCACTGGTGAAACTAACACTACTGAGGGAAATGGGAATAAAGAAGAGCATAGTCAGGACCCTAAATTTTAGGAGGGCAAATTTCCAGTTCTTCAAGGAGATAGTCAGAAGGACTCCCTGGGAAACGGTCCTCAGGGACAGGGGAACAGAACAGAGCTGGCAGGTCTTTAAGGATGTATTCCAGAGAGCGCAAGAGCTCTCGATCCCCAAGCGTAAGAAGTCGGGCAGAGAAGGGAAGAGACCGGCATGGATGAGGCAAGAGATGCTGGTCAGACTAAGGAAGAAGAGGAAACTGCACAGACAGTGGAAGCCGGGACTGGCTTCCTGGGAAGAGCAAAGGGAAGCTGCCCGGTTGTGTAGGGATGGGGTCAGGAAGGCCAAGGCACAGCTGGAACTGAACTTGGCAAAGGATGCAAAAAATAACAAGAAGGGCTTCTACAGGTATGTCAGCCAGAAAAAGATGGTCAAAGAAAGCATACCCCCGCTCATGAGCGAGACTGGCAAACTGGCAACAGCACATGAGGAGAAAGCTGAGGTACTCAACAACTTTTTTGCCTCAGTCTTCACTGGCAACCTCTCTCCTCACCCCTCCCGAGTCGCTGAATGGCATGAAGGAGACCAGGACGGTAAACTCCCTCCAGCTGTAAGTGAAGACCAGGTTCGGGACCTGCTGAGGAACCTAAACGTACACAAGTCCATGGGACCTGATGAGATGCATCCCAGAGTC
>Ga0065711_1032345_pt1 | contig 27516 bp, 14 predicted proteins | sample Hoacrofraction12_FD_59098 | JGI IMG/M metagenome (GOLD analysis project Ga0065711, IMG submission 59098) | Hoatzin crop microbial communities from Cojedes, Venezuela - Epithelial fraction 12 v2 (version 2) | ecosystem: Host-associated > Birds > Digestive system > Esophagus > Crop | place...
TTTCCTTCTTTTTTTTTTTTCCTTTTCTTTTTCCCCTATCTTTTTTTTTTTGTCTTGTGAATTCATCAACTGTTGTTTGTTGAGCAGTGGGCCTTTATTCAGCCTACTGAAACATTTTCATTAGACAGAGGCCTCTGAAGTACACTGGTGGCTGGGACTGCGCGAGGACAAAATCTTAGGCCTCTCCAGAAGTCGGCTGATTGAAATCAGCACTGTGTCAGGGGCTGTCATATCTCAGAAAAGACATAAAACACACGGAAACATCAATAAGCAACAAGCCTCTGACAGCTCTGAGACATTCCAGCTGACAAGAAGAGAAAAGGGGTAAGGTTAGGGCTCATGGGGGATATTTAAAATGCCTAACAGCCAGCCGAAGTGTTGGCAGGCTTCAGGGAGGCCCAGAAAAGACAAGATAAAGTCTATCAGGTTATCACCTGGTTCGAGACAGATCCCTCACAGCAAGGCCACAGGGATGAGACAATGACATGATGGCTTTTTTTTTTTTACTATTATTATTATTTTTATTATTTATTTTAAAATGTATCAGAGGAACAGACTGCATTTACATTGAGGTTACCCAGACAACATTTGTGCTGGAGAAGATTAAAAAAAAAAAAAAAAAAGAAGAAAAAGGAGAAATGTAAAAGAGGAAGGACAAAAAGAGAATCGTGCAAGTTAAAGAATTCTGCTTCCAGCTACCATGTACAGAAATCAAAAAGGATTAACAAGTTTTTTTTTTCATTTAATTTCCTGTACACCAGACGCTTTTGTTAAGAGATCAGAGATATTGCTATTTATTGAATTTTTAATATGATCTTTATTAAAAGACAGCACACATGTTTGGTTTTCTATTTATTTTTTTTTTTAAACATGCATGGGTATAAAAATCAAAGCACAGGAATGAACCACGGTTGTTTGATTTTCGTCTCTTTATATTATGGTGGTTCAGACGCTTATTTAAATTTTAAAATAATAAAAAACCAACCCACATAGAAATGGCCCCTCATCCTCCTTTTAAGTCACATCTATTCTGCTAAGTAAGCAATGGGCCCAGAGCAGCACTTTTACCAATCAGGTTACGAATTCTCCCTTCAGAGTCAGAGTAAGACCAAGAAATGAGGTGCACAGCCGAGTAAAAAGGGCTACATGTAATTATCGTACTTTTTAGGTTACCAATCACACCTTCAAAATGTCACCATCAGCTTGCAAATCTGTAATCACCGTTCTACATGCTCATTTGTTAAATGCAATACCCCCAGGTTAGTCTTCAGCATAGATTGCATCGTTAATGAAAGGAGTGAAAAACAAACTATCTGACCCCTTCCACCCTATGGTTCTGGGTGCTAAGGAACAGGACCGGTTTTGTCCTGGAAGAGGCAAGATTGCTGGAGCAGAACCTGCTTTGCCCAGTCGTTTACAAAACGCATCAAACTGTCCTCTCCAGTGACAGCCAACAGCAACGGCAACTCCAGCCTCTCCCTTCTTAAATATGTGGCATAACAAAAGCATGATAATTTCTTAAGATTAGCCTTGTGCTACAATCTAAGCAAAGTCAAGAAGGGATAAAAACATATCCTGACCAAAAGACTACATACTTTCTTTTCTGTCTGCAGCTCTATAGTTTTTCTTTAGAACCTGTAAGTATGTTCTGCAACCATTTAGAAAGCAGATTAGACTCAGACTTCATGAAATATCCTACTTGTTTCTTCATTACTCTGCTCATATTGGTGTAAATCCATGGGATTCAACCAATTTTACCAGGTATAAATATTATTGTGCTAGTCTGAAGCTTGAGAGACTGAGGTTCAAATGCTTTCCTCTGCCAGACCAGTTCTGTATGACCCGCGAATCACTTGGTCTCTTTGACATAATCTTCTGCAGCCTGAGTTGATGGACCTCAAGAGTGAAGGTGGACATGAGCTCTACCACCTGATGTTTAGTTTGTTTTACTGGCAAGGTTTTCCTTTCTGGCATGTCAGCTAGATTTCATAGTGCCTGTAATCCCATATTTCTTTGTGGTAGACCCTGTCAGGAAACTTCACGATAGCAGCCTTGTGCATTGGGTTTTGTTGACCATAACATTGGTGCATGCCAGGCAAACTAGAGGGAAACCTGTGGCACAGCCACAAAGAGCCAGAAACTGTCCCATAGAGAGCTCTGAGGAAACTCCAAAAACTGACCATTATGGACAGACTTTTCTTACTCCTTTCTACAGGTTGCTGCTGCACAGCAGTGTAAATACAGCATCCGGGCTTCAACTTCCGAAATGTGAACTGGGAATAACAGTTCTCTGCTATGGCACTCGCTTGCTGTGAAAACAAATAGATTGTAAAGTTTGAAATCTCTGGACAGCGTGGGTCACGTACTTTAGATGGATACAATGCCTGGAGCTGTCAGTCGTGTCTTATGCAATAAAGCAAGAGCTCAACATCGGCTTAAAGACCTACTCCAGCAAGAGGCACAGTCAACATTACCGAGAGTCAAGGGAAAACAAGCAGAGTGCAGTAAAATATATTTACATAAAACATTTCTACACAAGCATCAGGTTTGTGAAAGAAAATTAATAAGAAGTCAGCTATTCCTACTTATGGAAGACAAAGATGTGCTTTTTCCTCATTTCTCGGAAGAGTGTATTCTGCTCACTAGCATGCCACGAAGTTATGAACACCAGAGGATGCGTCTCACTCAGGTTCTTTTCACCAGCCTTTCACAATAAAAGTACTCTTAGAAAAGTTGTCCTGAGCCTGAAGTGAGGACAAGTAAAGTCTCTTGACTGAATGCATCATGTGTCAACCCGGACACCCTCTGACCCACCAGGTTATTTCTACTTCTGGCACTAAGAATTCCAGAGAGGATACCTCATCTGTGTCTTTTCTTTTTAATGGAAAGTTGGATCTATATCTAACATCAGAAGTAATTACTGACTGTATCAAGAATTGTGAAGGGTGGTATGCAGATCGCAGATGAGCTGTGGGGAGCAGCGGGCATGGACAGAAAGGTCCAGGTGCTATGTGATATCAGTAGAAGTTAGAGCCATCATCCAGCTTGGCACAAGAGACTGTTTTGAAGATTACAGCGGTGCAAAGGTGAGCTTTCATATGCTCCTGCATATGACCTGTGCTTTCTGAAAACCACCTGTATCTCAGCATCTAGTCAAAAACCTAAAGTGATATGGGCTGTTGCCCCCTCCCCCCCGTGACTTTTCTGACAAGTATCTTTCCAAAGGTAAACGTATTTAACAACTTTGCAGTGGAAACTAGTTTTTCTATAGTTCTAAATAAAAGTAAACATCAGTTTTTTTCCAGTGTTTTGAGCAGGAACTTTGTTTCAGGTACAGTGGTCAAAATAGGATTCTCTTCTTTCACTGAAGAAAAGAATGCCAGGTTTATTTTTTTCCTCTTTTATCCTTCGCTATTCTTCTTTTGAACACGTTTTTTGAAGGAAAAAAAAGATCAAACAAAAGACTTCTTTTCCTCTTGAGATAAAAAAATGGTACCACGACTCCTTACTTATTTAAGAAGTCCACAAGATGAACTTAAATACGTGAGATTTTTGTTCCTCTGTGTAGAGACTGAGTCTGTGGAAGTTGCACTGAAAACCTGCCAAAGAACTTTCTAAGACTGAAAACTCAGGTTCACTGATCACTCCCTTTTAAGCGTATTTGGCAAGTAGTACTATTTTTATGACTCAGACAGAAAACTGATTTCTGTGTAGTCTGTAGCTATTAGGCATTTAAAATCCCCTAGTATGAGATTGCCCACTACGAGATACAGAGGTGCTGCTGACTGCAGTAATGGTAATCTCTTTTGAGCCGCTGGATTCTTAGAACATGGAGTAGCTCAAGTTGAGACTGCAGCATCAAAGAGCTCCACCTTGTTTCAACTGAGCAATTTTACATAGAAGTTTACAAAATTATGTACTGAAAACTTAAGTGTGTAATTAACAAGCCTACAAGTAATAACAATAATAGGCTTTACTCGCGTGTCAGTGGGATTTAAACATAATAAAGAACTGTTCCGTAATTTTGAACTCTCACAGGAAGCCAGGCTGAAACATGACTACAGGTACCAAAAATGGGATACACAGCAGAGTGGAAGTGTCCCGATTCCTTCTGCAGTAATGAAGAAGTGATTACGTTAGAGGTCAAAATGGTTCATCAACATGAATCATTATGTATTAATTCATAATAATATAGTCAGAAGGGTTTTTTCTCCCTCTTTCTTTCAGTGCATGGAGAAGTATGGTCTGAACTATGGTGACCATCTTGGTGATCACTGCTTGGTCTGAATGCCAATATATAGTCCATCCCAGAAGAGAAAACGCTGTGGGCGTATCCAGATTACTGTCTCTATCCTTGCACTGACTTCTCACGCATGTCAGCAGAACTTCTGCTTCTTAGAGATGCAGAAAGTCCCTAGGGTCTTGTTTCCCAGAAATGTGTGGAAGACCTCTGGCTTTCTAGGCACAGGGAGAATCAGGGGAAGGTAATGGAAGACTGTTCACAATTCCAGTGGTGCAGCGTGTTTCTCCATTACTCAAAGAGAAGCAGAACTGGATTTTGCACATCTAGCAAGTCCAGCTTGTCAAGCCCCCTACACTAGCCAAAAAACTCCCATAAATTGAGGTGAGAATAAGAAATAAGTAGTAAGGAACTTCCAGATAAGAGTATTAGTAACTCTGGTGAAGAAGTCTATGTATGCTGCTGGAATTAAGAATACATAGGCAGATATAAGGAAAGCATTAAAACCACAGTTTTCATAGGTGAGTTCAGGAGAATTTATGTGGTCATCTAATTCACACCATCTGGTGGAACTGGTCTAAGACAAGTGCCGCCTCCTGCAAAATGCTTTGCCCAGGACTTCGCAGCTCATTGCAAAGTTCTCTTGGCTTTGACTGCAAATACAATAGCTTTTGGAGTGCCATCAGTAGTAAGGTGAGGAGGACTTACTATGCCTTAAAGTAATTACATGCAGCTTCAAGTTCAATGAGTTCAGTGGCAATGAAATTCCAGCAAAGTATCCTGTTTACAGGAAGATGTGTTCACGCAGTCCAACGCTGCAGTCAGAGCTGTGAAAACACATCTTCTAATGTGTGCTGGGAATTAATTTTCATGAAATGGGACTGTAGTCCCACTGAATTTCCCTACACAATCTGAGTATACGCCGTCAAGTACCACTTCTTGAAGAAACCTGTTAGGTTAGTTAGTGCCAAAAAAAGCCACTCATCAAGTAGTGTGACTGTTGCAATTTGTGAGCTGTGCTCACTGTCCTCTAGACTTTGATTTAAGAGCATTATGAAACTATGTAATTTTGGTGTAGTCTTTTTATTCCCATGGTAATTTATGTCTCTGGGTAAGCATTCTATTTTATCTGAGCCATAGTGCCAGAGTTATTTTCTGAAGCTCTTGAGTTTCCCTTTGATGCCATTGAAATTAAAACCAGAGCTGCAGATAGTACCCATGCTGTTTGTCACAGAGTCAGAGGTTAGAATGCATTTGCTGCTATTTATTGTGGCTCATCGACTGCAACAGTTACTGCTGCTCTTCTCATCACCAATACAAAAATACTAATAACAGACAACTCAAGACCGGCATATAACTGACTTTGTCAGTCACCGTCAGCATTATAAAGAACACAAGTATAAGCAAATCTCTCCATGCTGCAGTAATAAGCAAATCTCTCCATGCTGCAGTAATCTTACTTGCCTTGGAAAAACTTTAATTTAAAAGATGAATTCCAACCTTAAACATTTTATTATTTAGACAAACAATTTGCATCTTTAGTACTTAAAGACTGAAAGATATCTCTGCATTTGCCAAGTATAGATGGTGTAAAACGTTAAAAAGTACATTGTCCAGTATCAATGTGTTTCTAAAACACATCGACATTTCCTATATGTGCATAAACAGATAATTATATAAAGAGCTGGATGACATATGCTTAACTACAACTTCAAAATTCATGTGAAGAGCTGGACTACATATTCCTAACTACAACTTCAAAATTATATCCAACTTTTCTTCCTGTCTGTTTGTCATATCCTTGCCCTAATCTAGGTCTGAAATGGGCGTGAGGGACTGATGGCTTTTTCCAAGATTTTTATCAGGAAAACGTTTGGCAATCCCTACATTAAGAGATCGGTAAGGACCACTCACATGAACTCCTCTAAGAGCAGGTTTAGCCATGGGTTTCATCACTCAGTGTGCAGACCTTGCACAGCCCTCTACGAAACAGCCAAGCTTGTACTAGCTTGAGTGTAGAGCAGAGTAAAACTACTCCTTCAAGCAGTCTGCTACACTCTTACGGCATGGGAGACTTTGCAGTCAGCTGCAGGTGCAGTAGACCATGCAAACTTTTACTATGGGACTTTTGTTCATTTTCACTGATGTATTTTAAAGTAACAGAAGATTATGTTTCTGAGTCTATACTGTGTTTTTGCCCAGTGGATAACTTCCACTCCTCAACATTTCTTGGAGAATTCTGTGCAAGTTTTGGCAAAAGAAGGACTTTTCCTGTTCTATGGGATGTCTTTCACGCTCTAGTCCTCTGCCTGGAGAGAGGCACTAGTGCTTTCACTTGGGGGGATCATGTTATGCCTGGGGACCTCCGCAATTTGTGCAACAACTGCACAGCATGGCCCCACAGACCATCAGAAGTCCACAAACCACAGCTAGGAAACATTGCTCACGGATGTAGCTGTGGAGAGTTGCCAAGAAAAGAAATAAAATGTGGATAGAGAGGCAAGTCAAAAATTTATGGAAGTAAGTCTCATAATGCTCATTTTCAGCCCCAGACTTTTATCCCTCAAAGCTCAGTCAGAGAGTTTACGCAATAAACTGCAGACAGAAAGACTAAAGCATGAACATCAGGAAATTAATTGAAAATTAAGAAAAAAATATACACTTTAAGATAATATACAATTAGCCCTTTTTAATTACCACTTCACTACCATTAAGAAAAAGGTGAGAGAAATTCAATAAAATTAGATGCTTTTTTCAACATTAGTCAAATTAAGTTACGTATTCAAATTCTCTTCAATAATTTCATGATACAGTAGGTTACTTTTATCCAAAATTTAGAATATACCTATGTAGTTACCTCAGACTGCAAGTACCGTTGCAAAATTCTGATAAATTCTGGAACAGAATATTATTACAGGAAGAAAAGTCATTTCATTACTTGCCATGAGTCTGATTATGCATCCTACAATGCAGTTAGAAGATGGAAGTGCTCTTTCCTTTTAAAAAAGAAAAAAAGAAAGGGCGATCAGACCACTATGCTAGATATCCCATTTATCTAGTGAGAATATACTATCTATCTTCAGCAAATCTGCTTCCAACATAAGCTTTTGTTGCTCTTAATTATCTAAAGCATCCAAGCCAAAAGCTTCTGCCTGCTCTTCATCATTGCAGAGGTATGAATATTTTCAATACCTCATATGCTTTAACTCCACTAATATGCAATATCAGACCTGTCTGTTCCATCTGAGAATACTCCATCACATCCTTTGATGGCGAGTACCGCAGATGCTATTTACCTATTCTGTGCTCTGTTGTCTTTACACCTAATCTTGACTGAGGTTTCAATAGCAGGATCTTGTAATAAATCTCCCTTCCTGAAGGAAAAAAATCTTCACCTACAAGCATTCAAGTGAATGACTCTTGATGCCAGCCATGAACTTAGATATGTTGCACTGCGACATAAAGAGCTGCTTCTAAGCCTGGTAATTTGCCTGTGATCAGCGTTAATGAAAATTTCACTTCAGCTCTAGGTACAAATATATATTTACCGTACAGCTGTCTATGCATGATAATATAATATAATATTAATGCACCCACTCAGAGCACAGAATAAATGTTATATCTGAAAGAATTGAAATAAGATTCTTCTTGTGGCTTTTCTAGGATGCTCAGCCTTTAGTGCTTCTAAGTGAAGATTCTGAGGAAGGGAAAAGTCAATTCTCTGCACTGACTGCTACCTTTCAATTTCTCGTTAGGGCTGTCTACTACATTAAAACTGGGAGTAGACGTCAGTAGAACAGGATGATTACAAAAAAATTTGAATTTTTTTTTTCCAGGAACTCCTAAGTTTCACATCTTTTTGATTCATCTTAATAGGTTCTATTTTGCTGATGACTCACATACAGCTATGATTCAAATAGAGCTAAAATGGAAAATATCATTAAAAGCTTTGTATTTTTTTAAATTTGCATTTAGTTTCTGAACTGTTTCTGACCTATGATATTTTCATAATTAGACCAAGACTGATAACTGTAACGACCTGTACATTCCTAAGGATAGATCACAAAGAATTTCTTCATTTGGAAAATGCCTAAAACCGATAAGGCTAATTTTGCCTGTATTCTGTCCAACAGCATATACCCAGCCTAACAATGCCATGCCATTATACTAACGTAGTTTCATTATGCTGCCAAATTTGCCACAAATGCTAAGATCCAACTTTTCTAAGGTTTTTATGAAGACAATGTAATATTTCCATATGCACAACATGTGTATGGTTACCAACTGATAACAAAACTAGTGGCATTCATTAAGTATTGCCATAAATCTCTCCACTGAAACAGCAATAATATCGCCTTCCAGCAACCACAATAAATGTAATGCTTAATCTCTCTCTGTGATATTGTATAACTCTAGCCTGCAGCTAGACTTCCACTGTAGGTGGTACTGTAGAGGATAAGTCTGCAGCGACAGCACATGATGTGTTCCTCTTTTCCATTACGCGGAAGTTCGTGAGTTCGAAAGACTTTTTTTTTTTTTTTCCTCCAGATGGAAGCCAGGATTTACAGGGGATAAGAAGGAAAAGAGAATGACAATGTTTTAAGTGGTACAATATCACTCTTAGTGGGAACCCTATGCATTATTTTAGATTTTCTTTTTTCCTCTAAGGATGCATATTTGATCTATGTCCCTTGAAACTTCACCTTATCCTCGTCTTTGTAGTCCTTTATAGCTCATTCTTTGCTTTACCCTTCTCCAGCACACTGAATGATATAGCTACCAAAGCAGGTTTTGTGGGAACTCACAATTTTTTTAAGCACATCTTAACCAGTGGCTGGTTTTGACCAAAGAAATAACAAAGACACACACACACTCAAAATCTTTTTTTCATGAAAGTTTTCAGTGCCAGCTTCCAGATCACAGAAGTCTAGGCAGCATCAGAACAATATTCAGTATTTCTGGGAACACTCATCCACAGAAAACTACTTTTTACCTTTTTAAATGTCTGTCCATTGTCCTTCACTACAGTTCCCATGTCCCGAATGTTCCCATTTCTCACTATCAGCCACCTAAGCACAACCCTTGCTGCAAGCAGACACAGAAGCCGCTGTTTGCTGCATCCCTGTGGCAGGTGGGACTGTCCCACGTTCAGGGATCCCCACACAGGAGCTTCCAGCATCAACATCTAAACTGGGCATCCAAATTCCGCATGAGGCTACGCGAGATGCCTGCTGGGCTTATCCCTAAAGGGAAGGCCAACTCCTGCAGCGCTTCCCTCCCAGGGTGTAAAGTGAAGAGGAAAACGGGGGGGAGAGAGGAGTGGCACTGAGCATCCTTGCAGGATGAGGGCCACCCCGCTGGGGCACCGGGCACCCAGATGAGCTCTTTGTAAAGCAGCGGCGCTCGCCGCAGGCTCCTGCTCGCTGCAGACAGAAGCGTGTGTGACAGCCAGCTGAGGACCTGGCCAAGGCCTCTGGCTGGCAGCCTGTGCCCTCCCGGGGCAGGGGCTGTCACAGTCGCTTGCTCCCCGACTGTCAGGCTATAATCCTGCCCTGCTGTTTCCAGCCTCTGAAAGCAAAGCTCCCTACCTTCTGCTTTGCTGTTACCATAGGTATGTAGCACAGGGCTGGATTTGACCTAAATTTGATTTATTCATTTTCCCAATGCTTTACAGGGTACTTAAGCCCTAGGTCAGCAAAGCACTTAATCACATGCTTAACCTTAAGCACATGCTTAAGTGCTTAATCAGGGCCTTGTTGCTATATAAAGCACAAAGCTATGACTCAATTTGAAGAAACTGAGTTGAAAAATTGAGACACCCCTCATTCTCATTTGCTTACCTTGCTATACATGTATAAGCCAAATTATTCACGTTAAACATGTTTAAATATGTTCTGTTCTGAAGCTTAATTTAGGAGTTTACAATACAATCCAGACCAATTTGAATATTGGGGGAGTCCCTGTAGGATTTGTGGCTATTAAGAGAATTATGCTCCCAGATGCAGAAAATGATACCCTTTCCTAATGTAACCATTGCTATATATTAATATTCTCTTAATTCTAATGACTGCTCTAATAAGAAAAAAAGTATTATCTTTAAAGGCAAACTCAAAATGAGCAATTTGCATGTAATACAAAGATACTACGTCTAACAAGATGCACCCATATGCACTCTATAGCTACATATGCAGTTTCAAGATTACTATTTTAAAATGTGTACTGCATCCTTATCTAACTGGTCCAGTAGGTACAATTATTTGTAGAATTTGTTCTACGGTTCTGCAGTAAATTTTCCTTTTGCTCGAATGGTTCGGATTTGCCTCTGCTGTGATTTTCTTCTGACTAAACATCCTCTGAAACATTTTTTTGATGCTTCCCAGAATTACTGGCACTCTGATTACAGTATCCTGTTGGATGGATACCATGAAAGCTGCTAGCTTTGGTAACTATATCTAAAGTGTACAGAATGTCATATACAGCAGTTTATTCAAGGGAGCAGGCCTGGACTTTAAACCGATAATAATTTTATGTGAACTGGGAATGCTTATCAACGTATCTGCCTTTTCATAATAAATTCTTTGCTTATGTTTAACAGGAATATTATACCACTCACATACCATAATTAACTAGGAATGATTGTACTCCAAAAGTTCTAGGTAGGACTGGTAAGAAACTTTCATATTTATTTTTATTTATTAAATAAATAAAATGTGTTTAGAAAAAGCTTCAGCCACAGTAAGACACAGTTAATGTAACGAAGTCTCAGCTTCTGATGAAATTGTCAATTCAGCACGAATATGTTAAACCGCCTATAAAATATTTCCCACTATGTTAAACCACTCATAAAATATTTTCCACTACTCCATCAAAGGAGCATATCCTCAGCATCCTCCAGCAAACATGCAGTATCATTTCTCTGTGCTATTTCTGTATAACATAACTGTACTTGCTCTGCTTCCCCTGGAATGTAAGAAAACAAGATAACAGTATCCTAAACAGTCATTCACACTAGAAAAAGTGTCCACCCCTGACCTCCTTCCACCAGATTAACCAGTTGTTCCAGGCTATAATTAGCTTCTCCTTCTAAATTTTGGTAAAATCCATTCCACTGCAATAGGATGATTACTTTATTTCCCTAATCACACATCAGGGAATTATATGAGAAACGGACATGAAAATGGCCATGTCCTGCCTGCTAGAGAGAAAATCCCATGGTCACCACCCAGCCCAGCACCGTGTTTCCTCTCTTTGGCTGCTTGCTACACGCACTAACTGGGGCTTCCCAGAAAGAACCACCACTCTTAGCTGTCCTTGAATCAGCACATCTCAGCAGCTTTGGGGCTTCCTTAGACAAACTGTTAATTATCTGGACGTGGTCAGAAGAATCATGTTCAAATGGAGCACAAACATGAAGACTGACATGAGAGCACTGTCTTCTGACATGAACCGCTGCTGGGAAGTGGCCAAGGGCTGAGGGACCTTCTGAGGTACAGCCACAAGGCCCGTCTTCAGGACCTAGCCCAGAGTCAAGCCCTCAGGTTTCTAGTAGGGGATGAAGTTGCAGGGCTTTTGTTGTCTGCCCTGGCATTTTTGATACACACATTTTAGTTTTAAAAAAAGACCTGAGAGTGATTCCAAGCAAATTTGCATTAGTTTCATCCTAACCTTGCCGCATCCAGTGCAATGTGGAGTTACTTCTGATGTGTAATAGCATTAAATAAAATCATACTCTATTTGAGGGCTGGGGAAATCAATGTTTTCTATTACAGGACTGGTGCGCAGTTTATTTCCATCCATTATATTCGCCACACAGCAATAGCAGGCTCTCAGTTAGAAGATGAACCCCAACCTCTTATTAGTTCATGGCTGGAAGCCATCAGCTCCACATTACACAAAATCCCTGATTCATCACTGCCTCACTCCATCCTCACACCTTTCGGCTCCTGCATCTGAGGTAAATACAAAGTAAAGCAGTGGGAATTCACCACCAAAGTTTCTACAGTGAGTTTTACTGCATTTTACTGCCTTCTTTTCATTCTTTCAAATCCTTAAAAAAGAACTATTTTCTTGTGGGTTTTTTTCCTTCAGAGATAATAGTACAGACTTCAACAATATCTCTGCCAAAAAGGAAAACTCCTTGAACCTTGGCTTTCCGTCCTACTACACATAATGAGACAACTACTTAAACTGCATTTAAAAAGTGCTGAGTAGATGAACTCAATGCCTAATGATGTTACTCAGCTTGTCGGCAGCTGATTGACACTAAAAGTAATAAATTAGAACAGAAAATGATTTTACAAGATCCCTGGGATGACAGACAGGCTAAGTGTAATATCCTCCATTACAGTTGTCACTGGATTTTATACAGTTCAGATCTGAACAGCCTCGGCAGGAAAGTGGAACAATTTCATGAGACAGATCTTCAGATGAGGTAGAGCAGCATAAACCCCTCCGAAGTTAAAGAAGCTATCCTGATTTATGCAGGCACGGATCTGGCTCTGTATTTTTTTAATATGTGTTTCTACTGAAGTATAGGAATTAAATCATTTGTTTTCCCATGCAAATCTGAGCAGAGAAAAGCAGAAACCCTGTAAGAGGAATGCTGAAGGCTCACGTCTTGGCTGTGTTTGTTTCTATCCTCCCCTCCTCCTTTTAAAAGGACAGAAAACAGTGTTTAGAGCATGGCATCACTGATTTTGTTGGCTGCCTTCATTTTGGGGAATCCCACTGTAAATCCACAGCTCTGCAAAAGCACCTTTGGAATCATTAGCATTCGCTGTCAGAATCCTTTGTAACGTGTTAGGATGTGTAAAAGCAAGACAAAAGGCAAGCATGTGGATACTCCACCAAGCTCAGAAAGCCATTATGCCATTATTGTTTGGGGTTCGTGAAAAGAAAGAATAAAAATATGTATTTGAGCCCCAGCTATCTGTAAAGTCTAAATGACGGATATGATTTGGGGGTTTTTTGCTGATGTTTTTTTAAACTTCCATTCATTAAACTTTTCTTTACAAGAAAATGTAGTCTGTTCATGTACAGTTTATTCCAAGCTCAGGGATGACGGTCGGTGATTTTGATCCTGCTTCATTCATTGAGCTCTTCTAACACAATGATTTTCTCCATGGAAGACCTTAACCACAGTGGCCATTTGCAGCTGATGAAATTTTTTTTTGTATAAATAATTTATAAAGCCACTGCAGACTTATACTTTTACACTGAAAGGCAAAAGGGGGGGGGAAGGATTGCATCTTAAACTCTATTTACAAATTTACCTTGGCAGGCCCTCTTGCTGCCAATAGGAAGCCATGTTGCATATTTAATTTGCTCTTTTGTTACGATGGGGCTTAGGTTAGTTAATTTCAATTTTCGATTTCAAAAGCTATCAAATATGGCTCAGATGAGAAATCAATTTTTCTCAGCTGCCTCTGTTTTTGTGATGGGGAGGTTTCCCATTGGTGAGAGGATAGCCACGTGACACGGCAAGAGATTAGTTCACTAGACCCCGTGTTTCAGCCACCTCAATTACTGGCTGCCTCTTGTAATTTAGCCTTATAACACCTAATTTCAAGATAGAACTCATATTTAATTCATGAAAGCTTCCACAAGAGTAATTGTGAAATAAATTGCCATAGAAAATATTCATTTGTGACTTGTTTTAATTTTGTATGCTACTAGCATGCTATTTGTTCTACTTGTTTAACACTTTAGCACAAACATATTTTATATTGAACTTTATGGACTGCTAATAGGTTATTATTTTTCACTGTTTCCCCTTCATGGAGACACCACTGAATGCCCCTCTCCTTCATGCAGCTCTGGTTCTAGTAACATTGGAATAGAAGTGCTAAAACACGGAAACTCGTAATCTCCTAATTATTGAATGGATTGTTATCATCTGTTCATAACTTTAAAAGTAGCAGATAAAATCACAAGTGATGGTTTGTAAATGGTAGTTAGATGACAAGGATCATTTAAAGGGCCAAGGAATAAATACAGTTTAATTTCGGTAATGTTTTAAACAAACCCATTCATTACACATATTGATGTTTTATAACAGTGGTATATGTATTTTTAATTCTTTAACCAAAATAAATGTTTCCACTGTATACACACCATTTTGTCCTTTTCCTCCCTGTTGCTATGACAACAAGGTGGGTGAGGCCTCCTCAACTGCCAAACTCAGCTGTCATCTCTTCACCCTAAAAGCCTTATAATTGCTTTTATTTGCATACGACAATTAGGCAGGATGGCTCACAGCAAGAAAACCAACCTTTCTCTCCCCCAGTGCACACAACGCCAGCCTGTAATTTATAAAAGATACACGCCATGTGGTGGAGCACTAAAATAGAGTGATGAGTCCTTTCATCTGATTGTAAGCTATTAACAAAAGAAAACATCCCCTTTCAGGCTGTAAAAAATGCCTATCTGGTGTGAACCTGGAGAAAAAAAAACGGGGGAAAAAAGAAAAAAGTTTTTGCCTCCTCCATGCAAACCCTTCACATTCATTATCACACTGAACTCATCAAAAGTGTTTGAGAGCAATAGTTACATTTTGGGGCTTTATGAACAACGGAATGCCAGCAAAATCGATGACACGGTAAAACTGGATCTGGATTTTTGTTCTTGGATTACATCACACCCAGAGACGCCAACACGAGACGATGGTTCCTAGCCAGGTTGCTGAGAGTGCTACAAGCACAGCGTGAGATGGGTCAGGGCGTCAGACAAGGACGGTTGCACATGAATCTATGAGTTCAGTACTTTTAACAGCTCTGAGCAAAATATTGGTATTCAACAAAGCACTTAAGCCCAAGCTTAAAGTAACAACTGACGTCGGGGCCTGAAAGCCTGCGTAGCTTACTCAAGTGAAGAATCAGCATCCAGGTAAATGTTTTTACGCAAGTAGTTTAGCAACTTGCTGCTGTTTTTAACTTTCATAACAACAAAAGTATCTTTCTCTAAGGAAACCGGTTAAGCAGCTCCTCTACAACAGCCTCCCCTCCTTTCTGCTCTCTTCTGGAAGCTCTTCATGAAATACTTGTAACATCTGAGCTGAGTAAGTATCTCCAACCCCCCAAAATGCCACAAAAGACCCACCTTTCCTTTGACAAACTTTACATCTACAGTCTCACTGGTAAAAGCACAGCATGCTAGATTTAGAATTCAAAAAACAAATTGGATTTGGGGAAAAATATGGGATATGATACTGGGAAAATGAGGAAGCAATAATGACACAAAAAAAGCAATACATTTTCTTGCTGCTGTACAGCTATCTTGATCTAAAAATAAACCAGCTAATACATTACAATGGCATTATAGAACACATGTTTTTAAGCCTCTCTGACTTACCTTCCTCAGAAGGGCATCCCCACCGAAACTGGGGAGACCACATAAAGGAGGAAAGCAGAGCAGACCTAGCCTGGCTCAAACACGGAACTGATCTGTTGTCTCACTGCAGCTACCTCTGTGACCTGATATTAATGAGGAGGACGAGTCGGGAGCACAGCTTGCAGGTATCTCCTTCGACTTTGCCCACCTTATTGCTTCACACTCGACTTTAGCACGTGAGATTTACCCAAACCTGTTTCAATGAGCGTGTAGAAGAGGGAGGGGAAGTTTGGAGGGGAGAGTGGAAGAGAGAACAGGGGGATGTCTGGGCATGGGATGTGCGCAGGCAAGTCGCCTCATGCCCTCCCCTCCTCATTAGCTCGGCAGGTACTCACAAAACACAGCACACAACTTCCAGAAGTACTTCCCGGCTTTTATCAATCCAGGGAGCAAGAAAAAGTCAGACCACGAGTTTCTCAGTACAAAGCTTGAACAACCAGCAATTTTTGACAGCGCCCTGGACTGGCAGCGGGTTCAGCTCAGCTCTGCCGCCGACCCATAGACTGAATCCCCACAGGTCACGACTCACAGGCTTTAGTTTACTTGGCTGCTCATACACGACGTTGGTACTTTTATTGAAGTTGTGCAAAGGACACAAAAGTCAAAAAATTCAATCAGCACAGGATTTTTTCCTAGTGCAGTTTACTAATATTTTATCCATTTTGGCTTTACAAGATCCATATATCATATTTATCAGTAAGCATGCATACTCCACCCTAACTGGACTTGATCTGTTTGTCTTAAATTTCAATGTATAATTTCATAACTCTGTGGAACTCTAAGTATTAATCTTAACTGTTCTTAGCATCCTGTTCCTACTCCCAATGCTTGAGAAGTATGCTGGAGTCTCAAATAAGGTTCTCAAACTGCAATATATGATTTTATATTTTAGATAATTTTTGAAATGAACACTTTCTCATCCCAATCTCCTGCTGCTGTTACAAAGTCAGTTGAATTCACCTATTGACTGCTACAGGAAAAACTTGCACCTCAGTTGGAACAATTTTCATTGCATATTTAATCTCCAAACCATGCTGATGCTGATTTGATGCTTTCAAAAGTCTGGAGCCAAATTCTTCCCTGGCATAGGTAAGCGTAGAGACTGCTAGGCCTTCTGTTTTCAGACCTGAAACTGGCCCACAATCTTCACAAGATACAAAAACTTGACTATAAGAGTACAATGTGAGAGTAGAAGTAATATAATACAGGGCTTCCCTGGGATCAGAGGGAAGCAGTGTTTCCTGCTCCATAAAAGATGTGCACCTTTCACACAAGGAGGCTTGTTTTCAGCAAAGTGAGTTTTTTGCTCAGCGCCGAATAATCCATAGAACCTAAAAACAGTAAGATTTCTTAAAATGCAGAAGTAGGACAAGACGTAAGTGAAGCTTTGGGAGGCTTTTCAGTTTTAGTGTCTGCACTCTCCATTTTCCAAATGCATGCACTTCTTGAAAGAACAGCAAACCATGAACAATTAGCAAAAGTTTACAAGACGAAGCTTCCTCGAGACGGTCCTAGCATGCACTCTGACCATTGACATGGATTTTATGTCATTATTGGCTGTTGCATTCAATAGAAACACTTACAGTACAGCCACAGTAACGCAGCGCTGTTCATCACATCCGCGTAAGAATTAAAACTTAATATACTTCTCTCAGAGCTCAAAAGTCCTTTTCTACCTACATGGTAAATCCTGTAGCTTTGCTGAAGTTACTATGGCTTTCTATGAATGTAAATTAGAGTTTGTTCCAAAGTGAATACAATACATAAAATTTATACTCATATCTAACTGTGCCAGAAGCGCACAAAGTTGTTCACATTTCTTTAACTACCTTATAGAAATATGCTGGGGTTTTGTTCAAACTTTTTTCTTTTCAAAAATTCTCCATATATAGCATAGGAAAAGAATTTGAATATCAAGAACAGATTTGGGCTATGGAATAGTATCTTGTTTCATGGCAGTTACTGACAGGGTGACATCATAAGGAATAGGAATAAGGTATAAGGACAAATGTTACTCTGAAGATCTGTATTTTCAGACCTAATTTTCTAATATTCATCTTAAAAAATTTAGGCTAGGTCTTTTTTCTGTCCCTCTATTTGATGGCTCCTAAAAGCAACCTGAACCAGTTAGATTTTGTACTCACACTAAATAATATTCTTAACATGCACAAGAAAGGACAAAGAGTACGATAATTGCTAAAAGCTGTGAATACCAATAACTGATACCTGGGAAATGAAATAAACTTTTAGGAAAAAAATTTGGTAACATCCCTGAACATATCCAATCAGTCTTTCGTAATGGCACAAGTAGGAAGTCAATGGGTTTTACTTCCCTTATAACAACAGGTGAAGTGGCTTCTCTGGTTCCGCATGCCTGTATGGCAGGGACAGGTTTGCAAGTTTTCACCGTTTTTTTATACCGAGACAAACAATAAAAAGTTTCCCATTTGGGATATCATGAAGTATACACAAAGCTGCTTTTTTAACTCTAAACTAAACTGAGAGCATCTTCAGGTATTTTCTTACCCACATTTATTTCGTAGGCAGAAAGACCGACTTCAATTCATAAAAAGAAATTTGCTTCCATTCCACTAGACTCCGGAGGAGGTAGGATCAGGCTCTCACTAATGTTTTGATTATCACAACAGAAAAATGCCACTAAGTAATCTGTTGTGCAAACGTTATATGGCAGTTCACTGTACTTTAATCCATCTCCTTTTACTTTTTTTTATTTCCAATAAAAGGAACAATGTACACTCAACATGAACTCTAAGATTTAAATGAAGCTTCATGCGTGCTGATATTAGAGAGTTATTAATAATAAATTGGGAAGCAGGCAAGTCTAAGATGATTTCTGACTTGGTTTTGTACCTACGACACTAGAACTTGAACTGCGGAGTTTGACACTGACACTTTTTAGGGAACAAAGTCTCTTTCCTACTACCTCCTCCACCCCCCAATTCAAATCTCATCTGAGAAGTGCTGAAATGAAGCTGTCACTCAGGCCTGCCCAGGGACCTGTCAGCAAAACATTGAGCCTTTTCATTTTGATGGGTCAGCCTGCAATCCCCTTGAAAGAGAAGTCCGTGCCACTGTGGTTTTTCTTTCTGCAGGAATTCTGAATTCTAATGAAACTCCAAATCGCTCAATAAAGGCAGGGGCATGGGGAAGTAATCCAACCCAGATCGGAGTGAAATTTGTATTTTATCTTTTTTTTCCCCCAGACCATTATTCTAATAGCATTCACAAAGGGTTGTGGGTTTTTTCTTCTCTCCCACCCCCCCCTTTTATTTTTTTGCAGGGCAGGCGCAAACGGAATGAGGTGTCCTTTGTCTTGATGCTACACTGAGATTAGGTAGCAGCTCTCTGAAAATGAAAGGGCATGGCTCATATTTTCTTGGGTAAATATCCATCCACCTATTGCAGTCTGCATCTCCACTGCTACAAATATCTCTAATGTATGACTGTGCTGAGAGAAAGAGAAAATTTCACATTAGCATTTCTTCCCCAGAAGAAACAGTCTTTCATTAACAGTGTACAAAGCTTTTTCGAGCTAAGAAGAAAAACTGTATCTTTCTCTTCCTCTCTGTTCTCCTCAACTTTTCCTTCCAGATTAGTTACTACCTGTGACTGATATCAGGACAGAGGGAAGAGGATGCAGAGAGTAAGAAAATAATTTATATAATGTTGATGTATTCTCTTTAAAGTGGCTTTATTAACATGCATGTTTTATGTTTTTAAAATACGTATGAATTCAGTGGCCTTTTATGTTTCCTCCCATTGAAGGCTGTTTATTTTAACAGGAAGATAATTGTATTTTACTAACTGTTTAAAATTTGGTATCATTAGAGAAGATATAGGCAGCCGGAATACAGTGAATTTATGACATCGTGCTATACCCTAGCGCTTTTATTATATTTTAGGAGTTAAGGGTGATCTTACTGTTTGGGGTTTTTTTATATATTGACATCAATATATGGTGCACAATTCTTTAAAGAACAATTAAATCAATTAAACACAACCAGATTAAAAAGCCAAATAATTTTGAAATAATAAAAATTTCCAGCTGAATGTCACACACAAAAGCATCACATAAAAAATGCAAAACATAGTCTCTTTAATATTTTAGAAAATAAAAATACAGATCGAAAACTAGCTAAAAACTTTGAATTTGAAGGACAATCTAACACAACAATGTAAGGTATCAATTAAACGGTGTATCACTGCTAATGGCACAGTGGTAGGTGTTGCCTAACTCTCTGCATTGTCTGGTTAACCTGCAAGCATGCCCATCAGTAATGTTTCAACAATGCTACAGCAACCCTCCCACCCTACAATTATGTTTGTGTTATTCAATCTTGCAGAATCACCATCTTCAGGCTCTCACCCTCTCTCTGCAAGACATGACCCAAACATCTCATCTTCCTCTGCTCTGTCTGTCCAAAGAGAATCCATTATAACCCCAGGTGTTGAAAAACCCGGATATTACTACGTAGTACGCAGCAAACAAATGCATATAGGTGTATGCGCTTGTGCACAGTACATATATCTTCCTACTATTTTCTTGAGCATTGTGATCAAACTTGGATGCCAGAAAAAGTATAGTGTGTAATTTTCCTTGGTGATGACCTTCAGAGGTTCTTTTCTCCCGTTGATTGGCACACGTGTCCATGAGAAATCATTATAATAGACCCCTATTTCTCTACCTACACTCTCAGGGGCTGCTGAAACTATACTTCATTTACCCTGCTATACCTCACCATTTCACCATAGGCAGCCTGTATGATCACCCAGAGTTCTGATGCTGCATTATATCTGGACATCTCGAAAGTGGTTAAAACAGTGACAGACACTGCTTCCATCCTTTTGTTGGGACATTAATAGCACTTTCTCTTTTTTGTATGAAATCCATACCATTCTCCTTCGCTCCCTTGCAGGGCAGCTAAAGGCAGGGACTTGGACAAAGCAAAGGCACTTACTTTTGTCTTGATTCCAAAGGATATATATGATTTTAAACATGTTTGTCTAATGTGTGCAGTAAGCACTCTCGCATGCAGTTCAAGATGGGCATACCTATACATTTATATAAATCTACCTGCTCCACTAGATATATATACACACATATGAATATATGTATATAAAGGATACACATATAATCTTTTTAAAGTGCCTAAATGCTTGCAAATTTTCAATTCAATAGGGGCTGTGCTTCTTAAAAACTCATGTGCCACAAAGACAGCCTTTGGTTTTATCATGGCTATTTTGTCGTATACTCTAAACAGGAGATGTGTGCACTTAATGGGGAAGGTGGCATGATCATTTTACCTTTTCAGTATGTTCAAAGTCTCACAAAGCAAATGCTGGTTCTCATTTGCTGTCAAGTACCTGATGAGTGCTGATTGCAAAAACTTTACAAAGGAAATTTGCCTTTCAATGCATCACCAACAGTTTGCAATTGCATAACGAATAATTTAAGAATCTACCTTGAAAAATTAACACTGGCTACAATGTTTAGCATACAACGGAACATTACTTCCATATGATTTGTTTGGTAGTGCTCAACCTTGAGCCTTCTGAGAACAGAAGGAGAATGTACCCCTATCTCATTTGAGGGCTTGATCCAATACCAAAGACAAACTGAACACTGCATCTCTACAAAGACAAACATAATCTGGATGAGATTGAGCTGAATTTAGTTACTCAAAAATCAGCCTAATTGTCACATTCCTTTCACTGGTCCAAGTGCAATTCACACCTCATGTAGTTTCATCTACTTCAGTCAAATTCCCACTGCTTAGAGGCAAATGTGTAGAGAAATCACAGAGTAGAGCACAGCTGTATCCTCTGGTAAGGGTGATACCCATCTTGTCTTAATGGGAGTCCTGGGAATCAGTGTTTTGGGGAGGTGACACTGCCAGTGTACAGACCCACAAGTCTACCTCTTCCCATTTTCTTTCTGTTCCAACTCAACGGAAGTTGTCACAGTTCAGCTTTTATTTAAAAGCTTGCAACCAGTCTCATAGTTCCGTATGCATCAACTCTTCCTTAGTAAAACAAGCAGCCTAGACTCAGTTATTAGCAATCACAGAGCTTCTGTGAAGCGTTTCACCCTCTATCAGAAGATGGAGGCATTTGTGATCGGAAACTTCAGGGTGTCCCACTTTCCTCCAGCACCTGAAGGCATGGGATGTGGAAAGGTTACAGATACAGATTAATGGGAGCTACCAGAAATTTTTAAAGTGTTACCTACTTGCGTACCAAAAACCCACTTAGCAGATTTAGCACCTTCACCTTTCCCAGTTTCTCACCTTTCTTATGTAAATGACAAGATAAATAACTTGATTTCACAAAGTAGTCCAGCAACTTACAAATCAAAAATCTGGTCAGATGCATCAAAAACCCCCAACTGAGTTCATTGGCAAAATGTGAGCAACTACTAACCAACACGACTATTTCTTTCACCTTTACTCATGCCGAATAGCACTTGTTCAAAGAGGACCCCATGGAAGAGTCAACCTCCATGTGAGATTTGAAGGGTCAGAGTCCAGGTAGCAAAAGATATACTTAAATGGTAGTCCATGGTAGTCCAAATGGTAGTTAATCTTCAGGTTAATTAATGCCATTCTAGGCTTATTCTAGCAATATTTCATTCTAGTTCATCCTACTATTATTCTATTTCCCATAAGAATCTCAATATTTTGGGTTATTTTTATTATGAAATTTCAGTCTCCCGGTGGTCTGGTATTAATTACTTTGATAGAGTTAAGGCTCAATTTACACCAGTGGTTACTTTCTGTGAGCATAAACACTAGAACTTTTTGATAAAATTAAAACTGTCCTTGCCTCGTGAACGGGTAAGATTTAACAAGCATGAACAATATCGCCAGAGAGAATTAAAGCCTTCTTTTCTATTTCATTTAATGAAGTGGTATTATTATCTGTAGGTTTTTACTTCATTTATTTATTTTTATTTTTGTAATTTTGGTATATTCTTGTTTTAGGAGGGTCTGAAGTTTTGCTTTAAATGGTAAAACCCGCAAAGATAAACCCAGGAAACACTCCAGACACATCTACAGCAGCATAAGACCTGTTCCTCCCCCCCCAATCCCCTTGTAATTGGTTATGATGTTCAATATAAGCGATAAATGAGTGCCCCTCTCCTGCTTGCTCACAGTATGCCACAAAACCCTGAAAGGGTTAATTGGCATTTTAAGAAAAGGTAATTGTAAAGCATATCTGCTGGGGTTATCCCCAGAATTGGGGGGGTGGTGCATAGGTCTCCCACCCACCGGAGCATCTCACATCTTGAAGAGCATGCTGAAGACAAAAGCAGTACTACTGCTGTTTCTTGATTTTCACTTTCAGCTCTAACTGCTAACCCCCAACGTGCTCTTTTGAGTTTACTATATCAAGCTAGTACTTACAGCAGAGTATATGTACTGCGTCTTGGCTGTAAAATTATACTGACATTGTAAGCATAAATATAAATCTGTGTGTGTTTAAATCATAAGTAATTTACTGCTGGATTTATTGGTTGTAGAGGAGCACACTGACTGGAGTCGGTGCTCTAAAAAAAAAGTTGGATGGAGAGGCTGGCTACACTTTTATATATATTAAATAAACTGAACATTTCACTGAGTGAAATATATAACCTGGTATATAAAAAGAAATGTTGTTTTAAGTAAGTGAAAAGTCAAACCGAATCTGAGCAGGGTTATAGGTGACCATTTTCTTACCATATCAAACCATCTGCCAGTTGTTTGTAGATGGTCATAACATTTTTATCCTCTGAAAAATATATATTTCATGTTCACTTTTGCCAATTGAAACTTCTTCTGTGATGTTCTTCTAATGCATTCCAGTAAGTGAGTGAAGTCATATACACTGCAACACAAAAAAATCATTTTTCTTCTAGCTTTAGGCTGACAAATATTCAGGAGTTCATGCCAGCTGGGGGGTTTTATTCAAGAAAGATTTTTCTGGGCATATGAGTTTATTCCCATATTACTTTACATTTGAGCTTGGCTTTAGGTATATATTTCAAAAGAGGCAGAGCTCCCTCACTTTTTTTTTTTATAATGTCATTCATCACAGCGTACAAGAGGTGGCTTTACCCCGTTAGCCCTAGACTGATCGACCTCTGCAGTCGGTGATTCCTCCTTTCGTGCCTGTTCCTACTGAGATTATGCCCATAGCATGCAAACTGTAGAAGCGCTTACTGCGAGGAGGATGACAGAATTTGATCCCACATATTTTCTACTTACTTTTAGGATTAAATTCACCTCCTTGAAGAAAACCGTCTTTTTCAGTGAGATCAGTGGAACTATTTGTAGAAATATATGGCAATAAAAGCAGGCTGCGTGTCTAGACATTAGTAAATATCATAAGTCTTTAGCATGACAGTATCATAAAAAAAATCTATTCCACCCCTCTGTTCTAACCTCTCATACACCTGTACCTCCCTATTTTCTGTAACTAACTCACCCCTTGGCAACAATTCTTCATTAATTTAAAGAAAGCATCACAGCTGATTCTGAGCAGAATATTTATCTTTAAAAATCAGCCAAGCTTTTAATTACATTGTGCATATCCTGCAACACCTTTAAAACCAGACAACTTTTTTTTTTATTTTTCACTGTGAATTTAATGGGGTGCTACTCAGCTAACCAAGAGATTGGTCTTAATTATTCTATATCATCATATGAACATACAGGATAAAGCACGGTTGTCCACCAGCTTCTACGTTAGACAACAAAAACTGAAAGAGTCATTTGCTAAGGCTCTTAGAGGGCATCAGAGGTTTACTTTAAGCAACTGGGAGCTGAAACTGCCTCTCATATTTGCTGGCCAGTGAAGTTTTTAATCTGTACATGTTGGGAACTAAACATCTCTCGCAAGTAGGAAACTCTAGGAAATGCCGAGCCCGGCAACTCTCAGACAGTGCAAGCATCAGTTTTGTCACATATTAAAGGCTAGTGACATGCTCAAGGTCCCTGTAATATTTTTCAGAATATTGGCTTTTTTCTAATCTGCCATTAATATTTCAGAGTAAGATCTTGCTGCTGTAATTTTGGGGTGTTCGAGTACAAATTAGCTGCCTGCACCTTTGGTAGACATTTCTCCCAATATATCTCTTTAATGGGGTATTCACTCAAATGAGCCCCAGTGAAATTCTTGTCATTGTTGAGCACGTCTCCTAGATCCTCTCCTTTGCTTTCTGCATTTTCACTACTTCTCAAAGATGCTTAATGCAGTATAATTGAAACAATTTTATTGTCTCCAGCCATCCATTCTACTGTTTCAGTGGCAGAAAATACTGGTCAATTTGACAAGTTAATATGACTTTAGTGGTCATTTGAACTCCTTTAAGCCACTGGGTTCTAAAATTACTTGTCATCTTCCTTCACCTGCAAACTGAATATAACTGGTCCATGAGAAAAGGAGGAGAAAATTCTTTTCCACCAAAAACATTTACTGAAAGAGATAATTGCAAGTTTTACTAATTGATAGGGCATTGACTCTTCCTACAACAGTTCTGAACCACTTGAGAGCAATACTTGGTACTCTCACCCGGAGCCCCGCTGATGCCTTCAAACTTTAGCTTTTCTTCTTCCTGTACGGCTGGATCATTAAACACAGAATGGGTTACACAGCCTTTTCAACTTTTCCTTTCATTTTTTTGTAATCTAATTTATCTATTAATTTGATGCCTAGTGTTCAGTAAATGCAGTTCAAGTTTACACTTGAGCTTAGTGCTTTGACTGTATAACTTTAAGTAGGTACGTACAGTTAGTATTGGAGCAACTGCCGAAAGAAAGAAAAAAAAGGTTTTCTTTCTCCCCTTCCCCCTCTTTTGAGCATACCTAAATTACCTGAGGAATTCAATATCAGTAGATACAGTTAAGCCAAAAGCCAAAGTTTTTTTAACAAGTTCTCTTTCTGTATATATCAACAACGTGCCAGAAACAGAGGTTATAATTTTTCAAGATCTCTCAAGCTTCCTTCTCAAACTGGCATGCAAACAAAGTATCACGTGCATGTAAGAATTATAAAAAGGACTTGGTCCTTTTCCCCTTGAAGTCAATGTCATTCCAATTAAATCAAGTAGACCCCACTGTATTTTTACTTTAGATCTATTTTTTAGATTATATGTTACCCTATAGAGATTATACCATACACTCTCGTAACATCAATAATGTTTCCCATTGACTTGCAGCCACAACTACCAGAGAGGTGTTGCGGTTATCTCCTGCCAAAAGGTCACCTGGGAAGTTTGTGATAAATCGATGGGAGCTTTACAGACTGGTTTTCTTCTCCCTTCCAGGAATAAATGGAAACAGTGTCACTGTCCGGACGCTTGCCTTCTGCACCAAGACTAATTTCTCAGTGTGCTGAGAAACACCATTCTGGTGTGTCCTACTGCACCCTTTGCCTTCAATACCCTGAGTTTTAGTTCCTATTTTGTAAAAACTGTTCAATAGGAGAGCATAGGTAGTGTTAAACTAACACAGGTTTCTCCATCTCATTCACACTACAGTGGAGTCACTTTTCAAATCACACGAACTTGCTAATTTTAACAGGATCCACATAATGAAGCACCCCGCTTCGGAAACTTACCACCTTTGTGCCTTTAAATATAAACTTTGAGGACATATTTAGTAAAACTATTATCTTGTTATAAGGATAATACTCTTTTAACAGTGATTAGCAGACTGTCTTAATAACAACATCAATTTTTCCTTACAAAGGTGACATAATACTACTCTGAAAAAAAGGCTATATGTCAGAAAACGTAAGGTAGCTGCTCTTCCTAAAAAACCACACATCTAAATTCTTCTGCTGGTGCCGTTTCCTATGGATTTTTGTCCTTTAGCTCTTGTGCCTCATCTACACCCTCACCATACGCTCTGTTCAGGAAGTACAAGGGAGATGCCTCAGCCCACCAGCTGTTCCCAAGGTGAGCGCGGAAGGGTTGGGTCCTGCCCACCTTCCCCTAGGCAGGAGCACTCGCTTGGGTTTCTCTCCTCCACCCATAGTCACCAAACTTACAAGAACTTAATTATCTCTGCCATTTCTGACCTTCTGTTAAATTCGATTGAAAAAGGGAACAATACTGGGAGGGCACTGACAGGTAAAGCAAATGATTGTGTAAGCCGCAGTTTTGTAGGTACGCAGCCTAAAGGATGCCATAAAAATCTATGGAAAGTCTAAAGCCCTGCCTTAGATATAGTGCTAGCTGCATGATCCGAGTTAATGCTTCATTTGTATATGGGTGTGTATTTAAAGATAATTAATATTAGCTGTGACTTTTGAGACGGGTATCAACAGTCTCCTTTTGTAGTGCCTACAGTTTTGTAAATGCAAATAATTCTGAGTTCAGTATTGCATTTTTAATTATTAGCAGGCAGAGCTCCTTCGGTATTTAACTGCCTAACCATGACTCAGGGTAGACGCACGCATTCATGCCATTAATTGAGACTAGGATTTTCAGGTATAAAGAAATCAAAGTGGATTTTTTAAAAAAAAATGAACCCCCCAAGTGAATCTTGAACAGAAGTACTTGAGATGCATGGGCTCAGATTTATTTTTTAAACCTGTGTCAAAGAGATTTCCATTAGTTGAACTAAGGTAATGCAAGTAATATTAATATGAACTCACACTGTCATGAACGCTTACTGTATAGTATTGGGGGGGGAGATATACTGTGATATTAAAAAAACATTATTTCGAGGTAGGCATGCCAAAAGCAGTTCTCTGGAACAGAAGGTGGCCTAATTATTAAGAGAAATGGCTTCCATCTCTGTGATGGTCTGACTGTTTGTGGATAAAATCCTACAACTGTGAAGGGCCTCATGCACTGCAAAAAAAAAAAAAAAAAAAAAAAAAAA
>Ga0065711_1004560_pt1 | contig 27515 bp, 17 predicted proteins | sample Hoacrofraction12_FD_59098 | JGI IMG/M metagenome (GOLD analysis project Ga0065711, IMG submission 59098) | Hoatzin crop microbial communities from Cojedes, Venezuela - Epithelial fraction 12 v2 (version 2) | ecosystem: Host-associated > Birds > Digestive system > Esophagus > Crop | place...
CTGCCCAGGGAGGTTGTGGAGTCTCCTTCTCTGGAGATATTCAAGACCTGCCTGGACAAGGTCCTCTACAGCCTACTGTAGGTGACCCTGCTTCGGCAGGAGGGTTGGACTAGATGACAGAGGTCCCTTCCAACCCCTACCATTCTGTGATTCTGTGATTCTGTGAAAGGAGCTAAGAATCTATTCATAAGGGTACTACAGGGTTGGGCCCGACTTGTCATTTTCAGTGTTCAGGTGGGTGAAGTGCACCTACCTGTCCCCTTCAAGATGTGAAGCTGGGTAAATAGCGGATAAATCGCGGATAAATCCCACCCTTCCTTCCTCCCATCCCTCAGCCAGCACTCTGAGGCACTGCCCTGATCCTCACTGGAGGGAAAGCGTGCCCTGCCCCAGGTTGTGTCCCTGGGACACAGGGAGAGCAGGAGCAGGGCGCAGGCCAGGCACGCGGTGCCAGCGGCAGGCGTTGGACAAGCGTCCCCTCGCAGGGGGAGAAGGCCCACCCAGCTCCCTGCTCCCCACCACGTCCTGAAGAGAAAGCAGGCAGGGCAGCTCCGCACGTCTGTGCAGGGGCGGTTACACACCCACCCAGCAGGGCTTCACTAAGCGTAGGTGCGTATGCCTGCAACACTTGCACCACCACTTACGCAGCAGGATCTGATGTCGATCCTCTGTGAGGTCTGAAGGCACCTGTTGAGAGTCTTGCACCTTTATCACCCATGCACCGTTGCCCCGTGTTTCTTCCAGCAAGGCCACGTCTCCTGTCACATGGTCCCTACACTGCGACCAGGGCAGGGGGGACTTACACTTGCTGAAAATCTCCAGAATACTATCGTATAATGAAACTACCCAGCACTGCACTTTGGGCAAAGACCTTAAAGCTTACGCCCTCCTCTGATGGAATTCCCTACTCAGGATTATTTATTTTCACACTGGTAGCAGTAGCCACGAAACAGAGGGGGGGAGGGAGGGGCGAGCAGGGACCCGTCCTCATGCCCAAGTTTAAGTGCAGTCCTTCCTCCTGTGCTGGCCCCTAAAGTCCTTCCTAGGACTCACCTCTAGGTGAGAGACAATCGGTGACAGAGTGACCCCACCCAAATAATGCTGGTGGCTAAAGCACTTGCCTGGCAAGATCAGGGTTTAACTCCGTGGCCATTAAAGCTTCACGCAGCCCCCGCTCTCACACCGCCAGTTCACAGCTCTACAGAAAGCAGAGACATTCAGAACAAGAACATGAGCCCAAAAGGTATTTTAGATCCATCAGTTATAATTTACACAACGATGACATACAGCATAAAGACAAAATATACAGATTTTCATATATATATACATGGATCAACACAGTGCACAATTTAAAGTTATGTTACAATTAAGTGTACAATTTTAAATATGGCTTTATAAACTAGTAATAACAGTGCTAAAATAATTTATGTCTCACATAAGTTCATAGACAAACAACATAACGCAGCTACAGCATTAAAGTCCTCATTTAGCAATGTGTTGCTTCATTTTGTTAATTAAACCTTGTACACTGGATATATCCCTCCCCCCGTACCCATCCACATGTACTATATTCTCACTGGATTGCACACTCCAATGGTTAAAACTCTGGGACTTCTTCAAGGATCCCAAAAAATAAAAACCTGTACATTCCAGGAAAGATTAGTTGTAAGAACAAACAAAGAAGTGAGGGAAGAACAAACACAAACATCGCACCCAGTGAGAATACCAACGCTACCGGTGAAGCTTAAAAATGTTCTGCCTTTTTTTTTTTTCGGCTTAGAGAGCTTAAAAAACCAACAGTCACATCTTGTTTGCCTTACTGCCCCAAGTAATGCAAATTTTTAGGTGAGGATAATTAGACAGAGCAATAAGAGAAGCGCTAAATTCTGGATCACTTGGAAGCTCAGTCGGAAACTCTGGCCCCACTGAAGCAAACAGTACTTTTGTCAGCAACTTCAAGGGGGGGCAGGATTTTATTTGTTCTGCAAAAGTTGAATGCCTTTTAGAAGCATATTCTCCATTTCAGCTTTAGTTTGTTGAGCTGAACATGGAAATTATTAGATGGTATCCTACAATCTTTTTCCTGCACGAGTCAGACCAAATGCCCCTAACGATCTCCTCTGGCCTTAAAAATCTGCAAGTGGGGCAGCCAGGACGTGGTGCTAACAGTTTAGCCCCGCAGTGACACACTGACCGTTTCCATCAACTGAGAGTCCTGTGCTGTACACAGACATCCCGTTCCTTTTCCAAACTCCTCAGGAGCTGCAGAAACCTTTGGTGAGAAGTACTTCACCTTAGTGTACTTATATAGGGAAGGAATGCAAGAGAAGCCCTCCCTGATCGCCATCAAAGAGAGAACTGCCCAGAACTGCTGAGTTGATTTATATCGAAACACTCTTCTCCACTAAGACAAAGCTGTGAAGACTAGGGTCACTGGCCTGAAAATTAAGTCCCCCCTTGAGCCAGCAACCCCCACAGTACAGGGGAACCTTCCCTCAGCAGGGCACCAGCTGGACATGGCAGCCCACGTCCAGCAGCGAGCTCCAAGCTGTGCTCACTGCGATGCTCCGTAAAGGGGTCAGACCCAAACGGATCCTCGCCCTTGCCCTTCGTCACCAGGACGCAGATGACTCTGCAGCACGGGACGACAGCATGCTGGCAGCCTCATCAGAGCCACGGCTACCAAATGAGTCCCCGCGCTGCCTACACTTAGCACCAGTGAACACCCAACGCACAGCACAGCACACACAAATACCTCTGGCACTAATCAACTGCTGAAAACCTCCGTGGTCATTTAAATGTACCTCTGGTCTCTCAGTCCACCGGATTAGACACTACTACTTGGGTGCTCCTCCAGACCACAGCCACTGACACGTACGGCACAACTCACACCTACACTATATACATATATATATATATATATATATATATAAAAAAGTATCTATATATCTGTTTCCATACGCCAGCTACTGGGCCACCCAGCATAATTCTACATTTAGAGAGCATAATTTGCTTTATTTTGATCACATGCCTAATTCATAATTTTGCAGTATTTGGGCATGGGGGGGCTAGGCTAAACAGCTACTTGTCAGAAAACAGATTCAAATTCTTATTCAAACATCTAAGGACAAGACCCACTTGAATTCATCCTCCACCACAGAAATTTCACTTGGTGAGCTGCCCTGCATAAATCTGCACATAACACACTTTTCCAGCAGGCAATATTTTGTAAGTATGAAACTGTCATGATTACTTGAGCAGACATCACTGACAAAAGGAAATCTGTGCCTGAACTGTTGCTGCAGAAATATTTCAGGCAATATTTTTTCAAAGAGAATATAGATCTGGAAGGACACTGCCAAGGTTTTAAAGATCAAAATGTGTGACTCGCAGTGTTATAATTGGATGGGAACAGTCCTCCAGATCTGAAACATCGGGTTTGGTTTGGTTTTTAAATCTAGCACCACATTTGTAGGATTTCTGTAGGACCCATACATCCCGGCGCCTGTTTCCCCTACTCGGTAACAGTGAGCTCTGCTGACAGAGCCAATGACTCTGACAGGGCTAAACAAATCCCTTCTGACATGACAGAGCGTTGCACAGTCACACACTGCAGCTCACATGAAAAAACAACAGGCTGCTTCAAACTTTACTCTGCTGGAAATGCAGGGCTTGCTTTAAACCCCCATTTGCCAAATGAGGAGCAGACCAATTATCCATTCTCTCAAAGCAGAACTAGGGAAACAAAGGCAGTAGTCAGCCTTTGGCAGTATTTAAGGTAAAGTAAGTGGGAGGAACCGTGCTGTCTCCTCCCCAGGATGAGGAGTCATGCTCCCACAGGGCTCCCGCCCGGCTGCTGGAGCAGCAGTGTTGGCCAGGCTGCAGGTCCAGCCCGTGTCCTCCTGCGGCCACCCAGCACTCTCCCCACATCCCACCCTCTCCCTCCTGCCCTGACCACCCATGGGCCCCCTGCCCTATTTCAGGAGGGGATGGACAGCATGGAGGAGCCCCAACCTAGCCTTCCTCCCACTGGGATCATGTACCACTGTCATCCCAAAACCAGCCCAGGTCCATGGCTGGGACCACAACCGGGTCTAGCCGTGATGCTCTCAGCGACCTGACAGACACCTGACTCTCAGGACAATGGTCCACGAACCCTTCCTAATGTCACCCTGCAATGAGTGTCCGGCCATCGCAGCAGGACACCCAGCCGGGCAAAAACCTTCTGTGGTCAGCGTCACCTCAGACATGACATCGTGGCTTCCTCCGCCCTCCAGCAACCATCCCAGCTCACCCGGCAGGCAGTCAGCACCCCGCAGCTGTCCCAGGTTTCACCGCTGCAGAGACACCTGATGCCCCCCGTCCCCGCCAGCAGCATGGCCAGGACCTCCAGCACCCCTACGACAGAATTGCTTGCAATCTTCACCAGTGAGGACGAAAAAAAAAAAAAACAGGAGAGAAAGATGCTCACTGACTATTTTCAGTTCTGTGTAGCCCCTCAGCACCAAGATAAAAAAGTAGACATCATCAGGGTAGAATAAAACATTGCAGGACTGAGAAAGCTTTGCTCTTTTAGCAGAAGTTTGGAAAGAGAAAAAAAAAAAATCTGTTCTGGTTTTTTTTTTGAAGAAAACTCATTTTGGTTTGCATGGGTAAAGAGAAGATGAACTTTTTCACAGATTTAAAAAAGCTACTTTTCTTTTTAATATTCCTCCCCCCCCACAACACTTTATCAAGACCAGCTTCCAAAAGAAAAAAACTTGGAGTAAATCCTTTTAAAGAGGTCCAACAGTCAGTATTTGTTTCCAGAAGGGATAAATAAACCCAAGGATTTCCTACCAAACCTGGACAAAATACTACACCTATAAATTCCTAACAAGAGGCGGTTTCCTGATTTCACCTCCAGTTTAAAACATGGCCAAACCCAAAAACGCAGACTTTATTGAGAGGAGCTGTCATGAGGAGAAAGCCAACTAACTTCTCCAAGCAACCTGAGTAGTCCCTCAGGAAGGGAAGGCATGCGACAAAATACAACCAACCCACTGATTAACACCCTAAAAACTCAGCCAACAGGAAAAAGCCGCCTCCCCTTCTGCGACCCCTTCTGCCCTTCTCTTCTTCACCCTGCCCAGGGGCAAAGCCCATTACCTGGCCTGTCGGGGTGAGGTTCAGCCTCTGCTGAAGCACACCAGTTCATCAAAACAAAAGCAAAAAACGCCAGGAGCGAGCGTAACCGCGGCCCTCTGAGGCTCCTACGTCCCCGGCGCAGGTCCCCACGCCGTGGTGTGGCAGACGAGCGAGGCCACGGTGCGACACCGGCCGTGCACTGCGATGGTGTCGCCTGTCTCTGGCCACACAAAGTCCAGATCCAGCCACACAGATGTGGGAGGGTAAAACAACATCGCCGATTTCAGGACGTCGCAAGGGCCGCTGCCACGGACAGATCTGTCAGCCTGTCGAAATTACAAAGGCGATGCTGCTCACTGAACTCGGGCTGGTCTTTTAAGACCTGGGACTCACGGCTGGGACTCATCTGCTGCAAGCACACCCTCCCAACGCTGAAGCGATGGAGAAAGCACAGCCTTCAAACACGCACGGGTAAGTGAATGAGAACATCTCCAGCAGAATTTCCAGCACACAAACATTTTTAAAGAGGAGTTCTTTTGATGCGGATGCCTTTTAGCCACAATACCAATACCTACATTTTTGCAGGCAAAATCTGCCCTGACTTGGCTATGAAGTTTCACAGGCACGTCAGGCCATCACCTTTGTGCTTTCAAGCCCAAGATTATCCTCTTGTGCCCTATTCCTGTGCTTAGTTTCCTGAGAAGGGTCCCAAGTGACTGGATGGTATCTTCCTCCTTCTCGGTTTTAGTTCACCTTGCAAATGACACTTACGCACAACAACGGAGACCACCGACTGGACATGGCTCCAAGGACACGCCTGGGGAACTGAGGAAACGGGTGCAAATTCACACCCATCTCAGACCACACCAAACCAGTCAGCTCTCGCTGCGGTGACTCCCATGCACGAACAGACCTGGGATCTCACTGCAGATGTGTGTCCCCCTGCTTTCAGAGCCATGGCTAGCTCGGTGCTTCCCTCAAGCAAGCATTTTCCTCTGCAGAAGACACTCTACGACCCAAGAAAGAGAGGTATTCTTTGAAAGCTGGAGTTATTTCAGGCTCCAAGATATTAGGACTACCAACTAGTGGCATCCTAAAGCAGCTTTCTGCCCTGTCCGCTCCCAGAACGTATGGCACAACCAACACCTTGTAAAAATTTTGCTGAGGAATCCCGATTCATCTAACTGTAACTCACTGAGAGAGTCCTAATTAAAATATTTTTAAACAGACCACCACTAAAGTCTGCAGGCAAATACTTGATTTTATATGCATGTTTACAAATACCATAGCAGTCTCTATGCTTTATTTCTACTCAAAACCAACTAGGCATGGCCAAGCAATGCCAACATACATGCTTACTTTCAAAGCAGCGAGTAAATCCAACGGATTCATTCTCACCTCTAACCTGCATTTAGGGAGACACGACCATGAAGCATGTCAGCACGTGTGAAATCATTTTGGATTTGGGGTTCCAGATTCACAGATGTGCTAGCAAAGCACCTTAAAAATCAATTCCAGTCACTCCTTCTGCACATGGAAATCCCCACAGACAGCCGCGCTGACGCAGCTGCCCTACCTCAACTACCTCCCACACAGCAGCTTTAAGGACTGTGCACCGCAAGCTAACACAGTGCCCAGCACCCGCTGAAGGGCCTTGCTAGGCAGCTCTAAAGCATTTGACTGCCTGGGCCCACATCTTGCATTTACACAGCATTCCATGCCTAGAACTACACCAAATCGCTTTGCAAGCTTCATAGGTTTGACGTGTCTGTTGGTAAGAGTACAACACTGCTGAGGTGCACCAGACTTTCAGTAACAAATCCCAATTCTTTAGCCTTGCCTAGCAATAACAGGCAAGTAAAACATAGTAACAGTGATTTGAAAACACAGAAGAAATTTGGCCAATACACATTCCAGATAACGTATGATCTCCCAAACACTTAAAATCAACATTTCTCTTCTGAATAAAAATATTCTAGAGTTGTGACTTCAATCTTCTGCAAAGAAAAAGAAACATTAAAAAGCTCCTTTCTGTAGGAATATGTTTTTCTCCGGCCTTTCTTGACTGCCTCAGAAAGAACTGGGAGCAGTTCTTTCCTGCAGACACTGTAGTAACATATGCACCCAGAGTACAGGTAGCTATCAAATAAACTCCCCCCCGAAACTCTGCCAAATCAATACAGCATCAATCATTTTCTTCCATGGGAGAAAGGTGTGCCAGCCATGCCTCTTCCATTTTTGTCCTCAACCCATTCCTGTAAAGACATCACCACAAACCAGCTCTGACAAATGGTCCGCTTCCTGGAGGTCTGTCCCACCTGGCTACAGGATCTGGTTTTGAACACGAACAAAAATGTAGATTGAAAGGTCCTGTTGCCCTCTGGGCCTCCAGTTTGCCCATGTGTGTTTTAAACAGCTGTTTACCTTGGTTCCATCTGAACAGTTACACAAAATGAAATAAGGTTGAAATAGTCCAGGTAGCATGTGACAGACGAGTCAAGCACAATGGTCTCTTCCAAAGTGGTATAAACCTCTTCCTGACCTGGAGGAGAAAATAAATCAGACTGATCCCAAGCAACAGCTTGTCTGCAAAACAGGAGATGCTCCTATGCATCACTTGCATTGTTCATGATCTCTGTAGTCATCCATGTCCACATCCGAATCAAAGAGGGAGTGTCCAGTGTAATCTGTGTCAGGGGTTTGAGAAACACTATTCCCTTCCTCATCAAATGTTTCTGTCCTTGAATAAAAACTGAAGTCCTGCAAAGGGGAGTAAGTCTTGCTTGCTTCGCTGCTTTCCTCAGATTCATACAGAGTGTTATCATCATCATGGTGCCATTCTGGCCAAAATTTCCTCCTTATTCTTTCACAATACATAGCAAGGTTAATCAGTTCACCTGCAACACAGCACAACAGACTCCAGTAAATACATCCAGCCAATAATGCTCTAACTCACCTGCTGATGCAGAAAAACGTTAGCACTGTTGGAAACAAACTGTGCAGGTTCCTTCCAAAGCGGTTTCAGAATGCCAAGATCCCATCGATCCTCTTGGCTCTGTTTGTAACTTTCATATAACTTAAAACACACATTATTAACCTACACACAACACGAAGTGTTACACTGGAATGAATATAAATACATGCAGCTAAACAGTTATCCCAAATTCAACCTCTACAGAAATAAATCAAGACAAGATACTAATGCTGTAAGTTTTCACAATAAAATCCTTGCTTATTTTGCAGAAATTTGGTTCCTAAACACATAATTTGATCCTATACATACATAATACACTTCTTAAAACAGTGAATTTGGGTTTTCCACCACCAGATGGCAGCGTTGTCTGCATGATAAATTCACATTTTAAAGTTTTTATACGGTTACTGGCTCACCTCTAAAGTTCCTAGCTTCAGTACCTTATGCCTTATGTTTATACATACACATATGCTTAGAGAAGAAATTACAAAAAACTTCAAAGAAGTAACAGCATATTAAAGGGAATGTGTATGTGAAACCTGCACTCACAATAGCACGAGCAGGTGGATCGGTACAGAGAATCATCCATATCGCGCATCTATTGCCACCTATTTATTTTCATTAGAGGCACATTAGTTTACCAAACATAGTATTCCCTCTTGAAAGCCATGGACCATTCAGAGTTTTGTTCAGGATTCCCCAGACATCAAGGGGAAGAACTGTATAGACAACACTTATGTCCTCATCCCAAGTATTTTTTTCCCCCTCAAGGTTTTAATAATGAGCAACTCTGCCTCGTAACTGTTACTTCAGTAGCTCCCTCTTGCACAGAGTAGATCTACAGGTCAGATTCATTCCTTTTGCATCCATTAGCTCTCACATCTTTGTCCTCCTTAGCTCTTCCCACTTTCCATACTGCGTGATTTTATTCTGAAAAGGGACACAAAAATAATTTCACAAGCCTATACCACCCCACAAGAAAAAAAGTGTGTGGAGGGGAGCGGTATGTTGGTTTCCTACTAATGCAAAAACACAGTGACTCCAAAGTCAGTCTCGACTTTTTCCTTTCCCAGCACCTTCAGTAACAGCAAAGGCTCTAATCTCAGCAGGACAATAGCACTTGCAGTTCTACCCTCTATGAAACCACTCAGTTCAGCAGAATTTGTCTCATGGCCATGCTTCTGTCTTCTCATACCTTACCAAGCATTCGCTCCTTAGAGGCATTCAGTCTTTGCTATGTTAAACAGGGAAAAGATCAAGTACAGGAATAGAAACAACTACCACATAGAACACTAAAGAGAAAACAAACAAGAAGTTTAAGAGAAAACAGCATTACAGGGATACAAACGCTACATCAAAGGCAAGAACAGCCTGCAACACAGCTGAACTGCTGCTGCAGTCTTCAAATATCCTTACAAGGTGCTCCAAGTTTAAACATGGCAAATGCCACGAAGAATTTTTCACTTAAGCTTTCTTACCTTTGATTAGTCTTTCTGGTCGAGTCCCTGGTAACGTCCACATTGCCTGTGCCAGATGCCCAAAGACAGTGGCATCAACAGTGGAAACTGTTGGTCCCATAATGTACTTCTTGTCACCTGTAAATACAACCACAAACGTTTATCAACTAGATGTCACTTCTCCCCAATTAAAAAAAAAATTTAGATGTTTCCCTGGTTACAGCTTTAGCTTTTTTTTTTTTTCCTACTGAAACCACTTAGCTGAAAAGGTTCACTGGTTCAAAGACAGGGATTCAATGTTGAATATGGTTTAAAAGCTGTTGCTAGGGTTCAGCAGGTGACCTCCATCACTGCAGCTTCCCCTGTGCTCACCACTTCTGTAACTAGGCCGATTACAGAGCCACCACTGGCGAAGTAACCTCCTCTGCGCATCACAGCTGGCAGCATATACACACTGCACTAGTTCTGCTGCTTTTAAAATCTTCTCTGCAGTCAGCAGGTGCCTGAAAGCACCATTTTCTCCTTTGGTGAAAACCCAAAATCATTTAACTGTAGTTCAAAATCACGACTGCACTTGCTGAAAAAAGCTGGTCACCCCATATCTCTCATGTGCGCAGATACAGTTTCAGGTTGCCCATCTGATCACACGAAAAAAGAAAGCCGTACCCAAAGCTTTCTTCTCCCATCATTTGTTCAGGCTGAAATGGATGCACCAGTCAGACCAGCAGCGACTGCTCAGAAATGAGCTGCGCCTCCAGCAGAAGGACACAGCGGCAGACAGAAGCGATCCGCTCCTCTCACACACCACCACCCCAAACACTGGTCTCTGTCTGGCAGGGACCGAACAGAGGCACACCAGGCACCCAGGCAGGCAAGCAAAACAGCAGCTGCTTGGGACTGGCCTGGGTCAGAAGGGGGACGTGTCTGCTCCACACCGCTATTCTGCTTACTTCTCTGGGCACCCCAATGCCATGATGGTCCTAAGTGGCCACCACAGCACACACAGATGGATAACTACCTAAAACAGGGAAGAAAAATCACATTTCAAAGCCAGCACTTGCAAAGAAACATCCAGTATAAACTCATTTCCTTGTCACAGGCACAAAGCCTGGAGCAAAGACCGCACACAGGGCACGCAGGTGAGCCATGCGGTATTGCATTAAGTGGCTGCATTGTCCCTGCCTTGGCACAAAGTGCTATCAGCTCTGTGAAATGTGGTACGTAATTGAATTCTCCAAACCCAGTTATCCCATCTCCCCAGGACTTTCTTCCCTGGCCCAATATAAGCTGTCTGAAATTCAGCAGGTTATTAAATGTTAGGGTTATTGAGTGAGTATAGAAAAACTGTCCAGCAGTAAAACTCATCAAATTCCAGAATACAGTACAACAAATGCTGCTGTCCCCTGTACTACAGCGTAGCAAAGCAGTGCTCAGGAATGATCAGTAACAATAACCTCCTCCAGCCTGTCAGATGTAATTTTAACAGAGTTAACTCTCCCCAGCTCTTTCATAGTTGTATCAACCTCCTGTTTGAAAACTACATACAGGGTAAATGTTGTCTTTTCAGTATTTATGTGACGCCTAGCATTCACTGATCTCAAACACAGCTCAAAAATTGGTCCCCAAACCGCAGTTTTATGTAAACACTAGGAATTTAGCACCATACAACCGCATCTGAGACTCCATCCACAGCGATGTTGTGCTAGGAAGCAACACTGCCGTTTCCATCTTGCTACAACCAAGGCAGGCAGTGAGTGAGGGCTGAACCACCCCACTCTTTTGCAAGCAGAATGGCTCCCCAGGCACAACATCTGCACCTTCAAGTACACAGAAACAAAGGGGAAGAGGAGGAAACAGAGCTGTGCTTCCATAAAACCGTAAATCTGGTTTTAGGTCACACTCCACCGCCTAACAAAAGCCTCTACTCACATTTCCTTCTACCCGTTCCAATCCGTTCCCAAAACTTCCAGTGCAACATTTTTTCCAGATGACTTTCCGACAGACCAGGTATCATCTCAGTCTCTAGTTTTATGCCAGATTACACAGCGCCTGTCACATCAAGGCTGTCATAGTGCTAATTACCTCAAACACCTCGCTACATCCCTGGGCTAATCCAACAGAAACGCAACCACCTGGTCACACTGGACTTGGATCAAATTTGTACTGCCCAGGGACCTGAGAGTACACAGCTCCGCTACTTATGAGCGCATGTGCCAGATGATTAAAAAGCAGCTACTTCAGCACTGGGTCAAGAAACCCCAGCAAGAGACAGATCTATGGGAGACCTGCACCCTTCCACAGCAGCACGCACAGCAGGCTGCTGCAGGGCATTTCAATTAGCATCAGAGGCTCACGTTCAGGTTAGTCCCGTCTCTGTGTTCCAGATCTGAGCACCCCTGCTCTCCACAAAACATCAAATGCTTTTCAAAAGCCGGTTCAGGCAGCTGCTGCCCTGCAACTCCCTGCTCGGAATCCCCATGTACCCAAAAGGCTGAGGCAGGCAGACAGCTCAGAGGGCACCAACAGATTTATGGGCACTGCTCACTCACTTGCATCTTTCAAATAATTGCCAAGATGTGTATTTTTATATATTGCTAGTTCATAGACCCAGTTCTCCCCACTTCCTTACACTACTACCAGGCAGCAGGAAACTACTACAACACAAGGAAGTTACATTTCCGGTTTAAAGACTGCAGGACAGAGAGCAAGATGATACCAACGGGGCAAGCTGATCCATCACAGGAGGATTAGTTCAAATCTCCACGTTTATACGAGATCTGGAGAAGTCTGTTAGGGAAACAGGTGCATGGGAGAAGAAAAAATTACTCTTAGAAATGAAATAGAAAAAAAGCACAAAGATGCTTGCAAGATGGGAATGTCAAAATGAGCATCACAAGACTTGGCAGCTGCCAAGTTATCACTCTCTGGAAGCAGCTCTTGGAATTTAAAAGTTATTCTTGTTCCCGTGTGAATGCTCTCTGTTAGAAAATGGGGAGTATTAAATTAATCTGATATGCCTGATGACTGACAGCTACAGTTTGGTACATGCAGCTATTCTGCATGATAGGCATCTTTTTTAAGCCCTTATGATTGCCCTCTAATTAACAGCCAAAAGCCCAACTGCTTCCTCTTCTGGGAAAACACATAGGCACATATACGTGGAGGGGAATCTCACAAAGGTTTTTGTGCAGGCAACAGGCTGACTGACCACCTTCTCCTTCCCCCTGTGAAACAGGAGAGTCTCCAGTCAGGCTGGAAGTCCTCGTCCCACCTCCTGTCCAAGGATACCACCTGGAGGCCACAGTTACTAGACTCAACCATAAACAGCTGGCTGGAGAAAACATGAGCATGTTTGTGTTCATGAAAAATCAAGGCAATTATAGAAAAGTAGACAAATGCATCAATAATCAAAAGGGCAAACATAATGACTTACATAACTGTACACTGACTAATGTGACATCCGTTTCAGAGGGGAAGATAAAAAAATGTACAAAATTCATTTGGTAATGTGGTAAAATAACAGGAATATGACATATGCTCATCAAGGCTTTCTCAAGTACACAAGGCACAACAATCTCGTCAATAATCTGCAAGTAAAAATATAAAACCCCTGCTGATAACATATGTATCACATAACTAAAAAAACTGATATAGTGAAGAAAACACCTTATCCTTGAGGATTTTTCCCACCAAAACCTAAAGGAAGAGACTGTGTAACCATAGCATTTACCCTCACAAGACGACCCAGGCCACTCTGGATGGAGGAAGAAGACTCCAATTTGACATAGGTCACATTTTGACAGTGACTAACATCTGCTACCAATTACTAATGCAAGTGGTGGCACCTCCACCTGCTGAGATCTCATACATAAAGCTGGATGTCTTTTAGAAAGTTTCTGCGTTCTGCTGGGCTCTCCTCAACTTGCTCCCTCCATCCACTCCATACTTGCCTATTTAGAGCATGTGCAATATGTCCTCCTTCCGGAGGGCAGGGCAGGGCAGCACCCCTCCTGCCCTCCACTCAGCCACCTCTTTAAAGCAATCACAACAGGGAACAAAGCAGCCACACAGGTACCATCTCTCTTGGTTCCTTGCACAAGAGACACAAACTCAAGGGAATGACAATTTGCCCAAACCGTTCCTCAAAATGCAAATTTTACACAGAAGCACAGTATCATTAGCTCTCAGCAGACTGCAAGGTGATAAGCAGAGTGTAGGCAGCTCCGGTGCCAATTTCAGCCTGAACTACACAGCAGAAATGACGCTCATATGGTTCTAGCTAAGTGAGGTCAACCTTAAGACTATCCTTATGGGATCCATCCACAACAAGCAAGAAGCCTAAACCCACCTATTTTGACAACACAGACCCATCTCCTACTAGCAGCTTTGAATAAAGCTGCTAACACCAACCAAATACAATAAAGTCCAGCTCATCAAAATAACATCTGCAAAGGGTTTTCAAGTGGCAGCCTCTTAACAATCTATCAAACAGCCATGAGTCCTGTGAAGAAACAATGACACACCTCCCCCCAAAAAAAAGTAAGAGGTTTCGTTTGCAGAACTAGACACTACGCTTTCCTAAATTCACATAGCAAAATGCTCTTCCAAAAATCACAGGCCACTTTCTGCTCCTCTAGATACACACACCCAATGCTCAGAGAAGAGCACCCCTCTAGAGACACAATTTGGTAGCAAACAGCAGGGAAAGCAACAGTGTCCCTGTCAGAGCAAGGGCGACACTGAATGACAGCAGCAGTACGGACTCTACCCATAGACAAAATGAGATTATTTGTGTACACGATCAAGCTGCCGGGAAGTGCTCACAGTCGATGTCATCCTGTAGACAGTGGGCTGTGAACGAACCGAGCGCGCGTAACTCGCTGTACGTTACCCAGAAGGCCTGCTAGAGTCCGCATGTCCTTCTCCATCAGCGTGTACATCTCCTCCTCCGAGAAGCGGCCAATGCCGTGGCCGTACATTTCACGCTTCACGATCCCTTTGGTCAGATGGCAGAAGATCCACTTCAACAAGTCACTGAACGGGCCAAAAAGTGAAACCATCTTTCGTGTCTCGTGAAGATTTTCCACCCATTGGCAGTAAGCTAAAGTCCTAGAAGGATGCAAAGTAAGTCATAGCAGTGCAATACCCAGACAGTCCACCACCACCCTGCAAAGGCTCGCACAAAGGTTAGGCGTGAGCTTTCTTAACACTGAGTACTCACTGGCCTGATGGAGAGGTAGTTTCCAGTGAACAGTAGACCCTGATGCAATGCAGACCGACAGCAGAGAAAACTGACTTTGTAATACTTACGCAGACTGCCCAGTGCTTATTTTCTCAGTAAATCATGACTCGCTTCAAGAGAAAATAAGATTCACACTGAAACATAAAATAAAAGCTGCAGAATTGTCTTAAACTCAAGTAACAAAATGCAGTGCCAAAAGGACTTATTAGTGAAAGATGACTGACTGCACAGACCTGGAGAAAAACACCACCATCACAGCCCACAAAGAAACTAATCTTTCCCACCAACCTGTTGTCCTTGCTTTCTACACTGCTGAAACTTAGCCAAGCAGCAACTTTGCCCCAAAATAAATACTGTGGCGGTCATTTTTCAGAAGATCTCTGCTCTCCTCAGAAACTAACAATGCCACAATATTTTAAAAATAAAATTAAAAGATGAAGGGGTGGTGGTTATTGGGTTAGTTTTCTCCTGTATTTCTTCCTATGTTCAAAATGTTGATTTTATGAGAGAGACATTCCAAAGGACTCTGCTGTATTTCAGGCTGTACTTCAACTTTATTGAAAGGTAAATATATTATTTTCAAAGGTCTTTTGACAAAAAATTGTCTTACCAACTGAAATTTTTGTTCCCTACATGAATTATTGTTCTTTAGTAATATTGTGGGCAAATAAAAAATTGATTTGCTGCTGTCACTACTCAAGAAACTTGTGAAAAAAGAAGCATTACCTTTTTTAATATCTAGCATCTTCTGACACTATAAAAAAAAAAAAAAACAAAAAAGACCACATGACTTTTGTCACCAAGTTCACAGGATATTGGAAAATGGGCTAAAGATATCTCAAAGTATACATGAGAAACATATGAAGCCAACAGGGTCTCAGAAACACTGGGAGTTGATACTCATATTCCATTGTGTTGTAGCAATTTCCAAACTGAAAAATCTAAAAGTGGATTTACATATTTGAGATTGTATGAAAACAGGCTCATGGAGACATGATGAACTATTGAAGCTAGAAAGCTGCAAGTTCATGTATGCAATTATATTAACTATTCATTTAATAATCCAATGTTTCCATTTCCAGTAAGATCAGAGCTCAGTTTTTTTAGTTTGGAAACTCTGACTTCAGTATTATTGTTGTACATATTTCTAATTGCATATAATTTCCTTACTGCTGATATGGATTGCCTAATTCAAGGGAAAAAAAAAAAAAACTCAACACACAAAGCAGTATCTCCTGGAGAACTCCTGTGAGGTTTTTTTTTTAAATGTATGTTTTATCAAACTCCGATATGTCATGACAGAAGTTGAATTCAGCAGTACTACCAGGGAACAGCTATGTTTACACCATGCAAATGTTCTAAACTTTAAGGTTCCACAAAGTCTTTACTTGAATTTCTAATAACATGAGGTAAAAGGAAAATATTTGGCATAACAGCTGAAAAAAAAAAAAAAAATCCACTTACAGCTCAAATTTAGAATGCTCCCAACAGAGCAGGTGATAGGCATTTTAATTCTATCAAAAATTGTCCTCTGCAGGACAGTGCCTTCTGCTCAAAATTGCTTTCATTAAAGTCAGTAAGAGTGAAGCATGTGTAGGTTTTGCTGCAAATGCATGAACAATGAAGAACAAAAATGCACCTGCTATTTTTCTGATGGCTTTTCTCCTCAATAGGTTTCTCCACAACCTCTTGCACTGTATTAATATGACAAAAGCATCCTGCTGACCTTTCACACGCTTCAGTACCACTCTTCGAACGGGGGTGTTCTGCACAATCCTTGTTTTTCAAAATGGACGGATCAACTCAAGTCATTGGACTGATTTCAGCACAGCGGAGTTTGAAACAAAGCCAGATTTAATGCGAGGCACCAGCACAAAAGGGCGAATGTAAAGCCAGCAAGCACCAGAGTAAACAGCTACTGAAACTCCAGAAGTATTAACTCTGGCTAGAAGATGTGGTGCGAGACTGCCTTGCTCCAGGAACAAAGGCACAACAGGATCTAAGGACAGAAAGATGACTGGGCTGAAAGTATAAAGGTGCTCCATAGAGCAGAACGTTTCAGTAGTCATGTTTCACGAGCCTGGGAAAGAACAATTTCCCTTGGACATGTACAGCTCTGAATAGGAAGCAAAAGTTCGGTCTTGATGTGAACATTGGGAAATAATTGCAAATACTATCTCTAGCTGTAAGAAAAACCTGCTCTCCGCGAGCACTGCCATGTGTCTCGTTGCAAAGATCCTCATTCCCCAGCATGGACCTGATCAGCTTTGCCCATCAACTCCGCAACACAACCCACAGAGAGGGTCAACAAGAAAAAGAAGCCAGAACAAAACAGAAGAAGAAGAGAGCAGGCTCTGCTGCAACATTTTGTAATGGTCACCCCAGCTGCACAAGACTAACTTGGTCTTATGGACTTTCCATCGTTACTGTTCACTCCAATCACACTAGCAAGCTGGCACTGCACCAAGAACAATCAACCACGTCCAGGATGGCTTGAAATTCATGAGACAGGATGAACAAGGCTTCCCACAAAGATAATTAGGCTATACTTCAATGGAAAAATACATTCTCCTAGCACTCACTTGCACTGAGGGGAGAAGGTCTTTGGGTCTGGAAGCGGCAGAGATCAGATGAAGCATGTAACAATCAAGACAGCAACGCAGTAAGAACACAACTGCACAGCATTTAGGTAACCCTGCTTAGGCTAAACTGTCACGCACAATCTTAAGACATCTTCTTGTCACTTTGAATAAGTAAAGTTGGCACATGTCCCAAATCTCAAACTTACATGGGCAATGAAGGCAGCTAAACAGCCAACCAGAGTTTACTCCTAAAATTTTATGGGTCTGAGCACAAAAAAGCAAAGAAAAAAGCAGGCTCAGATTCAGAGACAGCTAAAAGCACTTCTTAAACTGGCTTTACAAACATTTTGTTAAAATAATTCTATTCAAAGGTTCATTAATCTGTGCTTCCTATGAAAACATGCTCCTCTGCATTTAACCCCACCCATCATCCCTCTGCTCAGACTACAACACTTGAGTATTCTCAACATTACAAAAAGTTAGGAAATGCCAGATATCGGTTAGTCTACATAAACTACTTCAGCGTAACTACACATTTTAAACTACAGTTAGTATTTACAGGATGACATAATTATTTTAAAATATTAGCCTGAACTGAGCATTCTGGGAAACATTAACATTCCTATTTGTGCCAGCACATCTGTACAAATCTTAAAGTATAAATTAAACAATAACACGTTAAAGAGCAATGCTGCGGGGGTGAAGCAAATCTGAAGTCTAAATGTAACAGCAGCTTTGGCCTCAATACATAAATCAGGAGAGAAGATGGAGAAAGTGACTCATCAACAGCGTCTTGCCAGATTATCCCCAAACTGTCTGAACATCAAGGCAAGGGGGAGGTGTTCACAAGGATGTGAACTGGGGGTTATTTTTCCTATCTGAATCTGTGCAGAGTGGAATTTCTTGATAGACAAAAGGGTTATAATGGATTCATTCCACAATCAGCTGTGGAAACCCCACCTGCTGTGCGCCATCCCAGAGCCGCTGGCTTTTAAGCTGCCAGCAGCATTCAAGCCTCATCATTGTTAATAGCAGGAGAGACATCGCTCTTATAATTGGCTTAATGTATTTAAACATTTTTATATTATAAACATAGTTTATGTTTAATACATGGCAAGTCTGAATACCGACCAAAGTCAGATTCATTTGTATTCTCATACCATGCTTTTCCTGTACTTCAAGCACTCATCACATGTGATGTTTACACGGTCTTTTGGAAAAACAAAGCAAGAAATGAGTTAAATATGTGTGTGTATATACATATACACACACACTTCTAAATCACTAAGGCTGTGTTTGACAATACAGCTAAACCAATCTAGCGGGTTAGTTTGGTTAAGCTGCATATTCCAGGCTTTAGGTTCTCACTAAGCACATTACTGTCACCGACCTGAGATCCCTCTCTTGAGATTACAGTGCCAGAAAGCACCTCACAGCAGCTGCTAGCCCTGCAGGCACCGGGAGCTGCCTGGTTTGAATGTGGGCAGTGCCACTGAGCCCAGCACACCAGCACCAGAAGGACGTGAGAACCTGGCATCCTCCAGCCCGTCTTCTGCAAAGGTCAGATCCCACAAACATGCTGCAGATACACCAAAAACTGAACATGTCCTGAAGATGGCTGTGGGTGCTCTGCTGGCTTCTGAGGGCCCATGGGTCCCTGCAGGCAGTGGAGGTGACCCAGTGCAAGCCTTCTACAGATGACAGAGGTCTGCACCGGATCCAGGACCTGGGGCAAGAGTCAACAAACACACCTCTTCCCTGCTGACTTGGCCCAAGATCCATTCAGGTGAGCAGGCTTTTTTTCTTTTGCAATTTAAACATAGCAAAAGACTAATAGTTACGGCATTCTCCAGGGACAGGAGTTTAAGCGCCAGCTCCAGATCAGTCTCGTGCATCTCGGAGATACGCTCTAATCCCAACACAAAAATAGGTACGCTCACTCACTTTGCTGCCTTTCTGCTCAACCCCTGCCAGGCACCAGAGCCTGGGGCAGAGGCAGGGTGTCTAGAGGCTGAGGTTCACAACAGCCCCGCACTGCTCTCAACTCCAGCTGGAGCAGCAATTTCCACCTGGAAGAGGCTCTAATTGGTGAAGATGAGCAATTACCTCAGCAAAAGCAAAAACATTTCAGGAGGAGATGCTGAGCATCCACCAGGATTAGCTCCATCCAGGGACAGCACACCACAGGATGTACTTTGCTTCTTTGTTCGGTAAATGTACTACAATTTTACTTATTTATCATGAAGCTACTTTGCATGCTGCTGGCAATAAAATGGTATGCATCACTTTTACATTACTGCTTTAGAGGCTTGACTTTATAAACCTTATTCTGCAGAAAGGCGATCACTGTTACAAATTCCTCACTGTGGGACTTGAGGACACCATGAACAGACCTTGAACTTCTGGTGGGAAGTGGGCAGGTTCAAGGACCAATGTGAAGGAATCCCACAACCACAGACGCAATGCTGTCAGGGAGAAATGCGGCCCCATACAGCTAAAACCCGATTTTATTTTGGCGTAACCACAGGATGGTGAAGGTTGTTACCTGGAAATTACGGCGGTACAACTGTGACACCTCATAGCTCAGGCTTTGGCTAGTACAGAGAACCGGCATGGTGTGACCTCACCAACACCGCAAGCCACTGCTACAGCCACACAGCAGGGACATACAGTAAGACTCACAGTTGGATGGTTTACCACACTGCAGCAAAAAAACCTGCCTTAGGGAAACTGAACTGTGTGCCTAAACAGGAAAGGGAACATGGGTACACAACCAGGCATGCACATCTCTATTCTTGCATGGTCTAGCTTTATCCACCCATTTCAACGCCACCTCCCTGGGTCAGTGCCTGAATTTGCAATACCAGACTCCCATGCTCCCCTATGTCGTGCCCAGCAGTGCTGAGTCAGCTCAGAGGCAGCCTGGATGGACAAAAAGCTTCACACACAAAAGCACAATTTGTAATCGAGACACAACAGTGGTATAATTTTGTCATCAGTAATGTCACATTTAAAGCAGTTAAGTCTACGGACGATGAAACAACCAACACTAAGGCAAGGAGATGGAGCATCAGGGGATTAAAAGGCCTCACCTTCCCTTTGGCAGCTACAATAATTGAGGGAGAAAAACGAACAAAAAAAAAAAGTTGCATTTGCAGGCTACTTGAGATTGAGGCTATGGCACTGCAGACGAGTATAACTGGCGAAGGTCACGCTTCTTGGAAGGCAGGGATTACATTTCTAAACCATATAATTTAAATCTGCCTACGGAATGCTCAAATTGTTCCCAGGAAGCACTAAAAATTATTTTAAGAACTGTATGTACACATGTTGCGGCTCATCTTTGATCACCAGGTGAAAGAAAAAGCAGGTAAACACACTCAATTTAAATCACATACTGTTTTGCACAAAAAGTGCAATATGAATGCAAGACTTGGTACAGCAAGGACTTCAAACACATGCTAGAAAGCAAACTACTGGGAAAAAGCTCTGTGCCTGCTGAGGCATCCAATGCAGCATCCAAGATGCCATGTCCACCTGCTACTTCTGTGAATCCAGACCGGAAAGGGCACTTAAAAAGGACTCAAATGTAAAGGCAGGGGGAAATCACAGGTATTATTTCCAAAGGTGTCAGTAAAATGCACAAAGTACCAGCAAGGCTATACTTATGTTTTCCGTTCATGTACATACTTCAGCTTCTCAGGATACTGTGACTCATACTGTATCCCATCAAGTGGCAGTGTTGCCAACAATACATATTAACAGGAGTATCCTATGTTACAGGAAAGGCAATAATCCATATTGTGATCACACACACAGATAGCTAAAACCAGCAACTGAAAGAACACAACATTCCGGATCTAATGCAGATGCTGGGTTTGTTCCCCTGTGCCCCTCAAACCACGAAGGTATTCAGCCATCTTGATTTCTTGCTCTTAATATTAATAAGGCTGCTTCTACTCGGCGGAACCAGGACAGAGGAACAGTCCACCACTGCTCCCTTCTGCAATGCTGCAGGCGAAGGGCCTGACTCCTTACCTTGCTTACACAGTATCACAATTTTTCAGGGGAATTACCTCCAGCTCATACTAGCACACGCAGAAAGCAGCAGCAGTTTTCTAGGATAAAGAGGCTTGTGAAATTAGTAATTGGGAAATAATTTTCTGCCAGAGAAAATAAGCATTCACATCCAGGCACGAGAACAGAGACAGATCTGAAGGCACAAGAACGCAGCCAGCTTTGCCATGCAAGCTTACCAGTACAAGTGCTCCTCCACCATTTTTGTCACGGCTCTGGAAACAGCTCTTTCCTGCGGACCGAGGTGTTTATTCAAATTCACTCCAAGTTTCTCTTCCAAGAAGTCAATAATGAACTCAGTGCCAGACACTTTCTTGTGATTGTATTCAATCCAAGGCATTTTCCCTTGAGGGGAAAGTTTTCCATCAAAATAGTTCTAAGGAAAAAAAATACCAAACAAGTAAACAAACAAACATACATATAAAAATGGCCCTTCAGGTTCTGTTTCAATGAGAATAAAGCTTTTAAAGTATTTTCTGTGGTTTTAAAGGCAACACTATCCAGAAAATTTTTTAGATTAACACTCTAGACTAGTGGTAGCCATTCAAACAGACCAACAGCTTTACCCTATATGACAATTCAGATTAAATTATTTCCAGGTCCTGCCAGGTGTTACATGCTTTTATGTCAGCTGCCATGTGATGTAATGTTACTTTAAGTACCTGAGTTTATTTAAAGGTTGGAGATGCTGAGAACTCCCAGAGGACTGGGTCTGTTATTGTAAACAAGTTTTTAATCACAGGACTCTCAACTAAATTTGGTTCTTGCACAGACCAGCTCTTCTCATGTTAAAAAAGTACTTTATAAAGATGAATTCACTACCTCCAAGGATAAAACACACACAATCACAAGCGTATAATGAAAGGCCTATCATTCCCTGACTGAGCAGGAGGGAAATCTGCCTTTACATTTGGTTCTGCAACCTTGTAACTTAGAAATCTCATACATTTACAGACACATTTGTTACAATTGGGTGTCCAAGAGCCCAGCACCAGTACAGCACCAGTGATAGCTGTATGCTGGTGTACCTGCTCAGCATAGCACTCGCGCAGTAGCAGCAATGTATTTTCCCCATTTTACAGCTGGAGACAGTGAAACAGAGATTAGAGAATTTATGCCTCAAATGACAAACACGAGAGAAATTGCTAGCTTTCAAAACATGATCAGACATTTGACTTCAATTCTTTCTCACTCCTGAACACAGAGACACAAGGCAGGACGTTCTTCCTTTCCTGTGATTCCCATCCTCTCGTCCTGTTATTTAATGAATGAAAAATCCAAGCTCAGAAAGCCGACCCATAAAGGCTCACAATAAAGGCTCTGCACTCAGTCTCTGGCAGTCACCCTAAGCATTTCAGGATCTAGCTCCTAACTGCTGGAGGTTTAGGGTTAGCAGCTCTGGACTGACCTGTTTGGGTCGCAAGTAATTACCCTTCCTGAATCCACTACAGATGGATTAACATCCTCTCGCAGCAAGGAGCGTACACCAGAACACGCCTCCTGCTAGGTCTGAGAGCACAGCATCCTGGTTGTCCCTCAGAACGTGGATGTGCAAATGCGCCGCCATTCCCGGATGCTGTTTCCTTAAGGACGGAAGCAGACGAAACAGGTAATGCTACTAGGAAAACAACGCCTTCTGGCTGTAGCCTTTTCTGCGATTTCTGCCCAAACAAGTAGCACGGTAGGGACACTGGATTATATAATGGCTCATCTACTGCATCCCTGCGTGGGTGCATAAATCAGATGAACCCACCCAGCCTGAAGGTGTGGGCGACATCGGGCTTGTTGCTCTGGTCCAGGAGAGAAACTCTAAAGCTGCTGAACATTTGAAACTGAAAGCAAATCACTTTCCTTCATCAAAAAGGCTTTTTCAGCACTCAGACTGACTGATAGGTTTCCATAATCTTTCATTATGAATTTAACACACAATTATAAGGTTCTTCTAGAACTACATAGTGTAGTATTGCTGGCTTAATCTGTGTTAAACCCTTTCAGCATGAGATTTCCTTTCTTGTGCACAAACACTGATGTTCTGCAGAAGGTACTAGACTTGCAGATGTGTTTATTACATATTGCAATTACTGTAGGCCATATCATTCGCAACCCCCAAAAAAAGCAAGTTTGCACATATATATAATACAAATAAATACATTACATAAAAACCTGTTAGTACTGCATTAATCTTATCCTCTCAAAAACACAGATGAGAGCTAAAGTTCTTGTACGAAAGTTGGCTTACCTAAACTTAAAAAAGTCTTCTCAGTATTTTCATGTTTCATCACATGCAGTTTATCAAACAAAATGGTAAACATCTTCCAATGACCTCAGCAAACCTTCATCTCTTGACAAATCTGTTAAACTGTTCTTGCCTCCATTGTTCTCAAATGGGTATTTTTAGGCTGGAAACCTCAGTATCGTTATGGCTGCTACTAACTGCCATCAAATATTTATCAATTTTCCACTTAAAAACTGTTTCAGCTGCAAAGCAGGGAAAAGCTATGGTATTATAATTAAAAAAAACAAAAACAACCAAACAAAATATCCCCTCATAGTACATTTAACTGAACTGCAGCCTGCAAAGCAACAATTAACAAGAGGTCCCCAGAACCTCATTTATGGAGGAATTTATAAACAGAATGGCACAGGGCACTTCCAGGCTAACTGTACAGTAGTATCCAGGAGATTAGTGCTGCTTATGCTTTTACTTTTACTCATGTGCCTTCCCAAGGAGGCTACCATCTTCACATACTTGGCATGAAAACAGCACTTTTCTGCTCTGCTAATACTTATCAGATTACATAAATGCTCAGCGCTTAACATTCACAAGGGAATCAAGGAAAACCAGAAGATCTCCACAAGCACCCAAAAGGGGCTCCTTCACAACAAGCTTTACCAAGAAAAGCATCAAACATGTTGAAAAAAACAGGGAGGTAATATGACAACCCAGCCGGGGTGGGGCTGGCAGAATTATTTTTGATGGAGAACTGGCATCTAGAAAGGCAGCCTCAAGAAAACGTAAGCACATCACAACAGCACATCTGTTGGGAGAAATTCAGATGATAATAAGGTAGAAATGTGTCACCCAGTTCCATTTCTCACTTGCCATTACAGCATGTTGTGTAACACACAGCACGTTATTCAATAGTCTGACGTGCTATGATAAAGTACAAACACAAGGAATGGAAAGGGTAAAAGCAGTCTGACCACCCTGCTGCCTTTTCTTCACCCCAGTTCTCCACCCTCGCTTTGAAGCGTCCCCTCCCCGGGAAGGTGATGGCCGCACCAAGTCTCCAGAGCTGAGCCCTGGCACCAGCTGCCCCTGGCATGCCATCGCTCCTCCATCACGGCCCCCGCCAGCGCACAGGGAAGCGAGGCGTTTCCTCCAGTGTCCGGCCATACCCGCCTACACCGCCACCCCGCTGCCCGCCGCGGGGGCCATCAGAGGTCCCTGTCACCTGCAGTGTTCTACAGGCAACACAGCCACGAGGGAAGAAAATAAAAGTCTCCAGGTAGCCCAAGTACAGGCAACTTCCTAATCGCAGCTGAGCAGGGCACTGCCTGCTGGCTCCCCCCCTCGCTACCTCCTGTTCCCCCCCGGCTCCATCCCACGGCGGCATCTGCACCTTCCTCAGCCTGCTGGAGCCGAACACAGCACCGTACTCCCAACGCAAGGACAGAAACAGAGTCTGCCTCTTCTCGAAAAAAAGCTGCATCCCAAGCTCGTAAGCTTAGCTCCACCAAACTTACCTCTAAAACCCTACACAGGGTTGGTAACCCCACAAGCACCTCAAGCCTGTTATCAGCCTGCACAGCTAAAAGCGGCGACCTGGTGTTACCAGCACCTGCGGGACCCACTCCCGCTCCTGCAGCGTGGCACATGGAACATGCGCGGAACCAAGCTGGGTGAAAACCAAATAAACTAAACCTTCCTGGCTCCAGCTAGGCCAGCTCTGGCCCAGCCTGACCTGGCACAGAAAAGCATGCGCAGGAAGGGTCAAGAGGGAGCCACTGAAGGTAGGGCAGTTGCTTTTGGTGGTCCTGCTGACCTACGCCAGCTTAGCGTGCTCACAGCTAGTGAGTAGGGATAGAGAGAGACGCAACACCAAAGAGCAATGCTGACCTTCAGTACAGAAAATAATGAGGGGATGATAACCCTCTGTAAATCCCTCTCCCTCCAAAAAGCTGGGTGACTCACTTCTACCCAGCATTAGCTGTCTGATCAACTCCATCCTGAATCACACAAACGCACAGCGTTATCTTTTAGAAGTGACCAGATCCTGTCACAGCCATCTTTTACACTGCAGCTTTCTTTAACTGCCACCCCTCAGAGCAACTCTGATCATCACAGACCTCTGAACTACATCAACTGCCATTAGAAAGAAAACAGATCTCACCAAAATAGCTTTCCCTTCGTAAGTGCCATTTCTGCTTCTCCACCCAGAGTGATCTGGGTAATGTGCACTAAGCCCTCCTGCTCCACTGAAGTTCAAACTTCAGTATCTTGCAGGTTCTGTAAACCTAAATGAGGAAAACACATCCCACAGGATGGAAATCTTCCTCTTTAATGCTCTGAAGCATCTGATTCAAGTACCATTAAATCGTAAGACAATGAACATTAAACTCAGGCTTTTAAAGACCTAAGCAAAATGTACTAATTAGGTTTTCTTTCACTTTGATGTGAAGGAGTTTAATCGCACATAAAGGTGAATGAATATGAACCATAAATGTGTTTTAAAAATAAAAACGTTGTAATATGGTTGATTTTCTTCTGCAGAACACTGGACATAAATGAAACACTCTTTCTAGCACCTTGGTATGCAGCAGTAAAAACTGACTTGAACCCATGTGGGGTGAGTGTGCAACTTACCCACAGCTCAGCCTCTTTGAGACAAAGTAAGATTTTTGAGGTAATTTACATCACTTGGGGGGGGCGGGGGAGAAAAGAGAGAGAGACATTTTTTCTACCTAACTTCCTCATTGTATTTATCACCGCTGTTACATCATCTTAAACGCACTCAACACAAACAGGAAAGAAACCCACCCCGTGTTTGGAAGAGGTTGCACACTGTACAGCTTGCCGACACCGCAGCAAGGCACGCGCCAGACGCGTGGCATCACAACTGAACCGTGATGCCAACAGGCAAGAGGGCCCGATTCAGATTTCTGCTGTCCTGGCTTTCACTCACCGGAGCAGCTCGGGCTTCATCCCCTGCGGGAAGGTGGCAGGGGATGCACCCAGCCACAATGAGGGGTTGCGAATACTGCACCTTGACAGCAATACTGCCTTCCTTCACTGGAGGGGAAGTACCAGCAATGGGAGGTGAAGCAAAAGGCGAGCATGTCTTCCCAGGAGAGCTCCAGAGAGAAACCCTCCAGGAAAATGGGGAGTGGCACCTGCCTAATCTTGATCTCTTCAGCGTGGTGAAATTCAAAGACCAAACAATGTTATGCTTTAGTTTTGGGGTGTTATGTAGCGTTATATAAACTTCAGACTACTCTCGTGCTTCAGCATTCCCGGCCAAGTTAGCTTCCAATACTCACTTAGCTTTGCCAGTTAAATCTAGAGCTGTTCCACACCAGTGTTAGTCAAGTCTTATCTTTAAAGGTTATACACCAAATTTAACTGGAGACGTGAAAGCGCCGATGTACCCACCAAGCTGCAGGCGTATGTTTACACCTCCCTGCACGAGACAGATTTGGGGGGGTGAGCCAGGATGCCTGTTTGCCATTTCATGCAATTACAGCAAGCCGCAATTGAAAGGAAAAAACGCATGAGGTACCTGGTAGGGTAAATCAGCCATCCTCAGGTAAGTTTCCATTTTCAGACAGAAGGGAGATAAACTTGGGACACCATTGCTAGGCCTTGAAAACTGATGCAGTATGATAGCATCCTTCGAATCGAGCTCTTCCTCTTTCCTGTCAAAAACAGAACAGAATTCAATAAAAAGGAGAGGAGAGGAGAGGAGAGGAGAGGAGAGGAGAGGGGAGGGGAGGGGAAAGGAAAGGAAAGGAAAGGAAAGGAAAGGAAAGGAAAGGAAAGGAAAGGAAAGGAAAGG
>Ga0065711_1032346_pt1 | contig 27514 bp, 13 predicted proteins | sample Hoacrofraction12_FD_59098 | JGI IMG/M metagenome (GOLD analysis project Ga0065711, IMG submission 59098) | Hoatzin crop microbial communities from Cojedes, Venezuela - Epithelial fraction 12 v2 (version 2) | ecosystem: Host-associated > Birds > Digestive system > Esophagus > Crop | place...
GGGGCCAAGCTCTTTTCAGTGGTGCCCAGTGACAGGACAAGGGGCAATGGGCACAAACTGAGGCACAGGAAGTTCTGTCTGAACTTGAGGAAGAACTTCTTCCCTCTGAGGGTGACGGAGCACTGGAACAGGCTGCTCAGGGAGGTTGTGGAGTCTCCTTCTCTGGAGATATTCAAGAGCTGCCTGGACGCGGTCCTGTACAGCCTACTGTAGGTGACTCTGCTTTGGCAGGAGGGTTGAACTAGATGACCCACAGAGGTCCCTTCCAACCCCTACCATTCTGTGATGCTGTGATTCTGTGATTCTCTAGTTTTCTGCCTTTAAAATGGAGATGATGGCACCAAGTTCTGCAGCTCTGTGATGCACAGATGTTTTTCCACATAAATTGGTATTATTTAATTTTCTGTAGATTTCTTCTTTTTTCCATTGGCACTGATCTCCAGTTATTTCTTGACTTCTGTGTTAGATTACATACATACCAGGCTGCACAAAATGCAACACCTATACCACACTTGCTTCTGGATAGATTACATGTATGCAAAGGTTCATAGCAATCCCCTTTTCTCCCTGGGGATTAAGTGAAACTGCAGGGTTATACCAGTGCCCTAAGCAGAGTTACTTTCACTCTTACAGTGGGGATGACGGATTTAAGACACCGAGTCATTTCTGGTACCACTGCCCTGGAGTGCTTTTTTTTTCTTTAATGAATTCATCCTTTTCAGCTATTCTGGGGTAAAAAAATCTTTCTTCTTCATGGTTGTGTTTGTTTTACTTTTGAGGTGTGATCAAAGTCAGTTCTGGCCGTGTAATCATTTAATGCATTTTGGCTGCAGTTTCAGCCGCCTTTGAAATTTATCCCGTTCTCTTGCCTGTGACAGCAAAACTTTACCTCCAGGTAGTAGAGGAAGCTTACAAACCCTTTTACATCTCACATCTGCTTTCAGCCCATTAATCACCCAGATTGTAGACAGCTTCTTCCCTCTCTCATTGAGTGTGACTTTGTCTAGACTAGGAATTAAAGAGTGAATTTTAACATGGTCCAGCTAACATGTTTAAATGTTAACCAGGCTGTGTATCCTTTAACTCATGTTCACCCAGGCAAGTTAAACACTTAAGAAGAAATTATGCTTCAACATGACAAGTTTAGCATGTGCCAAAAGATGCTCTCCCTTGTTTAAATTACAGGTAAAATCCTGGCCCTTACAAAATCAACATAAATTTGCTATTGACTTCAAATGACCCAGAATTTCCCCTGTAACTTTAAGAATACATTAATCAGAACAACTTGAGTAAGAGCGCCTACTTCTTACTATAGCTCCGATTTAGGAGCTCAGAATTACACTGTGATTCCACACCACTCTAGCCCAACTGCACAGAGATGTTAAACCAGAGCTTCTAGCTGTGGAAGCTCAGAAGTAGAATAGTAACCAGCATGTCAAGTATTGCTTCACAAATAGTAGACAATTCACCTTTTAAGATTAATTGTAAAAAGTCTACCGGTTTTATTCTCCTCACAATCCTGGCTGCTTATTTCCACCTTTCCCCAAAGACTTTCAATAAGCTGGGATAGAAGTCACCTTCTCTATCAGGAGTAGTCCTGCCATCAGTGGTTTCTCCCCAGCCTCCTGGCTCATTTTTGTGTGCCAACCTGGCACTCACTCAACTGTCATGAGTAGTGAACCAGCCATTGCTATTGCTATGCTCTCATTTGGGGTGCTGAAACCTCTAGCAGAGGAGACCTCATCTGGGGGTGGAGGTTCTTTGTGTTTTTCAGTTCAATCAGGTTTTGGGTATACAAAGCAAAGTTAACACTACTCATTTATTCAGAAGGCTCTGAAGAGATGTGACAGAGACATAGACAAACTTAACCGTAAATGAAGGTCCAAGGAAAGGGGAAGAAAACTGTGATGGAGGAAACAGACAGGCTTTGTGCATGGTAAACTTTTCACCAGGAGCACACAAAGCCATTGAATCAAAGACTCACTTGTAGACAAAGCCAATGCATTAGTATGGGCATGTACTTCTGTTTCCAGATTCTGAACTTTTAAAAGTGGATTAGGGATGATGGAGAACTGGGTCCTGCCAGCTTTCACCTCCTAAGAGAGATAAGGCCAGCATCACCTCTGTTCTCTGGTTTTGGAAGAAAGCATTTTGTTTTAAAGTATCCATTTGATTAATAAGCTTTGTATAAATGATTAATAAGCCATCAAAGTCTTTAATATCATTTTAACTTGGGTTTTGTTTACTCTCTATTTGCCATCTAAAAAGTGTTTATGCAACACTGTGAGGCAATGCATATTTATCAAAGACTGCAGGTTAATGGAGGATGATCAGGAAAGCAGAGAGAAAACATGATTTGCCTATTAAGTTGAATTAGCAGTATTTAGAGGAAAAATGCATGGTAACTGTTACTCAGCTTCTGCAAAGCCTTAAATCATCATCTTATATCAACGCAGTGCCTTCTGTCCCAAACTACATTACAAGCTATGAGATAATCATTTCACATTACCTTCAAAACTCATCCACCTCTTGAGAGGCATATAGAAACTATGAAGCAACTTCACACAATAATTTTGGCTATTAAAATGAACTCGGACACAGCATCAGAGTGAAACAACAGGCCGAACAATGTAAAGCAGAGTGCTACCAGATAACTGGAACGTAACCAAGACATAAGGTTATGTACTAGTTTAGGGTTTTTTTTAATTACAGTGTGAGTAATACCCCACAAATGGCCAAACTATGAACACAGGGGACTTAGTGAAAGCTAGTGGAGTACAGTCACATTGCATACTCGCAATGAACTTTTCCTCTCTAGCATGGTACACTTTTCGCCTTGTTTCATAGGTGCTGTGGCATGACTAGGTAGACATACATCAGCAGCAACCAGGAATGCGCAATAAGGACGGCATTCCCTGCCAAGCAGAGCTCCACACTCGCTTTTTTGTTGTTTTTTGATTTTCCACGTCTAATGAATTTCACAGAAGAAAATATCTGCTCTCCAGATAACGGGTCTGCACTAAAGAAAGTAATCATAAAACTATGTTAATGTAACCCTGAAGTTACAAAGCTAAAGTCTGAGGCATACCAGATTCCCAAACAGTGTCCATCATTTTATAAATTCACCTTCATGCTAAGTTAGTGAAATTATAGTCTTTTCGTATAAGACTCTGATCCATGATGCCAACACAGACAACATGCAGGCCTTTTTGATTACCGCTCATTGTTGTTAAGCTGTATCTCAGAAGGAACTTTCCTACAGTTTACATAAGCCTGTCAAACTGTCATGGTCTAACAGCTCCAGAAATCCAAAGATCAGTCTCTGAGATTGTGCTAAAACTCCATAGTGACTTGACCCTGAACTTTGGCACAAGCCTGCTCTTTCCTGCTCTGTGCCTTCTCACCCACTCAAAACACACGTGTATCATATTAACAAGGAATGGAACATTTCATTATTTTCATTCAGTTCTGTGCCTTAGCAAATTTTATGTATGTTGCTGGACTGGGAGGATCAAGTTTTAACATATTCTGCGTCTCAGTGTGTACAAAAGCATAATTGTTCTATTCATTCTCATGGAATTAAGACTGCAGGTAGTATAAGCACTTGGGAGATTTCAAGGGAGTATTTATCTACACTCACCTCACCACAGGGCAAATGGGTCTCTAAAGTTTTGTTCTTAAAGCACGTAGTCTTTGAGCTTGTTTCACCATTATGATTGGTGGTCATGATCAGGGCTTTCAACTAGCGTGCTCCCACATGAAGGGCATAACCCAGTCAAGAATAAATGAACACACATACTGTTCATCAAAAGTAAGTCTGACATGTTGAGTACACAGTTGTCCTGCTTTCAGTTGGGACACAGTTAATTTTCCTTCCCGTAGCTGCTGTGTTTTGGATCTAGCATAAAAAGAATGTTGATAGTGCACTGATGTTCTTAGCTGTTGATAAGAAATTGAGGACTTTTTTCAGTTTCCCTGGTTTGGCTAGTGAGCAGGCGTGCAGGAGCTGGGATGGAGCATAGCCAGGTAGCTAAGCAATCTGGCCAATGGAACCATATTCCATAACATAGACTTCATGCTCAGTTTATAAATGGGGACTGGTCAGGGGGCAAGAACTCCCTTTTCTGTGAGCTCGGTCCTTTCTTTCCATGAGTACAATCTTTTCCCCATGAGTTTGGCGTTTTTTGGTGGATTCTGCAAAACTTGCGAGTTTGTCGAAATCTGCAAATGCTGTGAAATCCATGACTTCTGAGAAATCCATGATTGCTGCTCGAGGACTGGCTGCACAATTGGTCGTTGGGTGGTGAGAAAAGTTGTATAGCTTGTTTTGCATTTTAGTATTATTATTATTATTACCTCTGTTGTCTTATTAAACTGTCTTTATCTCAACCCATCAGATTTACCTTTTGTTTATTTTCCTCCCCATCCCGCTGCAGCAGGGAGGAGCAAATGGGCAGCTGTGTGGTACTAGTTGCCAGCTACTGGGTTAAACCATGACAACAGTTTACCTTTACATTAATACAAGTACGAAGAAAGCATTTTGTGTGTTAGATTATGTTCTGGAAATTAGAAGGTAGCTGCAGCAAATAAAATGGACTTTAGTGTAGTCAAAAGACCTGACAAGAGTCATCACTTCAGCTACAGCCTGCAAATGAAAACTGCAGACAGACATGGGATACTTCAGTGTCAGCTGGAATTATTCTGGCTTTATCAGTGAGTAAAAGAACTCAGAATTTCATCCCATTGGATGTTGTCCTGAAACAAGTTCAGGGAAAACAACAGAAGAGGACAATGCAATAATACAATACATTCACACTGAATCAGAGGTTGTCTCTTGTAGGACAAAGACTAATGCATCCTCAAATCAATTCTTTTTTTTCTTATGAAAAACTGTAGTATGTTTGGCTAGAGTTATACTATTTTAATCTCTGCCCATTTCCACTGAGAAGGTGCTCAGAAATCTCTGTTCTGTAACACAACAGCCAAAAGCTCAAGCACCGTAAGAAACCACACAATTAGAACACACTAACAACAAAAATACACTTTTTTATTGGGTTTGACTTACCTTAAGTTTTAAATCAAACTAAAGCAATCAAATTTTTAAAGTCTGATCAGCTGAGAAATAAGGATATTAAATATGATTAAATGTGATTGCAATTGAGTGTAAGGACTGTTCTTCCATTACTGCTTTGATTAAAAAAAGCAATCTGAGCTGTGAGGTAGAAAAGTTAAATGCAGCAGGAAAAAAGAAAAGAGCTTGAAATTTCGTTTCTTTCTTTTTCAATATATATTATTTCCTGTATGAGAAAATAGTATTATTTTAAGTATGTGCTTTTGCAATACTGAAAGCACACTGGAAAAGTTTCATAACTTAATATTCCTTCATGCTTTTTAATTACAGGAAATACAAAGATAAAAAAAAGGAAGAATAAAAAGTTGTTCTTATGGGACATCTGGGAACAAGAATAGGAGATACACTTTCAAATGAAAAGTGGACTGGAAACCTTAGTTCTTAAGCTGTAATTTAATTGGTGCAATATTGGAGTTCAAAAAGTAATAAAGTTTTTGTCCTCAGGTTATGAGAAGAAAATTACCCGTGACATTTTTTTGGATTATAATATCGTAGCTGCTTCACCAGTCTATCTTTTTCTGGTATTATCATCATTACTACTCTGATAATTTTCAGTGTTTCCTACCTTCACCTCTGCCACAGTTTAACCCAGCAGCTGGCAACTAAGCACTAGACAGCCGCTCACTCACCCTTCCACTTGCCCCTCAGTGGGGGAGGAGAAATAGACAAAGGTAAAACTCGTGGGTTGAGATAAAAACAGTTTCATAAGGCAATAAAGTAAATACTAATACTAATGATGAATATGAAAACAAATTGTATACAATATGATTTTCTCACCACCCAACAACTGACTTGCAGCCAGTCCCTGAGAAGCAATAGCAGAACCTGGAAGTCCCAAATTTCATGAAATTCCTGAAAAAGACCAAACTCTTGGAAAAGTTTGAACTCCTGGACAAGAGAGGATTCAAATTCATGGCAAAGAGAAGAGCAGATTCCTGCCCCCCCCGGCCAGCCCCCATTCATAAACTGAGCATGATATCTGTGGTATGGAACAGTTCCCTTGGCCAGCCTGGGCTAGCTGCCTGGCTGTGCTCCCTCCCAGCTCCTGCACACCTGCTCATTAGCTGAATATAGGAAACTGGAAAAAAGTCCTTGATTTCATAGGAACAACTGAAAACATCAGTGTTGTCAACATTCTTCTCATATTAAATCCGAAACACAACAGCTACTGGGAGGAAAATTAACTCTATCCCAGCTGAAAGGCGGACAACATCCAACAGCCGAAACCAGGACAACACCCAAGCATTTTGAACGGTGCTGAGAACTACAGTGAGCTTTTAAGACACGAGGCAGAGATCAGCCACTGATCAAAATGCACTTGAACTGCAAGTCTTTGGAGGTGTTTTCAGTAAGGGAAAATGTGTCACTCCTTAGAGATCAGATAAATGGCAAAACCAGCACAGATCACTCACTCTCACCTCGTAATTGAAAAGTTGGCTGCTGATCAAGAGCTGGCGGTGACCAGCTCAAGACATCAGGATGCCAATATATGCTTCAACCTTATCTCTCCACCTCAGAAATGATCAATCACAAATTAATGTTATATTAGTGAAAGCAAGGACTTTTACTGAAGAGAGAAATCTATAAAAATAGCGTCCGATGAAATGGTGAAAAACAAGCTGGAGAGAAAACTAGCCTAGACTGGCAGTGGAACAGTGTGCTTACTCAGTACAAGTAAGATAATCTGGAAATTTAATCATATCTCAAACATGATAAGACAAATCAGATCTCAAGCCTGATAACTGGTATATGAAAGGTCATTTTGGCTTTTTTTTTCTGCAGCAGAAGTTATGACCAGTTTTCTGGTTGACAGATCTATTCTAGTTTGCCACTAAGTATTATCTGCACAAGAATACTGTATATTGCCATTGCTCCAAACCATTGAATGCAAGAAAAAATTCTCAAAAGTATTCTGCTTGTATGACCAAATAGCACATTAGGATGAGTCCAAAGTAGAAAGACTCCTTTTTTGAAACCTGTGTGAACAGGTAAAAGCTCTGGGAACCACAAAAATGAGATATTAGTCTCTGCATCTCTTATTCCCTACTCCTCTCTCATTTTAAAAATGAAACACAAACCACTGAACACAGTAATGTAACAATACAGTGTGACTCTAGGACATGGGCCTCAGGTGGGTGCACATGCCTGAATAGGCACTGACTGCGTATTGATCCTTCCTAACATGCACGGAGTGCCTGCCTGCATCTGTATGCCAGGCATCCAAGACTTTAAGACTCAGGGGAGTGACACACGGAAAATATGTTGGTGTGGTCCAAGGACTAATTTTCAAGCTTGGTGGAAGGAGCTCAAAAGTGTTTATGTAGTTAAGAATGGGGTTTACATACCTGAAAAGCTTTAAGGCCAGACTCCACGCAAAACATTCGTGGATCAGGTAAACCACATATAGAACAGATGTAGTCTCTCCAAGCTTGACAGCCATCTTTTACCTTGGTAAGAAATATGAGAAACTAAAGATAACTCCTCTCCACTCATTCACACACATGTGCACATACTTCCAGTTCCTGCTTTAAATTGAAAAGGCATCTAGGGAGGGAGAACAGACAAAAGAAATGTGCAAAACAGTATTTTTACAGGCTAAGATACTGAGGGCACTGCCTGACAAGCTCTGGTGATTTAGGGCAAGTGCCAAAGTTATGGTTTCCAGCTGCCTACCGTCCTTACCAAGTAAAGCGTCTGTTCTTCAGCCTCTGCTTTATGGAGACTCATGCAGACTGGGATCTGTGGTGGTTGTGGAGTAGGCACACTGCCCATTCAGTTTTCAGCTTTCTCTGCTATGGCATTGGAGACTTCTTCAGGCCCCTCAGCAAGTATCACCAGAGCTTGTGAGTCACAGCATCAAGACACAGAAGGAAGCTGCTGAAGAAACTCCTGCTGAGCTTAACAGTGCTGAAGAGCAGCAAGACAATCTCTGCTAGAACTAAAAATAGATGCTGGGTTTTCTAATTCCAAGTCTAGGATTCTATTAAACTTCCACACTTTCTGTCATAAGAATGAAGAATGAAGAATGGTGACACCTTCAGAGATTCAGCTAAAATTCCTCAGGACCAAGCAGAGTTTTGGAGCTAGCAAGCAGTTTACACAGTTTTCATTCTTAGACTTCAGCCTAAACCTTTCCAAAATGAAGAAAAAAAGCCAATTAACTACCCCCTCAAAAAAGCAACATAAAAACAAGACACTCCAGGACACTGAAACAGATGGAGCATGCCAGCATTTGCTTCAGCAGGAAAAAAAGGAGTTTATAATGGAGGCGCTGAAACAAGTTTAATTATAGAAGCATGAATGGCATCCCTATAATAAAACAAACTAAAAAGTCAAACGAACGTCCTTGGCCTTTAATAAAGATCTGTGTGCATTTGTTCTCTGATATAATGCTATGGAATCCTACCTCCCTATTACTGGTTCTTCTTACACTGTCCTGGGTTTTACAAAAAATCCAGAGCAGAGAGGCATAATGCTCTTGTAAAACTGAAGAGTATTTATTTCTCATATTTAAGCTGTGGCTTTCATAAGGGTCCTGGTACAGCAGGAAGTATATTTACTCTAAATTTCAGTGCCATGATGTTAATATTCCATATGAAGTACAAAGCACTTCCCCACATGTAAGTATGAAAATGCAAAAGACTTCCTGGCTTAATGCACCTTTAAGAGATCAGAATTCATCTTTCAGTGAGTGTATCACTCTCTCAGTAATGTAACGGAATAAAATCATATTATTGTTGTGTGCCCAGGGAAACAAAAAAAGCTATGTATTTTTCAGCATGCAGAGTAAATTCTGAGTGAATCTTATGATTTAGCAAGAGCATGGTGCAAAATCTGCTGAAATCAGTTGGATTCTGTCTATTGATTTTAGAGAGCTTTCAAACATGCCCTGTGGTATGAAGATGTTTGCGAATCATTCATTATTAGTCTGAGTTTGTTATCAAACACTAAAACACTTTATCTAAGAATTCTACAGATTTTATAAATCTTTACTTGGTTGTGATGCACTGAACATTGTTACAGATCTCTCCATAATTTACTTAATAAATTGGATAGATCTGATCCAGGACAAAAAAATAAGAAATATGTTAGTATTTGTAACTTCAATCAGACCTCCTTCTACTGTATTATTTAGTTTTCCTCATTTCTTCTTTAATATAAGCACAAACATTTCTATTTCAAGCAAAGATTTTGAGAAATATTTCTTCCAAATAACATGCCAAACTTCAAAGCACCACTTTCCTCAAGAAGCACAGTCACTAAGCATTCATTTATGGAGTAACTGGAAAGTGCCATTTAGGATCAGAGCTCCTTTGTTCCTTTGGCTCTCTGTCCAAGAGCACGAAGTCCTACCATCAGATGATCATAGCCTAAGAAAATGCCAACCCGCAGCTGAGAAAACCAAAGCAGATATTTTGGGCCCAAAATGAGAGTTGTAAGTTGGCTGGTGGTAAACAGAAAGCCAAGTTGACCTGGAGAAGCCTAGGTGCTGCTGACATCAGCTCCTAGAATAGCCCCAGCTTTGTGTGGCAGTACCCCTATGCCAATAACTTTTCTGAGGGGACAGATGTGGTCTTCAGCTCCTTTCCGGCAACATCCTGCCTAAAGCTTTGTGCCCTTTTATTCGCCTTGAACATCCCTCCTACGGACCAAAAATAATATGACGCTTAACAGAACTATTTCTTGCTGATTAAGGCTGCAACACAAATGGACAAAAGCCAGGAAGTTTAAATTTAAGCTGATACTTTGTCCTTTAATTCTAGCTGTCAAGGAGAAGAAGAAAAAAGAAAATCAGCTTCATAGAACAAGTTCTCCAGCCTCAAGTTTTAATGAAGTTTCAGTGTCCTGTTTTTTTTATGGTTTATGTCCCAAGCCTATCATTATTCAGTGGGTTGAATTCTTTTTTTTAATATTATTTTTTTGCACTTAACTTCTTTGCTTTTTAAAGTAAAAAGAAGAGAGGCAGAAGTCTTTAATGAAAAGTTCTCCGATGCATGTTAATTATCTAAGAGACTAGAATGACTGCTTTGGTTAAATACATATTTATAAATTTTTTTTAAAATGTACTTTATTTACTAATAGACTAGAACTGTTCTCAAGGCAGCTATTTCTGTCTGAGCAGGTAAATATATCTTTAGAATTTTAAAAAAAGTCACATTACTTTAGTGATAGGGGAAAACAACTCTCCTGATAGGAGTCCATAGTGTGTAGTTCTGCCTTCCCTGTTCAGAGAATTCACCCACAAACATCAGGAATCCATCACTTTAGGCAAAATTCACGCATCTCAGAAGTCACTAAAAATGTTGCACAAAGAGAGTCCCTAATTTGCAAAGATTTAGGGGAAAAGATATTTTTCTCATCTGTCACAACAGATCTGTACCTTTAGGTTTATGACTTTGACTGAGCACTGCAACGGCTACCAGTTTCGGTTCTTAGACCAACCTGCAGTTTCCAACCATACGCTTTATATTCCCCAGGCTCTGATCCAGGTAGGGGCTGACCAGGACAAAGAAATACCTGACTCCAGCCCGTTAAGTTGAGGGTGAAGAATGTTTGCAATCCATGACTCAAATTGATCATTTGGTCCATGTGATTCCTTCTTCTTCTTATCCCCCCATTTTCCGGGGTTCAAAATTTGATCCAAAACATGCAGGTTCTATCTACTGCACATCTGAAGGTTGGGGAAATTCAGAAGTATGGGCATTGCTTCCGACTGTGTTTTATTTAATACACATGCCTTCCATGAGACCAACTTAAACCAAATGGCAAAACTATGGCATTGAGTATTAAAAAAAAAAAAAACAATCCCGTTTGTCGATAGGAACAAGTTTGGGTTTTTCTTTGAAAAGTTGGTTAGTCAGACAAGTTTTACACATAATTCTTCTGGGTTTATTTCCACATTCAACCTCCAAACTACTAGAGGCTTTTGCATAACTTCACATTTTGTTGTGAAGAGCTTATACAGCTCTAATCTGCACATGAAACTCATACTGACAACAATAGCCTGTTTATACAGGGATCAAGGGCACAATATGCAGTCAAGGTCCCCTCTGCAGATAACTCAAAAACAGAGTTTTGACTTTACACCTCAGCAGAGAAAGTTAGATGCCAGGTGAGATGTTGGTGCCCTAAAAATATTCACATTCAAACCTCAAATTGTCAAAACATGGAATAAGCCAAAAATTGTTACATGGGGTTTATATCCATTTTATTTCTTTGTGCTATCATGCACTTTCATTATGAAAACTGTTTAAGATATAATGTAACTGAATTTAAAACAGACTCTCAACCTGGTTTCTATCCTTATGCTAGACATTTCAGCCTGTAAATAATTCTGGCCACAGATTTCATGCCTGCAGTTTTGGGAACAAGTGTTGTCCTTTGGATAGCTTTGTCCATGACTGCCATGAAGCAACAGCAACCTATTCAAAACCGCAGGCTCTGAAAGGTGTTATGAGGCAGAACTTCACTTTACAGTGTCTACTTCTAGAGAAGACGGTTCTCAGGTTTAAGGCCAGAGCACTGGAGAGAAGACGAAAATATTTCAGACCAATATGCTTTATTCATTCTCATTTTCTTTTGCTAGAAATAGAGATAATACTTGCATGCACTTCTAAAGTTGCACTGTCGAAAACACCCTCTTCTGCCTGACAGAATATGCAGCCCTTTTCCTTGGGAGCTTGCAAGACGTAGTTAAGAAATACACCATCTTCTCTGCCCTTAGAAAATAGGGACCTACTGATGAGTTAATTTTAAGCTTTCAGCGCCAACCAAAATGCAAGATTCAATCGCACCTTTACTTTGGTGAAGGCAGGAATGAGGATCCAGGCTCAGTGATTGCTCACAGATAGTCTCTACAATAAACTGCAAGTTAAAAAGGAGAGGGGGTCAAGGTGGGCATGGACTTTGGGAAAACTGTTATCTGAAAATGAACTTCACTTCAGATTCTTTCTGAATCTAACTGAGCCCATGATGATATTGTACAAAGCAGATCGGCTTCACGGTTTTATTCACCAAACATGTTGGGAGATAATTTTGATAAAACTTGTATTTTAGGGAAAATATAGTTGGGAATAAGGGAACAGTCCAAACAGACCATAAAATCACCAATGCCCTGTGCTTTCGAGGAAAGAACAAAAAACCTGCTGTGACCTTGCATTAATTATGAATTGGGCCTCCTTGTGAAGGAATTTCATTATAACCTGGTCACTATGTTGTTAGATTAGGCTTCAGGGTACGATGGTTTGAGTCCATCCCATTGCAACCTTTCTATGGTTTATGAGGAATATTCTTGCTGAGACCAATTTTGAAACTATAGTAAAAAAGCTTTTAAGTGAGAGGGAAATTTTCCACTTCCAAAAAAGCGTAAGTGAAATTTAATATTATTAACAACTTAAATTTTCATTTAATATTTTGCACTGTAATGGTTTCTTGACCAAAATAATTACAAGTGGCAATGTGAGCCAAAGGCTTTTTATGTATTATGCAATCTCATATGCTAAATAGAATCTGATCAGCCTTACTGGCTCCTCTATTATTTAAAAGGGTAAAGAGGGGAGCCCAACTTAATATATGTAACCATACTTCTTGTATATCTATCATAATCTTGTCTTTGTTTCTTTCTAAACTACAGTCTTTACTTTTTCAGTTTTGTGTACTGTTAATTATTTCCAGTGCTGCTTCTTTGGAACTTCTTACTGTTTTTATGTGAGAGAAATCTGGCTGTGATCAGCGATAGCTTTATAGATGAGGAGAATTAAACAGAAGAACATACCATAACTGTCTCCTAGTCCTTCAGCATCATCTTCAGTGCGATATGCATCCAAACGTTTTGTTTGCTTTATTGCAAACTACTGCACAGTGTATGAAAGGTTATAGAGAACTGTCCACAATTCGCAAGAATGCAAACCCGTGTTTAAAACCAGCACTGTGAACCAGAAAATGTTGTACTGCCATGTCTATGTGCATGGGGCAGAGTTAAGGTTGTTTATCAAGGCTGATTATGATTTTTTTTTATTCTCGGGTGTTAAACAGTAACATTCCCCTAATTACTTTTTTCATAATTCAAAACTGCTTATCAGCACCTCACTGGAACTGTTGCGGGTTGGTAAGACAGCTGTAGGAAACAGAATGAACCCAGTATGTTAGATTCATCAAAGTGATATTTTTTTCTATAAATCCTACATCATACTGATCAGTCTTTACCCGATCACCCTACTTAATTGCTTTGAAAATAATGAACCCAGGACTCAACACAGTAAGCCATCTCCCCTAACCACTTTGTCAGGTCAGAAAATCATTCATTTCACAGCAAAGTTAGCCTACCCTCTCTCCCTCCCCTTAGCACATAGGCACACACACACAGAGCCTGCCTCTCCTTCAGTGCACAATTTACAAGCTTAGCAAAAAGCCCGACACAAACTGTACCGAACTACCTGTCCAAAGCATGCAATTTCTAAAGGGTCATAATGCAGTGAACTGAAAACTGACTTTTTCACCTGCAGAAGTGCACCTCTCCCGATATGGTTGTTTCGGTAGCCTAAGCCACTTCCACTGCTTTCCACTGCTATCCATTTTGCTTAGAAGGCCATTTATAAACAAAATGGTCACAAGGATTTTGTCTGAATAAGCAGAAAGCTCTGTCTCTCCTCACTCTCCTCAGAGTAGCTCAAATTCCACCTCTGCCCCCACCTCTCCAACATTTGCTTTTAAACCATCTCAGTACAGGAAAAATTTGGCTCAAGAGGTACCATTTTCAGAAACTTATGTATGACTGAAAAGGAACAGGGACTAAGCACAGCACAGCAGCATTGGTGTATTGTTAGCTGTGACTTGACCCGACTTGACAGATTTATATTTCAATGTGAATTTCTTCCCACCAGGGAGATTGTGCTGCCCCATAAATCCAATATTTACAGAACTCCAGTATCAGCTAGTACTGTGGGATGAAAAGTACTAGTGACAAACACAGTTTGCCTAGGATATCCGAAAGAGGAACTGAAGTCTTTGGTGCTGGAAAGAACCCAGCCATCCTCTCCACAAAAGCAAACAGCTGTCTCTCCCAGCCACAAACTCCCAGCACCTGAGGCTAAAATGCACATTCAAAATTGACAGGGTTAAGAAATCTGGAAACCACAGGTACGGGTTGTTATCCATGCTTCTGTGGTTAGCAGGCTATTACACCTCTGCAATAGCTTAAGACTGCCAGAATTGAATGCACTTGGGTTCTGCACTTCCTTGAGGATTCAGGCTTCAGTCTCTCTCTCAAGAGCGAGGTATAAAGAGATTATTAGCAACATCATCTCATACGTTCTCCTGTCCAACCTTGTAAATCTGAGGCTGCCCTTGGTTAAAAAGAGCTGATGTTAAATACTAACACTGCTTCTCTCCTTGTGTCTTTCCCACTCTTCCCTTTTCTTTGCAGATTTCAAGGTGATGACAAAAGAGAGAACAGTCTTAGCATTTGTTAATACCCACTTGACCCACAAAAGAAATTCACTAGCATTCGAAGCTTCTAATTTAAAAACCATTAGACCGTTCCGCTTGGCGGACCAGATCTAAATATTCTTAAAGGGGTGGTTTAATTTAATCATTACCTTAACAAGCCCCCTTTTAAAATGATGATCCGCCAAATTCAGGGGATTTGTTTTGGAATCTGATCCAATAACTGGCTTTGTACAAAGAGAAGCATAGCCGCATCTGATTTGGTTCAGAACGGGGTGATAATCATGAAAATTACTTTGCATATTTAATCACTGTGAAAACATGAGTACAAACTACTTTCTAGAGATTACCTTAAAAAAAAAAGCTTCAGGCTTTGCAGCAAGCATGCCAAGTACTTTGATTTACAGAGAATTATTTGGATTTTATAGAAAGCTCAGTGTTTCAAAGACTTCAAGCTACTCAGCCACTGTCAAAGAAAACATTTTGAATAGTAAAAGCAAAAAGTTTTGTACTGGAAAAAAAAAATTATGTTGAGACCAATTGCTTTTTTTTTTTTTTTAAGTCTATGTCACTTAACAACCTAGATTTGAGGCAAACACTTTGCCCAAAATCTCTCTAATCCTGTCAAGAAAGAAGAGACGCATTCTGTCCAGGTTTGACTTAGTATGTTGCCGAGCTGCCAGAGGTGGGTCAGAAGCTGGCAAGTCAGAGCCCTGATGAGGACTTTCACAAAGTTTGAAATAGGAGAGTTTGCTTCAGGATTGCTCTCTGGTACCAATAAGCGGGGCTTACAGTGGAGATAAAAAAAAGCCAACAAGGCACACAAGGGTCATTATCTTGTAGCTTCAGATTTTTTATGTAGATCTCACAGTTGAGGTTCAGAACGCATAGAGTACTTAGTGACAAATGCCTAGAGACATTAATTTTTATCACCTAGATCAGATAGATAAATAAAACTACACTGACTAGTAGTTAGCAAGGGGTACAAAAGAGACACATATAAATACATGATGAGCAAGAATTTCCCCAAGCTGAAGCAACTGGGTGCCAGATGAGTATTCCATGGTATGTAAAACTGAATTTTCTGCGGAGATAAACAGGCACAGCTCCACTAAATTATCCAAGTTGCCTCTGCTTAACATTCGAACGGAATTAGGCCCTACCTTTATTGTCAGTTGCTTTTAAATCCTTGCACTTGTGATACATTGATGTTTGTAAATAACCTGGCACCTGAGAGCTACCGTGTAGGCAGAATATCTGAGGGATCGTAGTCACAGGCATCTTAGATTATGAAGCACGCTATACCAAATACTTGTAGGAAGCATGTCAGAGGTGTTTACCTATCTGTAGTTACCATGCATGTACAAAACTCATGAAAAAGAGTGCCTAAAGTTTGCTGTAGAAACTGGTGCAAAATGTACATATATATGTATATATGCAATATATACGTATCATGCAGACTGCTCTACTATGGACATGCATTTTTATGTATCTTACAGACACAAGTATACAAACAAAAATATATATATACACACACCTGTATCTTTTGCACACTTTTCATATAGAGTACATATTCCTTGAAGCATTATATGTTCCACAGCTTCAGCAGACTAGAGGTTAATGAACAGGCTTTTTCTCACATATGCACAGAACAGATAATTTCCTTTACTGTTCACGATAAGTTGAAGGAGCATTTGAGTGACAGACCAATTTGTCAATCAACTACAAAGTGTTGAGGAAGCTTCCTGTGCATAATTTTACACAGGGAGATCAAATGTGACCTCTGATTGTACAGTGGGTATGGACAGTCAAGGTTATGAAGTCCAAAGAAGTCATGCAAATCAGTTCCTTTTCTGAGTGCCTTGTCTTTCTAGGGTTACCTGTGCACTAAAATAATAACAGGATTTTAAGAGAAAGATGAAAAATTCTTTATTATTTTTAAGTGTGTGTATGTGTGTGCATGCACGTGTGAGGAGGGTGTATGTATGAATTTGTTGTGGAGCTTGAATGTCTGTGTATTTTATAGACCGAATTATGTTTTAAGGTCTCAACACAGAGCCCCTGGTTCTGACATCTCATGCAGTTTTTCTTGAAAGCTATGTTTTAATAGCAGCTCCGTTCATTTAATGTTAGCCACTTCAGATGATTTCTTTGCTAAAACCTGAATTATGAAAATCGCTTGTCAATTACCCTGGGTAGCTGTGTAAAAGAATTATTGCACATTCACAGTGAAAAGAAAACTTTATTTTCACCACTTTCCAGTAAAAGCTAATTCAGAATAACTCCATTTAACAGTTATTTTATGCTGAAATACTGAATACCTCAGGGAGTCTTTTAGGGATTTTAAAGTCTCTTTATTTATAAATGATTCATGCTGCATTTTCAGAAAAACCTACAATTAGTGTGGGAAGCACAGAGACTCCTTTGGGAAAGGTAAAAAAAAAAAACCTAACAAAATATACATGCATTATATACAGCCTTTTTATCTATTGTTGTTTTGCAGTGGACTATAAAAAGAAAAGAACTGGAAAAAAATGGGTAGGAGATATTTTATCTAACCTTTTAAATATATGCCTCAGTTGACAGTATTTTGTGAAGTAGTTACCCTTATGATTTGTACAGCCCACAAAATTCTTTTAATGCAGGTTTCATTTTGGTTCGCACTTTCCAACCCCAGTTATAAATGAGCAAGCTAGCTAAGAGGAGAAGCTTTCTGTGGTAACGCAGAAGGACCAATCTTTCCTTCCGCCAGCCCCAGGTGAGAGTCATGGTCACTAATGTTTCCATATTGTTTGCTGCCTGGAGCAGTGCTGTAACTTAAAGGTCTTTTAAATGTTCACGCTGGCAGGCATCAAACATCACGCAGCCTCGTTCAGCTTTACGGTGAATCTTTCTGCTCACTCACACCAAACAACAGATACATATTGTGCTAGTTGCCAGCACTGCAGGAGCTTGTGCATCCTCCCTCCTTGTCACACGGGTGGGAGGGAATGAGCAGGCAAAGGAAACGAGTGGTTCGAGACCCCCAGCTCCCCAAGGCTCTGGCGGCTTTACCGTTAACGTGGCTGCCCTCGTTGGAGCCATGGAGTGGTTTAGAGCCTCCCTGCAGGACCCCGGTTAAGGCCCGCTCTGTTTGCTAGCCTTAGATTAGAACGTCCCAAGATGGCATCATGTTAAGGGTCATGCTCTTGCATGTCTACATGCCTTAATAAAATTACACCCAGGAGCATGTCAGGAAGTGGCAAAGTGGCACTAGGGTTGAAGGCTGGATACTTTAGCTTTTGTATAGTCCCATACCTCCTCTAAAACAAAACACAAAAATAACACCCTTAAATCTTCATTCAGTCAGACCTCTGTGTTGATGAAATGTTCATAATTTCCAATCAGTGTAAACTCTGTGAGATAGCTGCACTCCCATGAACTGCAAGGAGTCAACAAGCAAAGCCAAACAGATACTGTTGGCTTCAAAGAGACAACAGCTACTTAAATATATTTTTTTCCTCTCACTTTCATGTTGGCTTTGCACTGGTGCTGTTACAAATGACTAAATATCAAACACAAACAAAATTTCTCAGCAGTCAGACAGGTCACCCATAGTTGTTTTACAATTACACCAGCATTTACAGTATGGCGATTGCAGTGAAGTGAACACTTCATCATCCAGACCTGCTCACTGACTGATGCTGGTACCCAGAACATTCCATGGAAGGGAACATGCAGAAGAGATGGCAGTAAGAACACATGTGGGGAAAATGTCAGATACTCCATCTCATTGACCAGATGTACCAATGACATCGGGGATTGGTGGTGGGCTGCTATTATTCCACTAAAAATGGGAAATCTTAGACTGATTGACTTAAACTTAGAGCTGTATGGAATGGGCATCGCAGTCTTATTGGCTTGAATCCACCTTAGTTGTTTCCCAAATTGCCACAGTAAGGCAACTCTAAATGTTTAATGTTCTAAAATAAGCAGAAACTCTTAATTTGCAGTTAGATTATTTTTTTTTTTTTTTAGTAAAGCTCAGCGAATAATACAAATGCAGTAGCAGACTGCACACATACCAGGACGTGCATTGGCACTGCCCCAGTTGCTTGGATACCAACAGGTGCAATGCAAAAAAGAATCACTTGAATAAATGGGAATACCAGCAAAAAGAATATTGCTAGATAGCAGATAAAGTGGAACAACATCACTGAGGTATTTGCTGTGTGTACGGCTACTAGAAAGAAAAACGGGACTCCTAAGTGTAACTACTGACTTCCTAACACACAGGTCTATGTTTTTTAATTCTTCACATAATCTTGCATGACAGTGCTACAACACTCAAAATACAGAGCTTTTCCAGTGTAGTATCAATTGAGAATCTCTTGCATTCTGAGTTTGCTATCCCACCCACCAAACAAAGAGGAAAACCGCAGGCCTCATCTTTCCTCTATTGAGACCAAAAAAATAGCTAAGCATATCTAGCATTTCAAGCATCTTCCAAGTGATTGCTCTAATTATACCTTCACAATTAAGAGTAAATTATCTGCAAAACTCTCCAGAACTGGGTGAACTGGTGAGTTGTATTACCATGAAAGGAAGGGAAGGGAAAATCGAGAAATAATGAAAGGGAAAAGGAAGGAACACATTTTGTTTTGAAACAATCTTCAGGATGAACACACTTCAGGTGAGTTTTCGCTGCTCTAAGACATTAAACGGTGGTTTGTAATTTCCTGAATGCTGTGGACCTAAGAAGAAACAGCACAATTTTTATGGACAGAAGGAGTGTTCCTTGCTCTATTTACATTGCCACAAACCTAATCCGAAGCAAACAGCAGACACATCAAGATTTGTTTGATTTTCAAGCAGTGGAGATTTCTGGAGATTTTTCTCCTCATGGGAAAAGTTCTGTAAAGGAAGTAGAGATCCTGAAAATTGTGACAGGTGAATCAGCAGAGTGAGAGAGGCCTGAATGTTGGGGCCAATTGCACTGTTTCAGCATTCTGGCAAAGGATGAGGAGCCAAAGGTTTTAGACTTATTTTTCAGAACAAAGTATGACATTCATAACTAGGAGCAATGCACATCATACTGAGAAGCAAATTAATCATTATTTTTATGTGAGTCAGCCATATTCTCCACCTTATATGAGGTCAAGTGGTCCCTTAGAGAAGCTGTAGTTTTAGGTATCTCACGGCTCAATTCTCTTCTATTTGTTTGGATCCCCAAAATTGCATTGTTTTTATATAATGCTAGTGCAGTCCGGGCATGTCAGGAAAAGCTCAGAATAATACTATATAATAGTGGGCTCAGAAAAATACTATATCAAGGGAAGTAGAAGTAATGCTGAAGAAAAACTAAACTTTTTATGTTCCCTCTAGGCGAAATGCCATCAACTTCCACGACTACAAAAATGTTGATATAATAATTTCATTACATTTTTCTGGGCTTCTTTTTTCAAAGTGAAATACAAGAGCTTTTCCAGGCCATGAATGTAACAGGAGATGACAATGTAAAAAATTCAAAGAGAAAAATAACTCTGTGTAACAAAATCCTCAGAAATATGTAACATTGAAGAAATAGTTTTGTTGTTTTGTTTCTTCTCTATAATTGAGAAGATGTGATGATTATGTCACAAAAATTGGCATTAGACTTGAGCAGGTGGAATGCCTGAAACTGCTTTACCCTAGTTTTTTGCTATCCATTAGAATTAATGCTTCAGCAATAAAATTGCCAACTTTATGTTGACAGTAAGCTACCCCTCTTTCAAGATGCTAATTGCTATCAAAATGAAACAGCATACATTTCAGCTTCTGAATAAGTAGCATTCACAGTAAACCACTCACAATAATTTCACTGACTAAAATGTGCTTTAAGTTAGATGCCAAGTAAGATTCAAGAAGCCACCTGGGACCAGGTGAAGGATACTCTGAGCAAGATGGGAAAGGCTCAGGATGGGGTTAGTCAGTGAAAGTTAAAAGTACAGGTCAGTCGTTCCCCTGTCAAGCATTCCAGCCCTCAGAAGCCTTTATTAAAAAAAAATCCAAAAACAACAACAACAAAAAGAAAACACTAAATAAACAAAAAAAACCTGTTTCCTTGATGCAGAAGGGGCCTTTCTAGGAAGCTCAGTCGTGGTCTTCAAGTTCACTGTAAAGCTTCTGTAGATTTCAGGCCATGGGATTAAAGCCAAATCCAGCAAAGCATATGACTAACTTTAAACCTGTATGTAATCTCAGTTAAATCAATTAGTCTGCGTGTGTGCTCGAGGTAAGCAGATCTTGAAGTACTTTGCTAGTCTGGTGCCACTTTCCCTACTGATGTGTAGATGCAGTAACTGCTAACCCACACATTGAGGAAACCTGACTTCTGCCTCCAGCTCAGAAATGCATCTTTCTGGAGCGTCTAATACATATCTCACCAGTTCTCCCCTAAGGCCCTAAAAGGCTGAGGGTAGATTAAATAAGGCATAAATAAGGGATGTTGCTTTCCCATTTTGTACAATATGTAATAGAGCTGTTGGATAAACAGCTGGATTCATTAACAGGTAAGTAATATCCACCTTTGGCGTCTCTCTATAAAAAGCAAAACAAAACAAATTTACAGTTGTGATTGTTAATTCATTCCTGTGCAGAGCTATTTTTTGGGTCACCTATGTTAAATTAACACTGTTCCTGTGTGTAGTACAGCCATATTAACATTTAACTCAGAAGCAGCTTGATCTAGGTGTATCACTGGTGAAGCTGTAGATCCTTACATCAGCTTGCGAGAGCTGGATAGCAAAATAACTCATGAATATGACAACCAATCCATTTCAAAATCCCCAGGAACATTTCTGTGGGCAGATTATGGCCTGCTAAAACTATATTCGGCAATCAAAGGCCTTCTGTTTCATTTCTCTATGCTCTCCAGATGCTAGTAAATTATCAGGGATCCCAGCTAGGCTGTCCACACTTGAGTCTGCCTTGACCTAGAACAGCTAGAGTTTCTTTTGTTGGCTTGAAGGATGAACCCAATCTGTGGTGGAAATACCATTTCTCTGCAGTGTATTGCAGGTTATGGAAGATATTGCCTGAAAGTTGTGCAAGATCTCCAGAGCAAATACTGTAAATCTGTCATGTAATTATGTATTTATGGATTTTTAAAGCTTTGATTGCTGCCATACAGACAGGTCTCTGTCATATGGATATATATTTAAGGACTTTAAAAATTATGAAGCTTTGACCTGAGCTGTTGCCATATATCTCACCACTGCTCAGGCTACTGTGCAGGCTTAGGATGGAGTTACTGCATTTTCCTGTTACGTGGGCCCATGTGTAACCAAGCCAAGCCTTACAAACGATGCAGCATTATAAAAAGGTTCTTGATGTAGAACAATGTTTGTTCAGGAGTAAGGGCTACTGCATCTCCTGGAAAACACTAGCTTTGGACTGGCAGGGTTTGCCTGCTAGAGAAAATGAGCCCTTCCTCGGCACTGTGCACCTCAGGGGGACCTGGCACAACATTGTGACTTGACATACTGATATTTCTCTCCTGGATCTCTCACACTGTGCAACTTTGAGTTAGAATTATCTCGCTGCAAGTCCAACAGGGAAACAAATATGCTCTGTTTTCACCTACATCTGCTAGTATCAACAGCAAAGGGAGAGATATCTAGTTACTGCCATGTTTTCCTTCCACCAGTTGTAAAAGCCAACCAGAGTCACAACAATTTTCCTATCTCTAGCAGATTTTAACTGAGATTTGGACTTCTTGGTGAGGTTCTCTCCTACCCTGTGGAATACTCTTTGCATTGTGCTAGAGAGCAGATTACATGTTCATAGGTAAAACTATATGTTCTATTCTAATTTTTCAAATGGGGAAGACAAATTCCATCCTTGCATATTTATTTCCAAGGGAAAAAATTAAAGCAGTAGTATTATACCCTAGCAATAGGGTCCATCACAGAGCAGGATGGTATATTCAGTTCTATTTCTTTATTTAAACTTGTTTTCAAATATAGACCAAATTCTTAGAGCTGAGTTCATCCTGAGATATCTGTTTTCATGCACTGTGTGCTGGTATCTCAGAATTAACTGCTTGTTGCAGATATCCCTACCTGCTAATTACTAACATGAATTCACAATGGGAGTTCTCTAGCTGAAATCACAGCTAGAAATAGATAAGAAAATAGTATATATTTTTAATTTTAAACTTTCTCTTTTTGGTAAATTGCATGTGGTGGTTCTGCTATGTCATATACTGTCTGTCATGGGTTGTGACATAATGAAATATGACATGATGTAACCATCAAGATGACCCAAAGTGGCATAACAAAATTCAAAATGATTCATTCTGACTAAGCATGTCATAATTATCTTATTATTTTTCTTAAGTCACACACTCTACCTTAGTGTTAACTGGTTAATTCTATTCAGGGACCAAGCACAGGACTGCAGGAAACAGAGCTGTTCATGTAGTACCAGTAGCAACACAACATACAGACAAGCAGGAACATAAATGTCCTATTGAAGGGATGCTAAGGCTGCTTTCTAAACTAAGGCCCCAATTCTGTGTTGGGAACTATGCAGGCATGCTCTCTAGAACAGAAAACCACATGTTAAAAGGTTTTAAACATTATTAGCGCATAAAATGTAATTGCATTTTTCCGTGTACATGTTTTTCATACCAGCTGGAACTGTGCAGCAACTGCATTCTGAAAAAAAATCTGAAGGAAGACTATTAGGCAGACAGCATGAAGTGCAGATAGTTAAGGCTGTGAATCTTCGTAAGTCTGTCATGGTCTAACATGCTAAAGTGCTCATTATCAATATAATGCATCAGCTCGGTACTTTGATGGTTGTAAAGGTCAGTTATGCTGTATAACAGACCACAACATGAGCATTCTGCAATTCATTGTAAAAGCTGGTGTTATAAGTCTACCTTCCACATTCCGTCATAACTAGCAGGTGACATGGATAAATGACAGACTGTACAGACATCTCTTAGTCATGCTAATACTCAGGCACAGTAGCAAGGGTGAAGGACAGAGTGTCAGGTTTAGCTTTCCCTCATTACCACTCAGAAAACTATCATTTAGTATTAAGTTAATTGTAACACAAGGATATGAGTCATGCCCTTGTGTTACAATTATCTTTAATATTAAATAATAGTTTTTGTAATGGTAATTTCCTTTGGGGATGTTTCTTTCTGCATTAGGCAGTTCTGAATGATGTCTGTCTTTGCAGATATCTCTATCAGCCACTAAAATCTCTTCTACAAGTGCATGCCCATAATCTACAGAAATTCCAGGCCATGAATGTTGTTCCATTGAAGTCATTGTCCTTTCTACTAGATGTCTCTAATCTATCAACTGTTTGACTATTTGATTGTTGCCATAACTGTGATTTCTGTTTTGAAATCTACATAGAAGTGTGGACTTCTTGCTCTGCTGTGTTAAGACTTTATCCACATCCTTAACTGCCTGGTTATGCTATAACACAAGGTGGGCAGTCTAGAGGATGTATAGGGCTTAACTTGTTGTTACCATGACGTTTTGGTATCTGAGGGTGCAGTAGGTGCTGGACAAAAGTATTGAAAAGTGTTTTAATCAGACTTTTAAAAAGTATTTCCTATGGAGAACTGTGTTGGTGAAAGCTCAGAAATCACAGGAGTTGCAGTAAACCTAGCTTCTGCCTGTACTATGAGCAGAATTCCTCTGTTGATGATTACAATGATACAAAGCTGTGCATTGTATAAAAAGTAATTTTTGGAAAGGCATCATTTGAAAGAGAAAAGGACAGACACAAAAAGCTACAAGATCCTACTGTTGATTGATTATGAGAGGTAAAATATTGTCAGTAAAGTCTCAGTATTCTCTCTGAGGATGTAGGAGAACTATCAAAATCTTTTTATTTAATTGAGCCTTCTGCACTCAGAATGGTAGGATGAAGGCATAAGCCTTTTCAGAAAGAGTTTGGTTGTCCACCTCTAAGGACGGTTTGAAGGGCATGAAGTCCTGCTGATGCATAGGAGCTCTTTTGCCAGTGGCAGGGAACAACACGTGTACTGTAGTAACGTGCTGGGGAAAAATTTGCACCATACTGCCCATGGAAATTTTGCAAGAACCACAGAAGGAAAGTGCCAGGACTAGGTTTGAGGCCAGCTGGTTCCACAAAACACTTGTCATTACCCCAAATTGACAAAAAGCGGGTAAAAAGGCATTAACTACTGCCATCTTTCGTGGTCCTCACAACGCTATCAAATGGACATTGCAGAAAGGGACAATGTTGAACTCCCTGGTAACTGCAGGCCAGCTCAGATAGTTCTGAGGTGGGACTAAAATATAGTGCGAAGTGCCTGTAAAATTTCTGAAAACACCTTAACTTCTTGCAGATTGCCTTTTCTGATCAGTATCTGGGACTGAATGTCAAGCTTTCACAGCTTTCACCAGCAAAAGATATATATAGCAGGTATAAATTCTGGAGAAATTGAGTCTCATAAAGGAAATTCTATTTGAAATGACCATAATTTTCATGTAGAAGTAGTTCTAAAAGCTCTGCATTTTTATCTTCAATATTGTCTGCCCTTGTCAGTGATAGCTCAGCCAACAGTTACTATTCTTTTCTCTCAGTCAAAAGTTTGTAGCATATCTAAGGGCTAGGTGAGATCATGTTCTTAGTGTGGTTACTACTTAAAAAAACCATTGGATTCTACACAAGGCAAGCAAGTTCTGTGCAGCCTCCGCTATATTTGAATAACACAGGTAATGAAATATTGGTGCTTCAGATCATTAGTCAGGTAATTATGATTTTTTTTGGTTTGGGTTTAATTAAAATTAGTCTTGGAAAGCATGCATTACAAGAAGAGGTCCTCAATGAACAACTGATATACAACAGTCCTCAGCTAGTAAATAAAGAACGTCCATGCTTATCCTCAGCTTAAAAAAATACTCCCTAACTGTTCAACAGTTTTTCATTTACAGATTTCAAATCATAAGTGAAAGGAGGGCAATATCACTCTCTCATTTAACCAAAATCATCTAGTTTGGGAGAAAAGAAGGAATAGAAAATCTGTTCTGTGATTCATGCCTACTCATTATCTACCCTAGATATGCACCACAAAGCCACTCACTGGTATTTTAGTAGTAACATATATTTGTCTACTTAAGGGCAAATCCTTTGTGCAGTTCTACACAGCTTCACTGAAGACAACAGTTTTGTACCCGCTTAAACTTGGCCCATTCTTTTTTTCAGATGCAAACCATGGCATTTAGACATATTTATTTTCCTCAAGTGCTGTCCTGTATGTAGTTGTTGCAGAGAAACTGTAAGACAGTGAACACATTCATTTTTAATCTGATGAATGCTTCATCACATGCTAGGATGTGTGTTTCAAGGTATATTGTCTGAGACATCAGTTCTCAGAAATCATGGGGTGGGGGTTTGCAAAGAGACAGATGTACAAATGCTTACATGTTGTGACTAAAAGCTGATTGGCCCAAGTACATGAAATTATACAAAACTAAAATTGAGACTAGCACAGGCTTAATGATGCAAATTTCCATACATCAGTTTTATAATCCTCACCAATTTCCAAGAAACAATGTAACATAGCAAAATTAGGGAGAAACAAAGGGTTTATCAGTTTATTAGGTGCATGATCCAAATCCTGTGAAATTCAGAGGTAGCCTTTGCACAAAGAATAACGGACTTTGGAGTACACTCTGTGCTATAGAGTTATTCTTGGCTGTAGAAGTGAAAATGCCCCCAGCCACAGAGCCACAGACTTGTATTTTGTATGCAAAAATATGATTCCTTGTTGAGAACTCTATACATTATGTTTATAGGTAAAAATTAAATAAAGCATTTATCTGCTACTATTGTTTTTCTTTTTAAGCAGAAAGTGATGAATTCAATATTCAATGCAAAAATATATTTTGGAAAAAAGAGAAAGTGTGGGGGTAGGTGAATAAGATATGTAAAATCACAACATGATACTAATGTTCAATTACAAAAACTTTACAGAAGTCTATTTATTTATTTATTTATTCTAATTCTAAATCCCTACCACTACACAACAATGTCACATTTTAATGTAATATCGTGTCCAATGCATATTCATGAAATAAAAATCTTGGCAGTGGCACAAGAAAAGTGGGATGAAGTGTGTTTGGCGGAGTGCGTCACGTTTCCAGACCAGCGGATTTTTTGATTAAAGTCCCTTATCCGTTTTATCATGCATATCCACTCTCTGATTAAAGTGATCTGGAGCTGACACTCACAATGTCAGTATGCACTGAGACCCTTCACACAAAACATGGTTGGAATTTATATGCTTTAAAAAAAAGAGGAGAGGGGGAGGAGAAGTAGACCGACCAAACCTGCTGCATTAAAATATATAGTATATACGTATATATCTAGGTACTGAAAAAACACATTTTGTGTTGTTTGTTTCAATCTTATATATTTGTTCTTAACATTGCCAGGCTACAAATACTGCATGTTTTATTTCCATTTCAGAAAGTATCTGTAGTGCAATCTCTTTCTCTCTGTTGCATTGGGCTTTCGATCAAAGTGCTTCCACGCTGGGGTGAAAAACATAGCTAAGGTCCCCCACAGTCACAAATAAATAATGAACTTCTCCAAACTTATAAGTCTTTTATATTTTTTTTCTTTTTTTTCCCCCCAGACTTTGTTTAATTACTGTACTGTATCTTTATAAATCTAAACCACAGGTTATCTGTTAAGAAAACTGATTCTGCAACACCAGAAGTATGTGGATGCTGCAAGCAGAAGTTTACCACAGATCCAAAGGTCTCTTCACCAGGTCCCATTCTCAGTAGCCTCCCAGTATGTGTAGATGTCCTGGGTTTGGCCAGGACAGGGTTAATTTTCACCGGACTCCAGGAAGGGGCACAGCCGGGGGGTGGGGGCTGACCCCACCTGGCCAAACAGAGCCCGGTATTCCATACCATG
>Ga0065711_1003544_pt1 | contig 27513 bp, 29 predicted proteins | sample Hoacrofraction12_FD_59098 | JGI IMG/M metagenome (GOLD analysis project Ga0065711, IMG submission 59098) | Hoatzin crop microbial communities from Cojedes, Venezuela - Epithelial fraction 12 v2 (version 2) | ecosystem: Host-associated > Birds > Digestive system > Esophagus > Crop | place...
TCGGCTGCCAGCCCCGCAGGGTGCTCTCCCCTCCAGGCCTGAGGCCGCCATTTTGCTATCAGCAAGCCCTCAGCACCCCCCCGTCTACCTGCCCCATGAGGGCCGCCATCTCTTCCTCCTCTTTCTCGAGGGGCTGCGTGATGCGGGGCAGCCTCAGCAAGCACATCGCCCCGAAAAGCCTCCACGGCCGAGGCGCGGCAGCGGTACAAACCCACCGGCCCCAACCCGCCGCTCGCTGCCTGGGCGCCGCCATGACGCCGCCGTGCGCCCCGGCCCACAATACACCGCGCCCGGCGCGCCGCCATCTTTCCTCCTGGCTCCCATCGTGCTTTGCGGCGGCCTCATCCCGCAGCCGCCCTGAGCGCGGTCATGGCGGTCGCTTGGCAACGGCTGCTCGGTGCGGCCTGGGGGTGAGCGGCGGGGAGGGTAGGGGGAGGCCGGGTCGGGCCCTCCTCGCTCTGGGCTGACCTCTGTGCCTCTCCCGCCCCGTGATGGCGGCCGGGCACGGGAGGCCGCGCTAGGCCCGACGTTCTCCCAGCCGGCTCCCGGTGTCCTCACTGCCCGCCACCGTGTCTTTTCCGCAGGGGCTGTGGTGCCGCCCTGGGCCGTGGCTTGCGCGCCGGCCCCCGGAGGCCGCAGGAGCTGAAGGAGGCGGAGAACCAGAGCGCGACCGACCTGAGGTGAGGCGGGCAGGCCGCGCCGGGAGGGCTCTGCCGCTTGCCCCTCGCTGGGAGGTTTTATTGCCTTCCGCGCTCTTTCAGCCGAGGAAGGAAAGCCAGTGACTTGACTCAATCACAGACGCAGCATGTGTCTTGATCCCATCCCAATGTGAAACAAAACTCTGCAAAATTTAAGGAGTGAGTGCCTGATAACTCTTGTTTTGCTCCTCAGCCCTTTAATCCTGCAAAGAAACTCCATGAGATGGGATGGAAAGATCTATGAAGAGATCCCCATAGCTCACATCAAAGCTACGTACAACAAGTAAGCAAATGAGCGGCTCCTTCCCTGCTTTCATGCAGAATGACAGCTTGTAACCCCCCCGGGCTTCGGCCAGTCAGCGTTTTGATCAGAAGGCTCAAAGGAAAAAAGTCAGGGGAGTGGTGTTCATGACTGGGAAGATAATAACACTGAATCCAAACCTCAGTGCCGTTCAGGAAGCATAACTGTCCTTATAGCATCTTTAACAGCAATAAGATTGTTATTACGTGTTTTGAGTACGTTCTGGTAGGAAGAATTAGATGCTGACGACTTTAACAGCAGGTTACTTCCAGCCCTCCCCTCTAGCACTGTTGCTGTACAGCTGTTGAAAAAAACTGTCATATTCTCCATGAGAGATGGTTGTGTTTCGTTAGTGATCCCCACTGTAAAATTTCACTGTTTCTTAAAGCTCTTTCAAGTTCTAGAAATGTTTTGTGTTTTTTTTTAATAAACAGAAGAGGTAAAATGTTCATAGTGAGAGGTGTGCCTGAAAGGGCTGAGGTGTATCTGGATAAAGCATACCTTATCCAGAAACATTTTGCCATCTCTCACACTCCCTAGGGTGACCTAGGAGGTCACTGCTGGGAGGTCTCTGAAGCGGGTGTGTGTAAGTGGGATACCTCAAAAGAGAATGCTGAGTTAGGGTGGCTTGGAGAAGGGAGATGGGAGTTCTGTGGTGAGCCATGCCAGTAAGCTGAGCGAGAAGAAACGAGAATAAAGCTTTGTTCTAGCTTGATTCTTGCTTTTGCCCATCCCTCTGTAGCACCCACATCCAAGTGGTCAGCTTTGACAACACGCCGTTTGCCCACACGTCCTGTGGCACAGAAGGCTTCCAGAATGCCAAGAAGGGAACGGCCATCGCGGCACAGACCGCAGCCATGGCAGCAGCAGTGGTGAGTCTGCACTGATGATTCTCACCCTCACAGAGGGGAGCACTGCCTGCCTCTCCCCGCTCCCTGGGTACCTGCCTTGCTCACAGAGCGCTGTTCCTTAGCGCTCAAGCAGCTGTTTGCTGACAGTTCCCCTCGCTTCATCTGACACGGTGCGCATCTTCACACAAAGTGTGTTTGAAATGGCAGCTGGAAATGCACAGAGGGTGAACTTAGCTGTGCAGGTTGTGATTAGGGAATGTAACTCGGAGCCTGTCCCTTTTGAGCTCCAGTTAGCATAGCTCTTTTTTTTCTAAGTGAACATCTCTCAGCCATTTTGGAAATGTAGCCCCTGAATCAGCAGCAGTTCAACTTTTGCACTGTGTGGGACTGAGAAGCAGCTGTAATTACTGGCTAAATGTTTTATATTTGCTCTCTGCCACAGGAGAACTGAGCTGCTGCTGCCAGCAGTTCCAGTCAGAGAAGGTGATGTCTTTGCATGTGTAGTTTCCACCTGCATACAGTTTACTGTAATTGTTCCTAAAAAAACATGTGGGTGTCCAGGTGGCAGGAGAAGATGAGGCTGGCTGTGTCATGGTCCTCATTACAGCCGAATGAGGCAAGGTTAAACTGAAAAGCCTCATCCTAAATTAGGTGGAACTGCCTCCAGCCTTTCATGTCAGAGGTGTTTGGTGCCACTGCTGGCCAACAGCTTATTGTGGTTGACTCAGAGGAATGTAAGAACATCTTCACTATTAATCTGTGCTTATCGGAGCCTCATAATAGCTGCATAGCTGTGCTTGGCCAGATTTATTCTGTCACTGTTACAAAGTTGTTCGTACATTAATTGCACCAGAACGCAGAAAGCGAGAGACCCAGAGGAGCTCCATCCACGTGGTGGCAGCACTGCTATGCTTTGCAGCAGGAGTTCTTCACTTTCCATTTGCAAGCCCCTGGAATTTTTGCACTGAAGGTGTGGACTCCTGCACAGCAAATATAAAGCATGCCTGCTTTTCTCATTTACCCTCTAGAAGGAATCCACTGATACAGGAGAGAAGTCGCTGCATTCGAGAAGGGAAAACAGCTTTGAGTTAGCCCTTGTTAGTCCCTTGCCAGTTCAGTCACGTATCCGTGGATATGTCATTTTCTGCCCTGGCTTAAGGTCGTAGGTAGTTTGATCTTAAAACTTTCTCTGTGTGCAGAACTGACAGCCTAGCACAGAAGTTCTCTTCAAACTGCCATGGCTGTATCTGGGCCTCCTTTTCTCCCAGTGTCTTTGTGCAATAATCCCCATATTTGTCTTCTATATGCAATACTACCTACTCTTTATTTTTATTTAGAGAATACCATGATAGTGGGTCAAAAGGGAATGAAAGACTGCAGGGGAGACAGAGCAGCAGTAGTTAACATCAAAGAGAATGCTAACCAGTTGTTCTTTTCACAGAAAGCACGTGGGAAGGGTGTGTTGCATGTACGAGTCATGGTGAAAGGACTGGGACCAGGGCGCAAAGTAGGTGTCAGAGTTTCTTTTCATATTTTCCTTTCTCAGGCATCATCCAGGTTTTTTAAATTCAGGCTGGTCTCATGACTCTACCCATTAACTTGTTTTTTCTGAAGGTGATGTAAAGAATTCATCACTCAAGTGCCTGGTAATGAAGTTTTAGAATCATTCAAATTTTAGGATAATATCACTGTGGAGGCAACAATAAAAGCTGTATTTGGGACTTCTTTCAACTAAAGTAGGAAAATTGTTCATGGTAACGCTGATGAAAGGACTGGAGCAGACATGTCTAAACTGGGTTTCCTGATACAAATTACTTATTTTTAAGATAATTACAAAGTAGAACCATTGGAACAAGTTGATTTTCGGACAGAGGACCAAACTATTTTCCCCTGAGCTTTTTTCCTTCTCTGCTTTTCAGTGTGTTGATAACAGCATGTCATCTGCTGTCTTGTTTTTCCAGGCTGCCATCAAGGGTTTGACTATGGGAGGTCTGGAAGTGATCTCCATCACCGACAACACCCCGGTTCCACACAACGGCTGCCGCCCACGGAAAGCCAGGCGAATGTGAGAGGGGAGTGGAAAAGACCCACAGCTCTCAACATCAGTTCATGGAATGGGGACTGGGTTGAATGTCACTCCCATGACCCTGCCTGGAAATACTTGTTGAGGGAAGCTTGAAGAAGAGAGACCATCCTGGGCCTTAAAAGCCCAGGTGGTAGAAGCTGGTGGTAAAAGCAGGAATCTGTGTGCTCTCTTAGTGGGAAGCCTCTCGTGTACAAAGTTTGTTGATTAAAATGTTGGTCTTTCGACAGCCATTCCTGCTGTCTTCCCAGAAGTATTTTGGGTTATTATTGCCTCTCGACTGCTCTCTTCCTCTTACCCCTGTGTGTGGCTCTTGTGTAGCCCTCAGTGCTGTTATTGCTTGTTAGGTGGAAGGGGGGAGCTTGAGGTCTAGATCTCCTTCTAGTCATCTGCAGTAAACAACTGCATGGGGTCACGTCATCTTCCTTCTCTCTTTCTCTCGTTGCACACATTTGGAAACAAGGCATGGGGTAATTCTTCCCCTTTCCCCTGGCTGGCAGAGCTCAGTGTGCGGTGCGAGAGGCAGCTCTCCTTCTTCACGCAGCGTGGAGCACTGTAGTCTGGATCCAGTACTGGCACAGATCTGCTGCGGTGCTTTGTTTCGCCTGAGCTGTAGCTGGCCTGCCAGTGCTACTGGCCAACGGAATATGCCAGTCCTTCTAAAGGGGCTGGGATCTTGCCAGTTTTGATGCTTGCCGTCTCTTTGGTCCTGCCTTGTGCACCACGAACTGAATTTTCTGGGGTCCTGGGTAAAGCAAGCAGGGGGTTAGTGGGCCCGAAGAACAATGAAATGCTGCCAAGGAGATTTAAAACCCTCAAGCCTTGAACTGTACCTCTGTACATCCATAGGCAGCATGAGCTTGTCATGGGTCTGTGATGTATTATTGCTGCCCCAGCTCGAGCCAGAGAGAATTTCTGCCAAGGAAATATGTCTGAGGTTCTCTGGAGCATTAACCAGGGAAGGTAACAGCAGTAACTAACTACAGGATTGATTTCCTGGATAGTGGAGGCACACTGCCTAGCAAAGGGCAGCTCCTTGCAATCCACGCGGCCAGAGAAGCCCTGGCCATATACAGCGTACACCGGGCAAATATTTGACCTGTAAACAGAGTGTATTTTGGTGCAGCCAGCAGTTCTATCACAAACCCAGAATCTTCCTTTCTATTATTTCTTTCTGTCATTCCTCCTTAGTTTCTTGAATTGCATATTAACTATTCCTCTTTAGAGAAAGGGTACCATGGCAACAAGGCAGTGAACCTCCTTCACAGGGCTGAATGGCATACGGCAGGTTTTGAAATAAATCAGTCTGCTTAGAAGAGCCTGTTGAGTTGCATTTGACAGAAGAGAAGAAAACAAGATTCAGATGAATCCCCTACCTTACTCCAACTGTCTGAATTTAAATAGAGGGTAGGTTATCTTAAAGGGAAGTTCCTTGAGCTGTCACAGATTTGACAGCGAGGAAGGGACGTTCTTCCACAGATGTCTGACACAGTAGAAGAGCTTCCCCCTCGTTCCAGAAACATGGCTGAGCTTCTAGTCAGTTCATATTCCTCTTTTTAAGAAGAAGATACCAGGTCAGCTATAAACGGCAAAGATTAGCTCCCGAGTATCCGGGCAGCTAGCTGGGAAGGCACGTGTGAACGCTGACGAGCCTTACAGCAAGGCTGGGCTGGTTCCTGTGCCGAGCACAGTGACCGGCCCTGAGAAGGGAGGAGCACCAGCCCGCGCAGGCAGGCTGATCAGCAGTGTCCTGTCAAACACAGTGAGAAAACCAGACACTACGGTTCTCTACCACAAGCTGCTTGTTGCATCGATGCAGCAGAGGTGCGCGTGTCAGACAAAGATGATGATAGACCAAACTGAAAAACACAACTGGGAAGAGATCTGCGGTCCTTCCGAAATTCAGGGAAGAGTAGGTGGGTGTCTCGAGAGTCAGAGAGCAACGAGAATAAATCTTTGTCTTGTCCAGACTTGGAATCAAGGCTGTAGCCTTTGTAAAGGCCACTCTTTAACGCTTGTGGTTTCTGAGCACTTGTGAACATTTTACGAAGCCTGCCAGCACACCGGTACTGCTTATACAGTTGGAAGTTTTATCTCCCTGTCTGCCCTGCCTAGTTCTGGTGCCTACCCCTATTTCTTCCTCCAACTGACATTTATATAGCACTCTCTGACCTGGACAGAAGAGGCTGACGTTATTTTCCACGGCTCAGTGGCTGGATCTGTACAGCATCATGCAGTGTTTGTCTTCCAAACCCCCAGCTCCACGTACGCCCCCTGAGCTCTCCAGCACAGTGCTTCAGTCGTGCAGCAGTCACATTTCCCACCCACCTTCTCTCCTGCCCTGATGGAGCACCCCCAGAGCCATGTCCTACCAAAGTGCTCAGTCTGAGCCGTTTATTCTGCAGCACAGTGGTCAGTGAAGTGGGAGAGCGCAGCTGCACAAAGCAAGCTCTCCCACCTTGTGCAAGGGCTCCGTGGCTCCTTCCTGCACGCTCTATTTGGTGAAAAAAAGTCTTAAAACTCTCTATTCTTGTTCATCTTGCAGGGGATTAATAGACACCAATAGCACTTAATGATGTCATTACCCTTCAGATGAAACTATTAATTAAGGGCCTGGTTTTAGTCAGCCACTGGTGTTTACTAATTCTAATTGCTTTTCTTGGTGCCTAGGTGGAATACTGTTTTCTGCTGGCTCACATTCCTCCCGAGCAGCAGACTTTACTTGTCAGTAGCTCGGCCAGAGCATTAGGGTCACATCCTCTGCCTCTGGGCTTCCCCATTGCCTTGGGACACTTTTCTCTCCGTGCCCTCCTAACTTTTGATTCCCTACTCTCAAAGAAGCCTTTTTTCCTGGAAACAAACTCAGAAGCTGCTACTGACCACAGAGTTTCACCCTGGTTCAACCCTAGCCTTTCTGGGGTTTTGCCCTCCATTTTACAATACCACCCAGGCTGTCCTCCATTGTATAGGGGTGAAACACAAAACAGTGTTCTGACTTAGAGATAAAATGCTGCCTCAGGACTGTTTACCCCTTAATGAGTGCCATACCACCTTGGGGAGTTAGTCTAACTTGGTTACCCTTCCCTTGAACAGGGATGGCACCTGGTGGCTTGGAAAAATAGCCCCCAGCCTTCCCCCTAATAGTATATTATTCTGCAAAGAGGAATTATTTCCCTATCCCCAGCAACAAGGACTTTCTACCTAGGAGCCGCAGCTTTAGCTGCTGAATTGGTGATTTACTATTTCTCATGTGAGCATCTCAGTGACAAGAGTCAGGCAGCCAATTTCGATCCCTTTGTGAGATTCAATTAAACCATTAATTAAGTGATGTCAGTGTCCTTTAACAGCTGACTGTATACACAAGCAAGCAAGGAGAAGGGGACAGACCCTGCAGTGCTAATAAACTGTAGCAGCAGGGGTGGTTTACCGCAGCCCAGCTGCAGATGCTAGGGACATCTGCGCAGGCTTTGCTGGCTTTTCCTCTGCCGCTCAGGATGTGTGCAAAGCAGGCTGGTGAGTAGGTGTTTATAACCCTAAAGCACCCCTCGGGAGCCTTTGAGAAGTAACAGTTCAAGTCAGGTAATGTTTTTGCACTCAGACTTCAGCAGAGGTGCTCCTTTCATGCCTGACGTTCTTGCCCGGCCCTTCTTCCCCTCCCAGCTGCCCCTCCAATCTCAGCCCATGACCTCTGAGACCAAAAACAGATCAAGGACCCTCAGATTGTTTTTGTGCTTTTCCAATGTTCTCCTCTCCCCTCGAGAGGAATTAATGGGTACTCAACAGCAGTGGGAACTGCTCAGAGGTTTTACTAATGAACCACCTAATAGCATCCAAGTTCCCGTGCTGATGGTGAAGCGGGGCTGCGGGGACCTCTCGGGGAGGTGCAGAAGGGAGCCAAGCCTCGATGCTCTTCGCTTTTCCTGAAACCACTCATGCCTCCTCTGCTGTGCTCTCCAAGCTCCCCCTGCACCAGTGCCACTTGGCCAGGTGCTTTCATTTCTCTGGAGTTCGTAACTCTCTTCCTGCGCCCACATCTGCTGAGAGTCGAAGGCTGTGCACAGATCCAGGACCTGGACCCAAACCTCTCGGCAGCTACAGAGCCCTGACAGCTGCTGCTTGGGATAGCTGCTCCCAGCAGCAGCTTCACAGCTGCTGCTTCTAGAGAAAGGAGGCAGAAGAGAGAAAGGGTTGGGTGCGAGGGGCTGAATGGCTCAGCAAAGACGTGGGCAACTAAAAGGTGGTTTGGGAAAGAGAGAGAACATGGAGGAAAAAAATGCAGGAAAATACAACATTAAAAAACCCTTTTCTAAGGCTAAAGTCTCCCAGCTGGTGGTCCAAGAGTCAGCACAGATTAGGAGAAGGATGCAGGGAAGGGCTCACCCACAGCAGGAATGCTTCAGGGTTGGGCTAGATGGGCTCCCCTTTGCTGTTCTCCCAGCAAGACCTCCACGTCAGAAGCACAGGATGGCCTTGCTCTGGAGCCCTCCCTGCCAGCACGACCAGCTCTTTGGGGCTTTCACTTCACCGCTTTAAAGAAGGCACAAAAAGCTGTATTTAGAAATGGCTCCAAAGCCTCTCCAAGTGGCAATAACACTCCTCAAAGCCTTCCTTCCCTTTCCAAGCTGGCTCCAAAATCCCTCCTCTGTTCTTTGCCGCTTAACGATTCATTTTGCAAAGCCGGAGCAGCTGGGATTGATGTCCACCATACCTCCTAGCCACAACACTAAAGACTCCAGCTTTTGGGCCTTTCTCCCTCTGCCTGCTCCTCTGTGCAGGAGCAGCCCAGGCTTCCTACTGCACGCAAGACTCCATGGTAACAAACAAAACTTGGGGCCCTGGGCAGGAGAAAGACACATTTCATCCCCCGGCCACTCATCTCAGCCCCTTCAGCAGGTCCCAAGATGAGGTGGTGGAATAGGACTGTCATCTCTTCATGCGCCAGCCTGCAGACAGACAACTTGCTCTCTTAATTGCCAGCCATGGCTCTCCCGCAGCCCCTTCCCAAGACCTGGGTGCTGCCTTTCATTTTGCTCCTGCCAAATGCACAGAAGTAAATTATCAACTTCCTGAGCTTCCAGGGTAAAACTGACCAAGGAATGCAAACAACTTCAGACAGGCAGCCCTCTGTGCTTCTCTGTAATGCCAACAGCCGGGAAGTAGCCTGCTCCAGCGCTGAGAGATGCTCCGAAACAATCTGCCCTTGGACTTGGTTGCAAAACCAGCCCTGCTTACTGAAATCCCTGCAAGAGAAGCAGTGCAGCCAGCTGGGGAGATCCCCTCCCTAGTGATCTTGAAGCCAGGAGCAGTAGCACTGTCACCGCAGGGCCAGTGTAAAACTGGGACAAACCCTGCTGGGTCTCCAGCAGCCACGTGGCAGAGCTGCTCTCCCCAGCGCTTATCGGAGCCAGCGGGTCGGCACAGACACCTCTGTCGTAGTTTAACCCAGCTTCAAATCTGATCCCTCTCTGGGGAAAAAGCCGGCGTGGGCAGAGCCATTGTCTGGGGGGGATAAGGGGTAGGAGGCAGGATGAGGAGAGATTAACTAGGGCTTCGCCGCCTGAAGCCAGACGGGCTGCACTGCACAATCGCGCTGTCGACACAACATTTGTCTGCCCTATGTTACAGGAAACCTTGTTTGGCTGCCAGCTGCCCCTTCTCCCTTCCAGAGCGGGATTTTACTAGCATTAAGGACTCACCGGTCAGGGCTGAACCAGTGACCTACCTACACTGCCGCAGGTATCAGCACAGCTAATCTGGACCTTACCCTCACCTCGGGACCAGCCCCCAAAAAATAGGGCAGCAGCAATGGAAATCATCCTTCACGGCCAGAGACATGAGCGTGCACAGTGGCTCTGTGACAGAGGCGATGCCGGTGTTCCCGGAGGGGTGTCCGGCCGTGGGGACGATGCCGATGCTGCAAGATCCCGCAGGATGTGGGTTCAGCCCAGTGGCACGGGCCAGGGCTCCCTGCCGGTTGCCGCAGGGGTGCTGGTGCCCCTCACCTCTCCAAACTCACCGTTTGACCATTTTTCCCCCCCAGATTGGTTGCTGGGCGCAGGAAGGCCGTTTCCATGCGGATGGCTGTTTCTCCCCGTTGCCATGGCGATGGCGCTGGGCGCCAGCGGGCCGGAGGCAGGAGGGCGAGGACCGTATCTCCGGCGCTCACCAAGGGCAGCGGGTACACCTAATCCGGCATCGCTCCATTTTACGCCTTTGAGGAGCACCGAGGAGCTATCAAATGACCAGCTCGGTGGCAGCGAGCAGGTGCTCGGAGGGGTGCGGCACTGCCCGCTGCTCTTATTAACACCCTAAAATCACGCCAAACAGGGGCTGGCCGGCTCTGGCAGGGCTTCCCTGCCACCTGCCCGCCTCTCACCCTCCCAGACCCCCTCACACAGCCGGTCCGACACATCCCCTGGCTCCAGCACCGCCGGGGCTGGGCTGTCCTCTGGCAGGGCACAGACCCAGGGTTAGATGCCAGCACATCCTCACCATGCCCATCCGATGCAACGAGCAGCATCCGCCCAGTTCATCAGGCACCGGTATGGAGGCAGGGTGCTGGGGCACCCAACTGTCTCTTGTATCACTCTGCCTCCCTACCCGAGGCTGTCACAACACGCATGGATGGAGGAAGGACACTGGCAGATGAGAGGACAAACCTATGCAAGAGCAGCTCTCAGAGGGGGACGGTGCAGTGCCAAGAGCACGGGCTCAGGGAGTTCTCTGGGCAAAGCCAGGGCTGCGTGGCCCACACTCAGCATGTTACAAAGCTGCTGGGGAGAAAGAAAGAGGAGGACAGCCATGGAGAGTAGAAGTAAAAGAGGAGGACAGCTATGGAGAGCAGCTTTAAAAAGGCTGAATTCAAACTAGCTCTGTCACCAACAGAAAATAAACTCCTCTACAGGCTCCAGTTTGTACTTGGACAAAGCAGAAGGCAGAAAAAGCTGGGGGCTTTATAGTGTTACCTCCAATCTTCCATTGCCTTGCTGCAGTTTCTATAGGATTTCCTTCCACAGTGGCCAAGTGCTGTGCTGCTCCTCCTGTAGGAAAGCTCTCCTGGGAGGATCCTCTCCCTGCGGTCCTCCTCCCTCTGGCCTGCCAAGGGCCCTGGGCACCCACCAAGCATCTCCCTGCTACACTCCTGCTACACTCCTTTAGAACTGCCCTCCTATTTTCAGGTGTGCTCAGCATCCTCACAAAACTGAGGACAGACAGCAATCACCCTGCTAGCAAACTGCAACAGCTAGAAGGTCCCCTAGGAAAGGATATGACTTCTGGGAGGGAACAAACAAGAGACAAGGTAAAAAATTACCTCTGCACAAACGCAGCAAAGCCTGTACGCTCATACAATGTCTTCCACTCCTCGTTAACAAAGCGAAGGCCAACATGTTACCCAGATGCTGCAGCACGGCCCTAAGCGCCCGGGACTAGGGGCACTGTGCCCCTTTCCAGTTCTCGCATGCAGGACCACGGTGGTCACCCACGAATTACTGGTTTCCAGACTGCTAGTCCAAAACCGGTGCAGTATTTTTATGTCAAAACATCAGAAAACAAATGTGCAATTCAGGGTTTTTCCCACATCGGTATTTTTCCGAGAACTCATTCCCTCACGCAGTAAGTACAGCTCTTCCCCGAGAGAAACAAAGACAAACCAGACCTCAGGCAGCGAAGGGCTCTAGCAGGGGACGCTGCTGCCTGATGAGCAGTCAGCCTGGTGGGCAGGCAGTGCCAGCCTGTTACTGCTACAACGACAGACTGCGCACAGCTCAGCCCACGTCCCCCACAGCCATCGAGCAAGGGGGGGGAAAAAAAGAAAAAAAAATCCCTTTCACCATTCCCTCCTCATGAGGAGTGTTTGGCCAGAAAAGCTTTTATAATAAAACAAGACAGGGAAGCACTAGGATTCAGGCACATCAACGACCTGGACTCTGAAACTCAGAAAGCAAGGCAAAAGCAAACCCACAAAATCCTGCCCCCTTGCTTACCCACAGGACCATCTATTTGCTCTGCGGCGTGCACCTATCTGATAAAGGTTCACACAAGGACGAAAGCTGTCGCAGGGCCACATGTCCCATTGCCATCCAGCCTTTACCACCTCCCTGCCCACAGCCCTGAGAGATCCTGCAGGGAAAGATGGCAGCGGAGCGGCAAGATGGAGGACACAAACAAGGCAAAGAGACTTCTTAAAGCATCAGAAATCTGATTCTTCTAGCTGGGTCAAAAAAGACCAAGGGAAGGATAACAGACACACGCCAGCACCTGAGTAAAAGGAAGGTCCTATAAGTACATTGAGAACATCAGGGAGCTAAATCAGGGCCAGGCGCTCGGTGCTGGAAGGTTAACTGAAAGGAGTCTTTAGCAGGGACACACAGGTTTGATTCTAATGGCATCTCTGTGGCTTGCTGTCTAATGCAGTTTATAGAAGAAATACTGCAAGTGTCCTGCTTTTACTTTTTTTTTTTTTGTAAAAGCAAAGGAAGCATATAAGTAACAAAAGATGGGATTCTGCTGCCAGTCAAACATGGTTTCCAAGTCAAGCATCTCCTTGTCACTTAGTGCCTATCTGAAAAGCCATGGGCTCAAGAGCTTTCCGATACGCTCAAGGTCTCCAGAAGAAAGCATCAGAGAACTGCACACACAACAATGGAGGAAGGGATCAAAGGCAAGGGGCTTTCACGCCCAAGATGCGGCTGCTTAGAGGAACTAACGTAAACAGGCATGCTGCTACCTTGTTACAGAGCACCAGCGGGTTACACGGCGATCCCAGACTCTGGGAAGGTCCCATCCGCATGTTCTCAGCCACAATGTTCTGCAAAGCTGCCTCGCAGCTGAGAGCAGCACACAGCAGAAAATTCGAGTGCCTCAGCCCAACCTAAAAGCTCTTCTGCCAAGCAAGGTGTGTCATTCAACTTTCATCTCTCAATCATGATCATCAGCAGAAAATGGCCACAAGATTAGACAAATGCTATAAATGGAATAAAGGAAGAGTCTGAATACAAGTTAGGCTAGTAATAATATACAAAGAGGAAAACATAACTGAAGGCGAAGTCTTCATCCCCCCACATTAGCTCATGTAGACAAGAACTGGAGAAACCTGCAGTAACTACAGAAATTCCTCAGGTAGGAACATCCTTGAGCACACTGGTGCTCCAAGTGCCAGGAAAAGGCAGCAAAACTCACATGCAATACGCCTGCGTGGTCCAAGGCACACCCCTGCCGTCTCTTCTTAGCAAAGGGATCCCCATCTGCACCATTAAGATTTTTGGAAAACAAAGACAATAAATCAGGCTCTTAAAGCAAATTCTGTTTATTCCATTTTTGTCTTGTGTTGCTAACAAATCTTCATCCTAGCCTAGGAAAAATATCAGATAGAAAATATCTTCCCTTTCCTCCCACCCTCCCCACCACACACACACTTTTTGTTTCTTAAATAAAAGAATCAAAATTTCAAGCATGAGAGACTTTTCTTTCAATACATTTCCGTAATAAAATTAACTCTGTTGCAGATATAAAATGCAGCAGCCGAGACCAGAGGATCTGCTATGCTACTCCAAGGCAATTAGTACCCAGAATGATCAATCAGTTTGTCTGCAAACATAATAAGAAAATACTTAGCACTTATTCAGCACTTCTTCTCCATGAATCTCAAAGTGTTTTACAAAAGCTGAAAATATGTTTTTGGCCTCATTTACAGAGAAGAAAACACCAGCTGGAACAGGAAGAGATTTGCCCCCAGTCACAGAACAATTTAACAGCAGAGCTAAGAACAGATCTCTGGTCTCTCAGCCCCAAGTCCAACAATCTGTGCCATGCTCTCTGCTTCACACCGGCAAAATCTGGCAAAAGCCCCGACTGCAGAAATGCTGAAGTGGTTTATATTTTTGCCACCAAAAAAAAAGTCTAAATGGAGATCTGACAGCAATTGTAGTAAGCACTGACCTCCCAAGGCTGTGATGCCAAGGAGTAAACCCAGTCTTGGATGGAGCCGCTGAGAGCATTGGAAAAGAAAAAAAAAAGTCTCATACTGGAAGTGTGAGCAAACGTGAGAGTGGTGCAGAAGGAGGGAAATCTATGATTTACAATGTGCAAATGATTCTCCATTTGGAGCTTTAACTGAATGTTTGAGGAACAGATCACAGGATAAAAACCTAAAGCCTTGACAAATAGTGTTATGAGATGGAGAGGAACCCGGAGCTAAAGAACGCGTTGCCTGACACCCCCTCTATTAGCAGTCTTCTGACCTGAAGTCGCTCCTGACAGACCTGAGAAACCAACAGTGCAAACACGAGGAAAAGAGTGGTGAAATACAATGTCTTAGCCTAGAAATATGTTTAGCAAGGCCAAGAGAGGAGAGAAGTACAACGAGACAGAGAGCAAAGGCTGATTCAAGGACCCCAGGGCACCCTCCATTACAGCGTCCACTATTCATGCTATAAGCAGGCACTGACAACCCACACAGTTATTTTCCTATGCATTACCATGAAAAATGAATGCATGACTGCAGCACCGTTCTTCACAGGCATGTGGCCACAACACATCACCCACAGCTCATTTTGGTCCAAACAAGACACCCACAGGGTCCTTTAAAGTAGAGGGTCTCCCATACATAAGCATCAATCTGCTAATGCCCCCTGTGTACCTCCCGTGGGAATGGGACAACAGCAGGCTCCAGCTTCCGACGGAGCACCTCGCGACGTGGGATGGTTGCACTGCCTGGCAGCACGCAGTCATCAACCAGCCCGCGTGCAGAAAAACCCAAATGTTAGCCCACAACCACAAACTCCATTTTTAAGAGGGCAGGCCAGCATCCTCACCAGCCCATAGTGGCAGGTAATATTACACCCAGGAGCTTATTTTATCAGCAGCATAAATACCGCCATGGTCCAGTCGGCACCGACGCACCAGCCAGCTGTGCTTTGAAGCCTGGGAAGAGCAAATCAGGTTCTCACAGAGAACAGCATATCAAACAGATCGGTAAGCAACCTGAGTCAACAAGCTTGTCTCCTAACTGCAAACCTGCAGCAATGCACATCAATTCAGGTCTCCTCCCCCCCTTTCTGGGCAAACCCAAATGCTACTAATTCTCTGCTCTCGTACTCCAACACGCAGAAGGGTGCCAGTAGCTGAGTCTCTCTTCCCCTCAGCAGCAGAACCTGCAGATGGCCCTGAGGATTCACCCTCATGCTGCAGAAAAGTCCTTCCAACACGAGCAAGGAGCTGCTGCTGGTCCCCACACCCTTCCCAGCCACCCATTTTCCTTCTGTGTCAACCCCCTCATGCACTAGAGACAGGGCCAGCTGCCCTGGCTTTCTGGTATTAGCACATCACCTTTCACTTAGGTGCTTTTACAGATACTAAGGCACAAAGATTAAGTGACTTGCATAAGAGTCAGAAACACACCTCATGTCTCTCAGTTGCAGTGATTTCTCACACCTTAACTTGCTGACCTCTTGCATATTAAAATCACAGAGTAGATTGTGTGGATGAGAACAGGATGTCATTTCCCCAGTAATACTGAAGATACAAACACGGGTAGCTGTATTTCTAAGCCCTCCCCATGGCTTCCATCCATTCCCTCTACAACAGGCTGTTTGTGTCAACAAGGTAGTAGAGCGCCAGCACAGAAGGGAGCACTCCACAAAGGTGTTGCAAAGTTCCATCTTGGCCATCCTAAGACCTACACCAGGAAAAAAAATGGACGTGCCTCTGGGAAACCAGGCAAGGAACCTCAGCCATACTTTGCTCATCAGCAGGAGTAGGGAACAACAGTAGCGCTTAATGCAGCGAGGACCTCCGCAGTACAAACAGGGTCAGAAGAAACATTCACAGGTCTAAGCTGAGCAGATCAGCTTTCCACAGCTGAGCGTCCTGCGACATGCCAGCTGGTAGGAGCTCCCAGGTCAGGCTTCTTGACATGAGCGACGGTTTGGTTTCCTAGAAGGTGCGAGTGTCTGGCTTTGGTGCATCTGTGGCAGAGGCCTAGACCCGAGGAGAGCAGCCACCCCGGCTACGCGTCGCACTACGTGCAGCTGTGCCTCATGTGGAAGTTAACCACGTACTCTGCATTAGTGCGCTGCACCGAGATGGCAAAGGGCTCGAAGGGGTGGAAGGTGAACGCAACCAGGCGTCGCACTGTGTGATTGATGGGTCGCCCCAGGAGTCCCGCCTGGATCTCAAACTTCAGGAGGCCAGAATCACGAGCGTAAAATCTGAAAGGAAGAGAAAGTCAATTATGGCTGTTCCTGACTATTGACTTTGCCACCTGGGCTCTTCACACACAGAGACAAGTGTGTGTTCACTTGTTCACTCTCTGGTACTCCCCCAGGGGCAGGAGGTCTTCAGCTGGGTGTCTGGCTCCTGGCTACACAGGAAGGTCCCTCTCAGGGCTGCTAGCTTTCCACTGTCCAGAATAGCTTGACTTCATTTTAGTATCATCAGTGAGAGAGAACTCTGCCTGTCATTTTGGTGGACGTAGCTGACTTCACGAGAGGGAATAAGTTTGGTCCAGACCCCATCTCCGCTGGCTCTCCATCCTCTCTTAATGCAGGCTGCTCCCCTTGATCCTTAAGGCAGACATACCGTACAGAACTGAGCTCACCTCCCTTAGCAATGGCCTTCACTCCGGGTATAAGGCCACCCCTCGCCCCTCCTGCTGCTGCCAGGTAGCCTTTACACCACTGCGCTTCGCCTCATTACATCCCTATTCAGTCGAGGAAGGTGAACAGGAGGATTCAATTCTGCTCAAGGGCACCAAGCTGTACTTTACAGCTCAAGCGAGGCTTTGCAGTTCCTTTTAGATTCCCATCAAAAAAGCATTAACAAGATAGGCTGGGCAGGAAGTACCTGGTGGACAGCATCCAGCAATCACAGCAAGAGCAGAGGTCAAGGAAAACCTTGCGTCCTTCTGCTGTCACCCACAGACCTGCCTGCAGGTAAAGCTCATTTGTGTCTCCAGAAAGGTGAGCTCTGGAACACAGCTTCAGCACAAAGCGAACACTGCTGAGCGGACGAGGCAAACAGGGCTGAAGAGACAGGCGAGTCTGGGAAGCTCTTTGCTGCTTTAACCTTCTCTGCATACTGTGTAACCGACATCAGCCCAAGTAACAGCACCAACCTGTGCTGCCGCAGAACAGGTGACTCTCTGCGATGACACCACTCTCCCCGAGACTTTGGTGGAGGTTTCGGGGATGTGGCAGTGGGGGTTTCTGGATGTGGTATCTTCACAAAGCAGCTAGCCTCCAACTCCAGTCCTCAGCCCTGAAGTTGCCTCAGTTCGTTACACCATTTTCTTTGCTCTTTCAGTTTTGGGCACAGAATTGCCATTTTCCCTCCCAGCTATTTCCTTTTCCACTATCACTTAGTACATGTGGGTACTTTGCATTTTCCTCTGGTTTTAACTCAGAGAATGCTTTTAATCTCAGAGCACATTTCCCATCCCTGCCAGCACTACAATGCACTCCGCTCTCAGCCTGGAAGAACAGGTGATGACAGATACTGGCGATGCCATCTCAGGAGCAGACATACTCCACATTTTAACAGCACAGCCTATTGAGAACCTCCTGTTCTTCCTGGAGGGCCACTCTCCTCTCCCTTCCTCTGAATCAACGTGCCAGCCAGCCCTGCCTGAAAATTGCACACAAGAACCCAGCAAGAGAGTCACAATCTTGGTATTTGGCTTTTCAGAAAGCCCTTTCCCTCCTACACAAGGCTGGGTATGCAGAGGGTCATTCTTTAAATACAGCACAGTCCCCCGTCTGCTCCTCTCTCTCCTCAATTCACAATAATTTACTACTCAAGATGAAGCTCCCTGTAATCTCAAAGATGTGCTCAGTTTGGTATTTTTAAATCTGTTTTTAAAAAAGTGCTCTGCAATCAGAGGCCATTTCCATGGGCTCTCACTCTGGGGATAAATTAGGCACTGCAATATAAAATTGTATGTCAACAGAAACAGCAAGACCAGCCTTTTCAAACTGTATGAAAATGGAAGATTTATCTGCAGACCAATCTTTTGCTTAAATGGCTCCTTATTAGCCATCTAGATGGATTTTAGAGACCCCCTACTACAGGTAAGGCTGTGTTAGAGCCTCTTCCTCACAAGTGCCATCATTTCACCCAGTGAATATCTCTTCAAGCCTCCTGAGAAGACACTGGAAAACAGCAGTGATGGGGAACCTCAAGTCCTTCCCTCCTGAGGGCAAACAGCCACCGGTCTCTCAAGTAGCCAAAGACGAGAGCTGAACCTTCCGAGATGGAGAAAGGCACTAAGGGCTGAAAGGACACAGTGCACAGCGGCGCTGAAACCAATGTGTAAAATGTCTGGAGGCCTTCTTATCTATCTCACACATCGTGTCAAGAAACTGCACACAGATTATAACACCCTTAGCTCCTGAAGGGTTTTGCACTCCAGCCAATTATAGGACTTATATTACAAATCCTGTGGCCCCTCATTTCCAAGCCCTCTAACCACAACAGGCAGTGGCATTATTTTATTAATCTCTTTGTTTCGCATGTGAGAAACACAGCAGCACTATTTCAGCTACTGAATGGTTAAGGTTAGCGCCTGGTCTTCTGCTTACTTTCCAAAAACCAGGAGCCCCACTGCTCTGAGGCCCTATTCAAGTCCTAATTGACTCTGCACAGCTTTGAGCTTTAAAAGCTCTGGCTCTGAAACGCCAGTTTGCTCAGGGGAGGGAGGGAAGGTGGCACTTCGCTTTGTTTACTACAAAGACGTAACCGCAGCAAATGACTGCAGTTTTGCTCCCTTTTGTCTGCAGGAGCCATACGCAGGTTGGCGCTGGCAGACAACTGCCGCCCTGCAAGTTTTCCCAACGTCAAGCACAACGAGGGGGAAAGGGCAGGCTTTTTTCTGCAGATAACATGGAAGCTGGAGATCAAACCAAATCATACAGGCAGAAAAATCAATTAAATATACATAATTTGGGAATTGAGAGCACAGGAATAATCAGAGGTTCCCCGCCACCTGAGTCAGGGCCAAGGGAGACATGACACCACTTTTTGAGAATGCATTGATGAAAACAAAGTTGGGAAACCAGCCAGAATGGTCTCCCTAGGCTGCCTGAGCCCCCAGCATGTGTGCAGTCACTAAACAAAGCACTTATGCGCTGAAAACAAAGAGAGGCTTCAATGTCTAGGTTTGCTTTTGCAGTACTATAAGTGGAAAGACTATTCTGCCTGGAGAACTCAACCTCTTTGAGCCTTTCAGGCCGGAAATGTCACATTTTTAACCACTACTACTTGCAGCCATGGCTGCAGCCAACCGAAAGAAATAAATAATCCTGATGTTTCTGCAAGAAGCATCGCAAACCTCCTTATTCCCAAGCTCAGACTTATTCCTTCTGCCAGCATCGAAGACTCAGAAGAGGCACAGAACGGCCCTTACACCTGACTAAAACTACTACAGAAACAAATTTCCTATAGGTCACAGAAAGAAGGGTGGCATGAAGAGGAGTACAGCTCTTAGAGCGAGAACTGTAAACAAGGAAAGTCTGAAAATAGCTAAATCAATACCACAAGCATTCTGAATAACACCTAACCCAGCTGCTATTTTATTCACAGGTCAAACCAGATCATACTTGCCAGCTAAACCCACGTGCTCAGAAGGGATCCTTCCAGCCCAGGAAAGCAGGCATCCAGAACCGTATCACTCTGCAGCCCAAACACAAGGGAACAAGAGCATTCATATGGAAAAGGCTCAGGCTTCACTGTGCAAACCTTTCCCAGGGCAGCTCAGCAAGAAGACCTGAAGAGCCCTCCCACACATACAAGATAAAACAGCTGTCGCAAGGAGAGAGGCCAAGCTTTTTCGGACTGCTGAAACAAACCCTCTGGTGAAAGGATGTCATAAGAGAAAGCCCTCAATCTGCTCCCTTTTCTGCACATTTGATGCCACGTGGCAGGTTTAGAGTGACTCTCGCACTGCTCTCCTGACATACAGCTTCTTGGACTGTTCCATACCTTATAGGGTGATCCCCGCAGGTCTTGGGCCGCTCCATGACTGACACCCATTTGTCATCATAGCTGAAAAGGGAGAGGTCGAGGTATGGGCTGCCACTGTACGACTGGGCACTGATCGGGAGCTGGCCCAGCAGCCTCCGCACAGCCTCCGTGTGCCCTCCATACTTGGCATTCACAATAGTGTCTTTGAACCTGTGGCAAACCAAAAAACAGGTTTTACTCACAAAGGCCAGAGGTGAACAGCACAACTTAAATAAACTAAAGAGGAAAACTGATAGAGAAAGAAAAACAGCAGCAGTGTAAGAACTAAACCAGCTCATTTCCAAAGATGTAACACAGTGATTCAAGCATCAACCAGTTCTGGTGACCTTGTTACCCTCACTCATCATTACTGTTTCTGCTCTGGAAGTCCAAACTGACAGAAGGACAAGACTGTGCCTACCCACAAGGTCTGGCCCAGCTGCTCTGCAGTACAGCAAGTAAACAAGCTCAGAAACAGGGAGATGGATTAGTAGTTTATCAATCCAAGATTTACCATGAAGCCTGGAAACAGCATAAGCAAAAGCCAGAGGTTTTCACAGGAACAGCCAAGCCCTTAATGTTGACTTGAGAACCCCTTCTCTCCAGCCGCTATGTTTTAAGCGCATAAAGGGAGAAACCTTACATGAGGAAGAACCTTGACAAGAAGCCTAATGCTCTTCAGAAACTACAGTAAGCTGAAAGTTCTTCCCGGTAGAGAGGTTAACACAGGCTGGATTTCTCTTTCCATTTGAGCTTTCCATGTCCAAGAACACTCATTCAAGAAGACTCTGTGCACAGATGTCACACATCAGGCAGGGTAAAACATCTCCATTTGACCAGAAACACTCAGCCAAAAGCCAGCTCGCTGTGGATTATGTTCTATTATACTTTGCCTGCGTAAGTTAAACACTCCTGTTACAGGCCCTTGTAGCCAAGGGAATGAAAAGATTCTCCGCTCTACTTTAAGTCAAGGCAGAAGCTGTTCTTCGGGTGCCTGCAGTGAGCTCTCTCATTCTCTCTCCCCCACTAAGCATTATGGATTTCCTGACAGGCAGCTCTAGAAAGTTACAGACACAGTCAACTTCCTCTTACGTATGTGACGTCAACCAAAAATCAGCAGAAGCTTCATGCCCATAAGTGATTGCCAAGTACTCTGGCTGATGTCGAACAAGGAGGAACAAAACACCCTGAGTCACATAAAAATATATTCCAAGAGAAATAACACTCTCTGCCTCATTAAAACCACATCTGACTGCTAAAGCAGAAACCCAGGTTATTTTGCTATTTCGCTCAGCTTTCACAACAGGTCTAGGCAGATGAGTTTTCTTTCTCCTAGCACAGTTTGATGAGAACCACAAGCTTATGACTGATGTTGGAGAAAATATAACAGAACCCAGTTTGATGCACACTAAATTCAGAGCTAGCCACTTGGCAAAACACATCCAGTTAGATAACGCTAGCGGCTTGACAAATCGTATCTTCAGGGACCTAAGCTACTGGGCAGTAACACTTTAATAACTTCCCAAAGAGTTACTCCTCAAGGAGAGACAGAAACATCTTTCCCTCAAAATTCCTTTTCCTTCTTCTAAGCACTAGATTGCCACTGCTTTGTCCCTTCCTGTAACAAGCCAGATGCTGTGGAATATAAAATCAGATGCCTGAGGCTGCAAAACGAACCATGTACAAGCCAGACCCTCGCATCACCCAGCGACTAAAGGAAGTGGTTTTCTCAGGGCTGCCGTCGTTATTTGATACTAGCCTTCAGCTGACGGGGGTGAGCGTGTGTCTATACGGTACAAAGCATGCTCCGAATGGCTCACCGGCGCTGGATCTGCCTGGCAAAGTTGTTGCTGGAAGCCGAGCAGGGGAACTGGACCGCCTCACTGTGCAGGGTGGCATTCCTGAAGAGGTCACAGAAGTTCTCAAACAGCTCCAGCAGCTCATCGGACGTATTCTCGAATACAGCAATAACCTCTGTGGTCACCATGTTGTACACGACGAAGAACGAAGGCTGGGGAGAGAGGCAGAGGTTACCCAGAAGCGCACAGGTCAGGAAGCTGTCCTTCCTTCTCCCCGCATTACACCGCAGACCCTATCCAAATTTCTCTGCAGTGCGAGAGAATCCCACATCCTCACACTAATCCACTCTGCTATTCAAATGCCTCAACAGGTACCAAATTATCCACCTCTTAACTGTGATTATATATGAATTCAACTTAAGTTGAATTTTTCAACTCAAACTGGATGTCAATATCCCTGTTTTCTCTTCCTCTCTGCCCTCCACCAAATCCAAAAAGGCTTTCTAAAGTGCCAAATTTAAATTTCATTCCTGCTGACAAAATGATTTTAAATCCAGTGCTAGCTGGCCGCAAATTATTTTTTCCTTTGCACTGAGACATTATTTTCTTCCCCTTCTTAATACCTCCATCATGCAGAAATGAGCCTTTTAGCGTACTGTGCACTACACCACTGCTCACAAAAAGTTGTGCCCTCCAGGTACCCTGCCAGCACAGAAATGAAAATCTGAAAGACATTAACGACCTCTTTTTAACACCGACATTCTGCCGCAAGAAGGCCCAGACACCGCACTGTGGATTGGCAATGGCAGTGCTTCCTGGCACGAACAAGCAAGAAATGGAGGAAAGCTGACACTGTGTCAGCGCAGCTACATGGAAGGGAGAGAACATTCCCACCCTATTGGGAAGTGGCAGATTTAATCCTTGGTCATCACAGGTAGCTTTCGTTAGAGACAGCAGTGCTAAGACCCCTGCACCCCAAAGTAAGAACCTGACCCTGCTTCAAAGGTAACTAATTCCCGTGGTATATGTGCATATCTGGTTAAATCTTCTGTCAAGAAATGTAGGTTCGGCTTCGGCTCCCACTCCCCAACAATGCTGAGGGATGATGGCAGGCACCCTGCCCACTCCACCCACCTGCAAATATCACAGGGTTTCGTTGTTTTACAGCCCCAAAATAAACTGTGATAACACAATCCAGCCCCCACGAGTCAACAAAAAGCACACTAAATGAGGTTACTCACTAGACTACTGCCTGAGGAAAGGGAAGCCCTTCTGAAATACAGGGTTGGAGCAGAGAGAAAACAAGAGGAGACAGCAGAAGGAAAAACTATTTACATCACTGAAGATCGCAGGGAGTATCCTCCAACCTTGAATGAAAAAGTTCTTTTGCCAGGTTAACACACAAACATATCTACAGGATGCCCCGGACCAGAGAAACTACCCTCACTGCTTTTTAGCAGCACCTGCGACACAGGCAAAACACTGTCATAGCATGGGTGGCAGAAGCCGAGTGTCACAGAAATCACGCAGCAAAGTCCAGAACAACAACAAAAGACGCCAAGCTCCACATACACAGCACGCCATTAAAAACCTGGATGGATTCAGTGCAGACCCTGACAATACACAAGCAACGGGCAAGCATGAACAGCAACTTCCTCAACCTTCTTGGCACAGAAGCCAAGGATAAGAGAGAAGCCTGAAACTGGATGAAACCTCATGTTCCTCTCAGAAAGACAAAAGAAAAATCGGAGCTTTAGGCATTTTGTGACTCAAGTTTTCTTCAGGAAGCCCTAACACGAAGCCTACATTCAGGCAGGCCTGTGGAGACTGCTGCACATCTGGAATTACCTCCTGAAAGAACCAAGAAATGTGATGCTTTTCCTCCAGCAGAAAACACAACGCCTGAGGAACGCCGCAACCAAACCACAACCTGCAAGTTAAAGTAACCCTCGGGTGAAGTGAGTCAAGGGCACACTGCAGCAAACCAGGCACAGAAGCCTCGGTAACCACAGCAGAGAGCGGAGCCGAGCCTACTACAAACATTTACATCAGGGTCAGGAGCACCGTCCCAGATACCAGCAACGAGCAGAATGCTGCAGCCCACTTCCACAAAGCTTTATTATTTTTGAGACAGCCACTTAATTTACACAAATAGGTAGAATTGATTAAATTAAGCCTCAATTATTCCCTCCTAAACTAACTCCCCCAAACAAACACCACATCAGAGAAAAATAAAACAAACCAGAGTCATCTTCCAGGAAGAATTAGACTAAGGCAACACACAAAGAACTACTGGTTCATTTCTTCTAGCATCGAAGTCCTGGATCTGGCAGACACAGAGGAAGAGAAGGTAATGAAAGAAAAACAAACATTAAGGGAACAATCAGACCTACAGGCAGCACTGGAGCTTTGTTACAAATTCCTGCTAGATACTGCCAACAGAATAAAAAATAAGTGGATTAAAGGAATAGAACAGGTTAAAAAAAAATATACTTCTCAGCTACACAGAGATCAAAACCCTACCACCACTCTAACAATAGTGAAAAGAGACGATCAACCTGCGGGACAGTGAAACATCTGGAGGGACCCAGCACTGACTGAGCTACATTTGCTTTAATTCGACTTTTTTAGCACTGAACTGAAAGGAGAAGCAATTGGCACATTAGCTAGATCTAAGAGCTGCTACTCCAATTTGGAGAGATCATAAATACTATCTCTGATGGAAGCTTGAAAGAGTAAGTATGTAGGCAGAATAGAAAAGGTAATTCTACTGGCGAAAAATGGAGACTATTATATTTGAAAAACACGTTCGAAGATATATGAGAAAAGGGAGAGACTAACTCTACAATATGAGTGTGTTACATGAAATAGGAGCTAAAAAAAGTAGTGAGCTGGGGATTTGGGAGGTAAAGAGGGTTGTACAACCTCTAGGAGCACAGGGAACAATCCCTCGAGAAAGGGGACTCAGTAACCACGTCAGATCTTTCTGATTTTTAGTTGAGAAGGAAACAATGAAATGATGAGAGCAAAAGACAAGGAAGTTCTTCAGTATAAGAGGAGTCAAATATTCACACAAGAATGATGTGCCGGGGATTGTAAACAACACTCACAGGCTGAGCTACGAAACACAGCTCACAGCACTGTACCTGCTTCAGCACTCGCCCCAAAGCAAGGAGCAGCCCGAGGCGGCAGGCAGTACCTGGGAAGGGTCCGTCACCCGCAGCGTCACCACGTCCTCACTAGTGTATTTGATAAATAGATGGTTCTCATCCAAAAGTTGCATCTTCCACATGCGGAGCTGCCTCAGCTGATCAAAGTACTGGAAGAACCTTCTTTTTGCTATAGCGCTTCCGTCCTGCTCAGCCCTTCTCCACAGGTACACCAGCAGCCTGTGCTTCAAAGAGTTTATGAAGGGCTCTTTGTAGGGGTTGGCCATCCCTGTCTGCGTGTCCCGCTGCACCTCAGGATACACCGCAGAGAGAGTCAGGAGATCGTCCTCGTAGCAGAAGCGGCCAATAGTCCGTACGTCGATGAACGTACCCTCGGGTGTTACTTGAAAGACATGAATAGTCTGCTGCTGCACAGAGAGAATGGCCAAGATGTTCTTATAGAGGTACAACCCCTGGTTGTGAGACAGGATGACTTTGTCACACTTGAAAGTCCGTGTGTCGCAGAGCCTGCCCGTGTGGAGGTCTATGATATGCAAGGAATAATCCTCCAAGGGGGAGCGGGGATTAGGGGTCACCGACTCGCTGTTGCGGTAAACCTCGAAGAAGGGAGGGTGAGGCTCCTCGGGCAGGTACGCGGCAGAGCCGACGATCACGTACCGACAGTCGTCGGTGAACAAGCTGCACTCGCGGTTCAAGTGCTCCCCGTTGGAGGCCACGTTGGTGATATGGAGCAGGACAAAGAAGCGTTCAAAGAGCCGTCCCCGGATGTTGACAGATCTTTGGTCATTGCCGTTGGCCAGGATCTCTCCCTCGTAGCCTTGCAGCAGGTCTTCCGCCGCCTGGCAGCCTTGATACTCGTAGATCTCCAGAGAGGTCTGGTCAGAGGAGAAGGCGATGAAGTAGCGGCCGTCGGGGGAGAACTTGCGCAAGAAGCAGGGCGGCTTCTCCACGTTGACCACAGTGAAGTTGGGGAAGACGTTCTGGTGGAAGACGCGGACTTGGTGCCAGTGGGTGCCGGCTTTGCCCGAGCTGATCCGGCGGCGCTCCAGGCGGTGGATGACATTCTGGTTCTGGATGCGGCGGGGCCTGATCGTGGGGGCATCATGGTCCATGGTCAGAGCTCTACTTCATCTTCACCCTGTCAGGGAAAGGGCACACACGTGCCCCGGGACCACACAGAGATGAGGGCAGAATTCAGGGTACTGGGGGACCTGCTTGCGGGGATGGGGTGAGGGAAAGCCCCATAGCACCCAGGGAGTGAGGAGGTGGGATGAAAGTTGCAGACATGCCTGTGGAAGGAGAGAAGTGACACAGGAAGACACTGGGGAGCGGTGGAGAGACTGGGAGAGAGATCTCAGTGGGAGGTACGAGGGAAAACAAGGGAACCCAGCAGGAACCCCAGTGCACCCGGGGGTGATGGGACCTGCAGGCCTGTCTGCTGAAGAGGGAGACACACGGGGGCACCGGGAGGGGACGGAGGGAGCCAGGCACAGGGGAGCACCAAGGGAATGGAGGGAGCCCCCAGACACCGGGGAGGGAGCCCAGTGAGCCGGGGATAATCCGCAAACCTGCCTGCCGACAGGAAGGCCCAGGGAGGAGCTTGGAAAGCACGGAGGGGGCTGAGAGCGGGGGCCACAAGAGGGGTCACCGGGAGGGCTGCGGGCCTGCCGAGGGGGCCGCAGCGAGCCCCGGGTAGCCGGGGGCTGTGGAGGGACTCAGGGCTCCAGGGCAAGCCCAGGGGAAGCTGCGGGCCCGGCCGCCGACGGGAGCAGGGCTCCCACCTCCTCTGCCACCGGCCCGCAGGGTGAGGGGACACGGGGGAACCGGAGGCCGCGGCGGTCTCCTAGCCGGGCAAAGGGCCGGTGGGGCCGGGCGCGGGGCGGGAGGAGGCCGCGGCTGCGCTCACCGCTGGGGCCCGGCGCTGGGTCCCACCGCTGCCGCTCACTCCATGGCCGCCGCCATCTTTCCGCCACCGCACCACGACGGCCGGGGGGGGTGTCACCTCCCCCACTTCCGCTTCCGGCCGCCGGGCCAGCGAGGTGGGGCGGTGACGGGCCAGACTGTCAGCGGGCCGGGGGAGCGGGCGCCCCCTGGCGGGGGAGGGAGCGCTGCGGGGCGCGCCCGGGCACCCCATGCAGCTCTGAAACCCCGCACCCACCCGGCATCCCCTGAAACTCTGCACCCATCCTGCACCCCCTGCACCCCGGGCACCCCCTTCACCCTGTCGCAGCACCCCCTGCACCCATCCAGCACCCGCATCCCTGCACCCCGGGCACCCCCCAAACCCTGGTGCCCCCTTCCCCCGTCCTGCACCCTGTCCCAGCACCCTCTGCACCCCCATCCAATCACCCCCAAGCTCCCTGCATCGTCCTGCACCCCCATCCCTGCACACTGGGCAACCCCTGGACCCCCCCGAACCCTTGTTCCCCCTTCACCCATCCTGCACCCCATCCCAGCACCCCCATCACAGAATGACAGAATCACAGAATGGTCAGGGTTGGAAGGGACCTCTGTGGGTCATCCAGTCCAACCCCCCTGCCAAAGCAGGGTCACCTACAGCAGGCTGCACAGGACCTTGTCCAGGCGGGTCTTGAATATCTCCAGAGAAGGAGACT
>Ga0065711_1032344_pt1 | contig 27513 bp, 11 predicted proteins | sample Hoacrofraction12_FD_59098 | JGI IMG/M metagenome (GOLD analysis project Ga0065711, IMG submission 59098) | Hoatzin crop microbial communities from Cojedes, Venezuela - Epithelial fraction 12 v2 (version 2) | ecosystem: Host-associated > Birds > Digestive system > Esophagus > Crop | place...
CTAGTTGGAGGCCTGTAACTAGTGGTGTCCCCCAGGGGTCAGTACTTGGCCCACTCTTATTCAGCTTCTTCATCAATGACCTGGATGAAGGGACAGAGTGTACCCTCAGCAAGTTTGCTGATGACACCAAACTGGGAGGAGTGGCTGATACACTGTCAGGCTGTGCTGCCATTCAGCGAGACCTGGACAGGCTAGAGATTTGCTTGCAGAGGAACCTGATGAAGTTCAACACGGGCAAGTGCAGGGTCCTGCACCTGGGGAGGAACAATCCTATGCACCAGTACAGGCTTGGGGCAGACCTGCTGGAAAGCAGCTCTGTGGAGAGGGACCTTGGTGTGCTGGTGGACAAGTTGACCATGAGCCAGCAATATGGCTTTGTTGCCAAGAAGACCAATGGTATCCTGGGGTGCATTAAGAAGAACGTGGTCAGCAGGTCAAGGGAGGTTCTCCTTCTCCTCTACTCTGCCCTGGTGAGGCCCCATCTGGAGTACTGTGTCCAGTTCTGGGCTCCCCACTTCAAGATAAATGATAAACTTCTTGAAAGAGTCTAGCAGAGGACTACGAGGATGATGAGGGGACTGGAGCATCTCTCCTATGAGCGGAAAGGCTGAGGGAGCTGGGCTTGTTTATCCTGAAGAAGAGAAGGCTGCGAGCGGACTTTATAAATGCTTAGAAATATCTTTAGGGTGGGTGTCAGGAGGATGAGGCCAGACTCATTTCAGTGGTGACCAGCAACAGGACAAGGGGCAACGGGCACAAACTGAAGCATAGGAAGTTCTAGCTGAACATGAGTAAGAACTTCTTCCCTCTGAGGGTGACGGAGCACTGGAACAGGCTGCCCAGAGGTGTTGCGGATTCTCCTTCTCTGGAGATATTCAAGACCCACCTGGACAAGGTCCTGTGCACCCTGCTCTAGGTGACCTTGCTTCGGCAGGGGTGTTGGACTATATAACCCACAGAGGTCCCTTCCAACCTGTAGCATTCTGTGATTCTGTGACCCACAGAGGTCCCTTCCAACCCCTGACATTCTAGGATTCCATGTGATATGAGATTCTGTGATCTCATATTAGATATATTACCTTGGGACAGAGAATTTCTAACATAAGAAGTGTTGAGTAGAAAACCAAGAATGTTCTGAGATATGAAGGTCTCTACCTATATTATAGCTGATGAGTGGATGATCAGAACAGAATAACACAGTGAGTGTCATTAAATATTCCATATCCAGTACTCCATGGATTGTCAGGGTCTGCTATTGTCCACTATCTCAAAAAGGATGTGCTGCAGTGACATTCTGAAATAATATTTACTGATGTTTTAATAGAACTCACTGTACCTGAACATTTTTAAATTTAGTTTTTGCATATCTTCAAATGCATAGTTATTCTTTACGTGGTTTTTAGCACCAATCCTTCACGTCTTCCTGAAATATATAATCTAAAAGAAAATGAGTGTATTTTTAACTGACATTTAGAAGTGGCAAATCTTCTTCTACAAATTGCTTGTCACTTAAAATAGGCTGTTGATACTCTGTCATCAAGAGATAATGCAGGATATAATTAGTCCTTTTCAAAATTTTATGCCTTTAAATGTAAAAATTATACACATTAGGCATGCCTCTCGAAAAAAAAAATATGATTTATCAACGCATGAAAATCACTGTGTCTTTATAAATATTTTCTTAGGAAGCAGAACAACCCATTAATACAGAACCAACCAGACTGCACTGATCAACTTTCACAGGGTCAATTTTCCAGTCATCCCAAATTTTCAGGTGAAATCTGAAAAAAAAAAATATCAAATACAGTCAGAATATGCTAAATGAAATTAAAATCTGATATTTCATAAAACTGCTCAGAATTATTTAAATTTACTAAGATCATAATTAATTTACTGTGAAATCGTGAGAAAATTGGTGAAAAACTGTAACCTTGTTCTCTGAAAAAATATAGTCAATATATTATTTACCATCAAGTTTTCTGAAGTGTATTTCAGTTTAAAATCAGACTTCTAATATATGACAAAACATTCTTTATGTTGGTAGTGTGCAGATATAACCAATGTAAAAAGGAGAATATGATTTTTTATAAGAGTTCATTATTTTTACATGTGGAAGGCATAATAGATTTGAGCAAGGTATTGAACATAAACTTAATTTTGGATGAACAAAGTCCATAACTCATTCAGTATTCAGTTATCATGTGTTTCTTGTCTCCTGTCTTTGTGGATATCAAGGATTTTATTCAAACCACTGACTACATCAAAAGTTTATAAACTCATTGTAGTAAACTACTTGTTGAAATATAGGTGAAAACTTCAATCTTGATATTATTTAGTTACTCATATGTTTTATCTGTGTATTCATTTAATATATAAACATACACATATATACATGAGTGTGTGTGTTCATATGTACGCGTATCTCCAACATCCTCCAAGGTACAAGCACTGGTATCTATCTAACACCACCTTCTGCAGCTGACACCTACTCATAAAATGAGAAATTCACTGTAAAGTGAGATAGTCCTAAAACAACAGCTAAAAAAGAGTGACAAATAGGGCCTTCAGCTTGTACATTTTAAAGTTCTGACAGAATGACCTCTATTTCTGTCACTTCATAACTTTCATACAATAGTAGTCACAAAAATAGCGGAAAGATATTGTCATGATAATCACTGGGTCCTGGTCCTGTAATCAGATCTTTATACCATTCTCTTGCAAAGTCCCAGAGATGGTTTTTAACGGCTAGGCACATTTCATTTATTTTGAGCAATCTAAAAGCCAATGAACTAGACCAAACTGTGGGTTCTGTGTACTGTCAAAGTAGGGGGAAAGGTGCCACTAAAGCTTAATTCATTTCACCAGTTTTAGAACATGGTGAATCCCAATGCAAAGACCAGCTTAGATACGCAGAAGTGATGATAGTCTTCGATATCCAAGTTTCCAGAGCTACACAGCATAAATCCTGCCATAAGAGGTTGCCTGAGGTAAATCACAGATTGGACTTTTATGATTGAATTTATAACTTAATTCAAGCCTCCTTTGTTCAGCTGACTGGACAATTTTTCCACTGTAAGGTGAGAGCTTTGAACTGCCAGTAAAAATTATATATTTCACATGATCTACTATTGCAGAAACAAGAACGGAAATAGCAGAAAGTTTTTAAAATTTAGAAACCTCTGGTCCAAAAGGACTCTGAACTGAATATGTGTAGTTTGAGGAGTTACTTTTTTTCATTTCTTACATTACTCATTTACAGAGAGGGAAGAAAATACAGCAATGATGAAAAAATCCGCAAAAGTCTGAAAGTAACACCTTTGTAATTAAAGATGCCTTGTAAATATGACAAAAAAAATTATTCCCCTGTTTCTGGAATTACTAGGATTTTAATCAGAATGAAGAAATCCTGAAACTTAAGATTTCAATCATGTTTCTGATTTGCAGATATAAGGGATGCTGTGACCTCACTATTTCCTGTACTTGCCTGTATATGTCTGGAAACACATTCCTTTACTGTTTGTGAGAAGACACAGCAGCATTCTTTCATTTTCACTGTGTTGATTGCAGGAGTCAACACAGGATGTGTCCCAGTAGGAATTCTGGGGGAGGTTGGAAACTTTGCAATGCACTAGTGGATTTGCCTCATGTCCCAGTTCCAGAGTAAGGTTCTAGCTGAAGCCAAAGTTTTTATCTTCAGATCTGCAAATATGCACAAAGTCAAAACTGAAAAAGAAGCCTCACTTTGCACATGAAGAATCGTGTGAATGTCAGATTGGGGAAGATCATACATAAGAAATATAGCCAAAACTGTGTGATGGACTTACCTAAAAGGTTATACTGTAAGCAGTGCTGTGTAGTGCAGCCTGAGAAGCCTGTAATTATAGTATTTAATTATTCATAATGGCAGCTGTCAAGGCACTACATTCAATATGTTAAATTATGCTTGCAGTAAGGGTAAATTCATTCCTGCTTATACAGTGAGATATCTCTTATACTTGCCAGGATATGATTTCAGAAGACTTCACAAGAAGTATCCCTGAGGACTTCCTGCATCTCATCTCATGTCACTCAAGAATCTTACTCTTTTCCACTATAACATAGAAAGAAACAGCTATGAAATAAAATGAAAGAAAAATTTCCTAGTTCCAGAAAGAAATAAATTATAAAAAGTGAATTAAACATTTTGCTTTTAGCTAGAGCACCTGTATAGTACATCTGTTTCAGATGTTACCACAATATTAGCTGATTCTCTCCAGGCAATGACAGTGTGCTTTTTTTTCTGGGAATTCAAGACATATAGCATCTGATGAACCTGAAATGTTGGGGGTGATCATAAATGCCAGTCTTCTTGGAAAACACTATTCAGCTTGTCAGCATTATAAAGCTTTTGCAAACTTTTTGACCCTTTACATTTCTAAGAGTCTGAGATCTGATTCTACTGAATTCAGCAGATCTGACTTCAGTAGCATCAGCAGAGCAAGTTCAAGTGAGCCATTTGATGAGTATTTACATATTCAGCCCCTCTGAAGTTATTAATGTTCATCTGCATGAAAAATTCCACCAACAGGGCTCAACAATACATTTTCAAGCCCAGAACTCTCAACAAGCATACTAGTTAAGGAATCGTTTTTCTCCTTAGTATTCCGCTTCCCCTTGGAGGGCTACATATATGTTTAAGTGTGATTCAGTTTGGAATGGCATATCTGCAGGTCAAAGAACAGACTGAAGGGGTTAAACCAGACATAAATCAAAATAAAATACGTGGCACTGTAGAAAGCTCAATTGGATAAAACAAACCATGTATCCATTTGTGCACAGCATGTCTCTCCCAGATGAGCAGAGTTGAGAAAACAGGCTTCATAGACAGAACAAGCATTGTCCATTGATATACGTAATAAATCATCAGTCTAGAGAATTTGTCAATAACATGTTTCCTTAAACATCCATATGTCTGTGCATTAGGCTCATGTTCTTGCAACTAAATGAGATCTCAGCTAACACAGAATGAACAAAAAGAAGTGTAGCTTAAAGTGGCAGCAGATTATTTTGTGAAAAACAGACATGTTATCTCCAGCTCTTTTTCAGAGCAGTTTGGCAAACGCGTGGTCATTTAGGAGAACAAGGATCACTAGTTTATATTCTGTATGCCTATTAAAAATCCAGACTGGCATTGGGAAAACTCTTTTAACAAATTCAGACCACCTATAATGTTCCCATATACATGACCAACTTTGGCAATGCCTACAATGCAGCTGACTGAGGCGGAAGGTGGGATTGGATGCTAAATGCAAGAATGTAGAGGGCAGCTGAGGTGGATTCTGGTTTTAGCTCTACCTCTGCGCTGCAGAGTGGCTGTGAGCGAGCAAGTCATTTTTGTTTCCGCATTGATATTTAATACTTTTTTTCCATTTAGGCTGTGTTCACCTAGGGTAGCCTTACCACATGTTTGTGCAGTGTCTACATTGACACTATAATACAAGTAAGAACTATCAAATAATATCCAAGAAACACGATGAGTTAAACTATGACAGGAAAACAAGTTTCTGAGGAACTAAAGCAGGTTGTATATTCCAGATTAAAGTGATATTTGTTACGCAAGAGATAGCTGGAATTTATTCAGAAATAAGTATGTTTAGCCCTCTAACAGCCTAAGATAATTATGAAGGCCAGTAATCTCTTTTTCAGTTATTATAAATGGTCCTAAAATCAAATCTATTTACTGCCTCATATTTTCTGTCATGATTCATTCTGCAGTACATGAATAGCTAACTTGGAAATAGAAAGTATCATTCAAATTATGTTTTACAAATCCAGAAGATATAAAACTTTAATGTATTTAACACAACACTCTCTTCAGTTTGAACAAATAAGTGTTATCTCACAAAGTTTATATGTAAGTGATTCCTGGGTGGAAAAGAAGGTTCTTTTGTGATTTTTTTCAGACTCAGTTGCTTCTCCATCTCTTTTTTTTTGTTTGTTTCAGGAGTCAACTGGTAGATAAAACCTGAACTGCTAAGTTTCCAAACTGGAAAACATGTTTTTTGAAGGATTTAGGGGCAAGGGGTTAGCAAGAAGGCAATAGATTGTAACTTACCATGGGAAGAACAAAGAGGAAAGGAAAATTGGTTATCACTGGACGAAGGTCAATCAATGTCTTTTTAAGTATTGTATGGAAATAGAGTACGAAGAGGAAACATCAAGCTTTTCAATGCAACCCTAGCAGAACTGAACTCTAAAGAACAAATGGATTCTGTGAAAGCAGATTGAGCAGACTGTTTGCACTGGACTGTCGTTGCTATTTCACACCAAGATATTTTGTGTCATATAATGTGGAGGTGACTATACGAAGTCTAGGAATCTAAATTTCAAACTTTGACTTTCAGAGCTGGCCAACAGTCATGTGAGCATTGAAGTCTGTTGTCAGCAGGAAGTGCAGTTAGATATCATCGTTCATAGGTGTGGTAAACTCTTAACTAAACTAACACATTGGTGAACAGTCCCCATCTGAAATACCTGAAATTGTACTATGGAATACAAAGACAATATGCCTAACTACCAAGAGTAGCTACTTTGGAAATTTTAAAGTCTGGACGTTAGTTTTTTTCTGCTATTACATATACATATATACGTATGTGTATATATATAAAAGGGTACTCTATATATATATGCTACATATACATATACACATATATACACATACACGTATACAATACACTTACACATATATGCTATTACATATACATATATTTCTGCGTGTGTGTGTATAAAGGCAGAGAGACAAGGAAGAATGGAGAGAGGGATAGAGAGGAAGATTCTTGCAAAGAGTAATTCAGAACATTTATATAGTGGGTTCCTAAAATTATTTAAGTATCCCATGGAATATCAGACAACTGATAGAAAATCACTAGACTGGAAGAGTCCATTTTTTTTACTGTTCGTGGATAACTTACCACCTAGTCTTGTTGTGATTTTTTCTCATATTATCTACTATTCCTAATTTTCATGCCATTTGTTATTTTCATGCAATTGCATAGAATTGAATTTGGAACATAAAATATTAGAGAGAGGAAAATAATTTAAAAACAAAGAAAGAAAATTCAAATGAACATGGGAAATGTTAAAAACTACAAGGCACTTCTGCTTTATCCTTTCTGATACCACAGAACATGAAAGAATGAACTAAAATTAAAAGGCAGAAAGAGTAAAACTGCTCAATGATATCTACTTCCCTCATGTGGTAATAATTCACCTATGGAAATAATTGATACAAAACTATATTAAAATAAAGAAGGCTGGGATCCAAACAAATACAGACACTCACATGTAAAACACACAGGACAACCAGAATTTCAAAATTCATTTACAAGAATATTAAATACTCATTCTGCAGGAAATGAGCCAATGTTTTACAGTTGAAAACTCAGGAGAATTTCACCATTTGAAAAATCAGTCTGTAATGGAGTAATTATTTTTAAACTTATGAGAAAGAGATGTAAAATAATATGAGAAGATACTTCTAAGCACAAAAAGAACTATGACCTAACTGGACAATGGAATTGAAAACCAGACTGTGACCTGTCTATTTTCTTTCTGTGTAAAGCTTTTGCATTTATCCTTCTATCAGACAGCGACACGTATTTGTTCTGGACAGGTTATTTGACAAGGACTTTGTGGACTAAAAGCATCATGCTGCATTTTTCATTTTTAAGGTGCGTGCGCTCCACCCCCATTACTGTGAGGTAGTTTTGTTTTCCAGCAGAATGCTGCAGGTTTTAATCACAAGTCTACTTTTATAGTAAGTATGAGACCAAAATAAATACACACCAGCATGAACACTTTTCTGAGAGGACAAGAGGGATTCCTGCTTGTCATAACTAATGATGGTGATCAAAGTCAACCAGGTACTCACACTGACCCTGAGCTTTGATCATCTACTATACTTTCCAATATCTGAGCCTGGGAGTGAGTTGTCTTAGTGGCCTCTTACTACATTCATGACATATGGCAGGAAAAAGGAGTAGAAGATAAGAAGAAGCAAGAAGGAAAGTGAAATGTCTAGCTATGCAGCTATGTGTAACTCTAAAAACCTCCAGGCAACAGAAGTAAGCTCGTATTCAAAGCTTTTCATACGCTGTACATGTTAATGTTATTAAAATACTCACTAGGCCTTTCATGAAACCTGGTCCCAAAGGGCAACAACATGATCCTTTACTCACCTTTGAGCAATTATTCATATGAGTAGATTTGATAGTTTCAAAAGAGTTTTGCATGTGTGTGTGTGCTCTTATGAAGTCTATGATGTTTCTGACTCCTTAAAAGTACAAATTAATGGAACATTTTTATACATTACGGGTATTCCTACCGAGATGAGATACTTTCACCCATTGCTGCCAGTGGTGTTCATGATAGCCACAACTGTACAATCCCTCAACTGCAGACTATGATGCAGCCAGACTAACAATGCTTGCTAACATTGCTATCTTGCTAACATTAGTTTCTCATTAGATTTTAAGATGCATTATGCGACAGTGTTGATAGCTAAAGGCATTTTGGGAAGACTTGCTCCCATCAAGTCTAATTCACACGTAAGTGAATGTTTCTGAAAACAGTTCTATTTCATCTGTGGCAGCACTTGAACAATTTTAAGTACAGCAGCAGCAAGTTTAAAAGTACAGATGTAATTTTTTAGTGTAGCAGGTTTCTCTGACTGCTGTGCACATTTCAGATGTTCTCCAAACACATTGCAGCCAGAGAGAATAAACATAGCAGGTGACATTATTATACAGGCCAGAAGCTGAGATAATTATTTAATTCACATCCTATGAAAAATCAAAGATAAGAAAAATGAGCTCTGGTAACGTCTTTGTAAGATTGTTCTTCACAAAGTTCAGAGGGAGCCAAGAACATCAGTGCCCTGTTTTTCTTTCCAGAGAAGTACAGTCTTTCCTCAGCACTTTAACAAGGCAAGAATTCAAGGCTGTGCTTTTCAGAAAAGAAAGAAATTTCAGCCTTCAAAATACCTGCACTTCTCAGCGTGGGAAGGTTTGTGTTTTTTTTGTGTTCTACTATCCCTGTTGTAAGCAAGAACAAGAGAGGGTAATCAAAGTAAGTTGCTTCTACTGAAAACTAGGATTCTATTAATCATTAAATGTTTTTCGTGTCTGCTGGCCTGCTTAATATCATCAGTAGCGTTAAAACTTTCCAACTGAAATAATGTCAGTGAAGATCCCAGCTAAACCAAGCAACCACAGATTGATCCAAATATCTACCTTGCTGATGTAATTTCACTATTTTACACAAAATTTAACTGTCAGAGTTTATTCAGCATAACCCTGACTGTTAAATCCTGCTAATAAAATGCATTTAATCTTCTCTAGTAAGGCATAAACTTTGCATCTACATTGCCCTACACCAGTTCAGGCACCTTTGGACTGCTTGTTACCACTGACGATCCAGATGTCTGGCTTTTCTGCAGCATCTGCCTTTAAAAGTGCAGAAGAAAGTCCCCACAGTTTCCTTTCCTCTTAGCATTTGTATGTTTACACTTACAAACTTTTGACAGTAGCTGCCACCATACATCAGTTCTGCTGTCAGGGGAATAAAGGATAATTTTAATATGGAATTATGGTCAAAACAGAGAATTCAGCTGAGATCACACACTTTCAGTGACAACATGATATATGAATGCATTTACAAATAGATGGATAATGCTCAATATCACACATAACAATACAAAGAAAGAATGTTTTGGTCTTGCTTTGAAGGGCCTTTACTATGCAAATGATTTGCCTTAGGCTTAATTCTACAGACAGTTCCCTTGTTGTATATTCATGTAGCCTCAGAAGCCAGAGAGCTGTATCACAAGTTGGTATTTTCATGGTGTCAGATTGCACCTCATCTGATTCTGTGTCGCTGCAAATTACAGATGTCTGGGTCCTGCAGCTTTTGAAGCTTTAAAAAGCCGAACTATGAAATTGCGGTGTGTACTAGGTGGTATCATGGAGCTCTGACCTTGACACGTAATTTAAACAGCTTTCAAAGAATTAACAGTAACCGATGGAAGTATTTAGTAGAATCACAGGCAACAGAGAAGATATAATCTCTCTTCTGTTTTACATACCAGAGTTCTGCTACCAAGTAGAAAGTAAAGCTGATACAGCGTTGTACAGAAAGCCAGTTGGCATAATGTCTTCCACAAGCTTCAACTGTAGTGTTATTTATGTCCTTCTGTTGGTATGTTTGTCATTTTCAGGGCTATAAATGGAACATCCAAAATATGCAGCAGAGGCTGAGTGAATTCTCCAGTTATTCCTATGTATATTCCTCAATTTATGTCACATTAAAGATAGCAACACTTGTGGCACTTTGTAAAAACATTTATTTTGCATCCAGGGAAAACAGGGCAGATCCAAGCTTTGTCTATGACAATAGAATAAATATTTCTCCCCTTAACCAGCTTGCTTCAGAAATACCATCATCTGTGGCACAAACTTTTACTGTCTTGTATGTACTGAAAAAACCCACCCAATTTTGTATTGCATTTTTACTACGAAGCATCGTCATTATAGTTTGAAGGTGACAGGTTAAAGAAGAAATTTTAAACTGTCTTAAAGAAAGATATTTGAGGTCATTGGAACAGATAACATATTTTCCTGTAACTGTCCATAATGCTTTTGCTATGGGAATGTGGTTCTTTGCTGCAGTATCATCACAGGAGGAGAGCATTTTGACAGAGTGACTTGTGCTTCTTGGAACACAAAGATCTTAGATGTGATACAGAAGTAATTATTTTCCACCAAAATCAATACCTCAGTATTTAAAAAGCAATAGTAAATCAGGTTTGGAGGTTAGCTACAAGACGAATTTAGTTTTCATGGAATGCATGCCTCATATACAGATATTCTTCTCTCTGCACCAAAATGAAGACATTTAAAAATCCTCCACACTTAAAACAATCATGCAGACCCCAAAATTCCTAATCTCATGTTTCAAGGGACAGGATTTGCACTCACTAACTCTAGGGGAAGTTCCTAAACTCTAGGGGATTTCACTCATTCTTTGTGGAAGAAGGTCCCAAGGCTGAATTTTGCCAGAAGAGAATTGAAAAAGTATTTTTAATTCACTGAAAATTATAGTTGCCTGACTAAGTATTCTTATGTCAGAAAGTGCTGCAACTCACAAAATGGTGTTAAAAAAATCTCCTCTTTCACATAGAACCCTATCCTTTTTATTAATAGGTTAATTTTTTAAATCCATTACCTGATTCTACAGCCTAAATCACATTTTAGAGGTGACTTTAGCATTTCATAACTCAGTCTTACTTTGAAAGCAACTTGGAAATTACATGTCATCTGTTTCTACCCTTTTGTAAATCACATCTTGCACTTAATGCAATCTTTAGGCACCTTGGAAAAGCTGGTTTAAAATCCTTTTTGAAAACGTCGCACTTGTAAGAGTACTTCTAAACTATGGGAGCTAGAAGCTTTCAATGCGTACCTGGGGTACATTCTCTGGTTCTGTCCCTCCATGTTAAGGCAATATCCGAGCAAATGTTTTTCATCTGTTCTTTCATAGAAAGGCAATGTCATGCTTGTACCAGGAAAATGAATCAAAACATTTTTTACCTGTATAAAGTTTGATCTGTATATGGAAATGCATGAGGACAAGGCAGAGGAGTGGAATGGATATTAGGTACATTAATGCTTTTGACTGGCTTGCTAAAACCAAAATAAATTTGTAAAATGCAGAGGATGAATACTGAATACAGTTGCTGGCATGATTGATTTCCCTGGCTTACCTGTAATGATCTAGCTACAGTTGCAGCTATAGCGTTTTACCTGTATTTTTTTGATACAGTTGCTGGCATGATTGATTTCTCTGACTTACCTGTAATGATCTAGCTACAGTTGCAGCTGTAGCATTTTACCTGTATTTTTTTTGTGCGATACCTCTCTAATATTCACCTGACCTGAAATCACTTCTGCTGGAATATGAGGGAGACTATTACCATTAATAAACTACCGGTGTTTCTGCAGGATGCATGACAGCTGCAAAGAAGAGCGTAAAACTATGAAAACAAATGGTGTGACTTCAGTTCTGCAAAGACCTTATCCTTTTGCTTCATGCTCTGAATTCTGAATAGCCCTGTTGGCCCTAGTTAGACTATTTACGCTGTGGCTAAAGATGTACATGAATCTTTTTAGGATAAGGGCCTGTAGCTGTGGTTAAAGGACAGGATGCAAGTTACCCTCTATCTTGTTGGTCCTATAGAGACCAATAAAACTGTACAGCACAAGGATGCATGTGTGAGCAATGCATTTACTGGTCTAGCTCTACACACCCAGTAGTTCTTTACCCAAGGTTACAATTGTGGCATTACTGCAGTTGTTTTTTTTAATAAATAATAGGAACTAGAATGCAGTTTAGGTAGCTGAAACAGTACAAGCAATGATCACATTTGGAAACACAGTAGGATACAGCATATTAGCACTGCAGTGTTACAAATGTGGTGTTTAATGCTGGTAGACTGCTGTTGTGACTGGAATCAGACTTTAGTCAAGTAAAGAGATATTTCTTGGCATTATAGGGTCACACCCTACTGTCAAATTTTAAGTAGCACTCTGCATTGATCTCAGTGGGTAGCTGTGTTTAAAAATTGATGGCATGACCTGGCCCTTAATATGGAGCAACATCTGAAAGGAACATACAGATTTTGCTGCTCTCCGCACAGTGAGAAAAAGGAGAGTAGAAAGGAGGAGGAAACACAACAGGCCTCATGCTATCCTGACATATGTGGAGGGCGCAAACATTTAAACAATATTTGAGCCTCAGTCTGCCTCATAACAAATATTACCTTAATTTATTTCCACTGACTTCAATGGAGTTGCTTTGGATTTACGTCTTTGTTTGTGCATTCAGAGTCTATTTGATTATATATATCTGTAATTTGAGATACAAATTAAGAAACACTTCTATGAAAATGAATTACATTTTGTACAGAAAAACCCTTTCTTTTTATTTGAGAAAAATTTATATTCTTTACCTATTTTGTACAAAAAATACTAGACCCTCTGAAGATATTGGGACAAATCTACAATGACAAGGGTGGAAAATTAATACAGAGTAACAGGAAATAGCATTGGTAGTTTTATTTCAGACCAGAAATATGTTTTAAATACACTTGGAGTTAAATGTAGAAATATTTTCATGAACAATATATTGCAGCATTTTGTGAGTATTTTGTTAATGAAAGGATTTTGGATTTGAAAGCAGAGCATTAAAAGTTACACTAATATTTCCAACTATTCCTCTCAAGTTGGAAATCTATGCATGTTGCATATTCCTTGGACCGCAAGTGTGATGTATTTTCCAGTCTTGATCCCACCAAACACTTTTTTATCAGTCTTAAAACTTACAACAAATTGTAAAGTATTAGCTTACTATTTGACCAGAGAATAATTTCTGAAAGTTTTGTCTATTCTGATTCAAATTCAACTTTTCCATACGCTATTTGTCTTGCTCATGTGTTCATATGGTTTGTATAAGCCTCCATTTTTCTTCAAATGCCAATGAGGTTTTTTTTTATTAGACAGACTTAAATTCAGCCTCGCAGCCACATTGTAATCTTTTTGATCTTCCTGATTTTCTTCTCCTCATACCAACATCCGCACATAAACTTGTATCAAATAGCAAGGCTACATATTCAGTGTGAGTGAAATCCTCTCATCCCTGTTCCCTGTTTGTTTTTTTTTTTTTAATTTTGTCTTACCAAAGGGTGTGATCTGGTTCATATTACCATATGAATACAACACAGGCCAAGGGGTGTATGCAATGAAAATTAAAAATAAGTCGCTGAGCTCACTGTAACTTCCTCAATGTCAAGAACTGTGCCGTTGTAAATCTTCTGTGACTGCCTGTACAATACTTGTGTATTCCAGGCCTTATGTCAGCCTGATGTCCGTCTGTCTATTTGCTAGGCTCGGTCTCTCCTGTCCTTTCTGGTATCACTCCCTCTGTTATGGGGGCAAGGGAGAGAAAGGGCTCCGAACAACACAATTTTGTTCAAAGGTGAGATCCCCTGCACACAGTATCTCCCTGCAAGGTACTCTAACCCCATCTGTGCGCTTCTGGAGGATGTTTTTTCGCTAACTCTAAAAAAACCAAATTAGCACCCAGCATTTTAATACCTTGAGTATCACTATTGTATTTGAATAATTTTGATCAGGGCCCTGACTCCAACTTGAACATAAACAGTTCTGATAAATCTTAGCACAGGGGCTGAGGTTTTGTAGTATGAACAACACAAAATTTGCGGCCAAGTCAGAAGATAAAAGGAAGAGGTAACTTTAAGCCCTTCCTCTGATTCTGTACTGCCGTAGAGCTGAAGAGGTGTCTCACACAATTTGGAACCTCTACAGCAGTACCCTGTGAGCCACAGCGCTACACACACTATCTGAACTGTGACATGGCCTTAGTCTGACATGTCCTTCCTTTGGCACCATATCTGAATTGGGCTTTTGGGGGATTCTTTGCAGAGGGGTGATCAGTGAAGTAACCCCTCACTTGCAGAATCAAGGCTGAGACCTGCAGGCAAGTCATTGTGCAAAGCTGATACTGATGAACTATTTGTGATAATACTGTAAGCAGAGATGTACACCTCTAACACCTGTCACAACCATGAAAATAGTTACATACTTCTGTGAACAGCAGAACACACAGTCTCTGGCTTTTTGTGTGCAATAAAGCAGCAATAGACTTAGTTCCTGCTTATAATCATATAATCTATAACTAACGTAACAAACCTTAAAACTGTCTATCTACCACAAGCACCCTCTCTACAATATTTGCAGTTCTTATTTTTTCTTTTTTCTTCTTTAATAATTTAGAAATCCTGCTGGATGTGTAGTCAGTTGTGGATTGATTTCTTTGGAAATACAGACTTTGAGTGGCTGGCAAATGTGCATGAGCTGATTAGTGTCTGGTTGCATCTTCCTGCCCCCTGTGTAAGACAAGCAGAACATGTAGCGTCCTGGTGCCCGGAGAACCGAACAAAGGATACAATTCCCAGGCAACATGCTTTGTAGGCTTCCTGTAGGGTGTTACTACTTCTGCATCTCCTATTTCTCTTGAACTACGAGTCTCAAATGTTACTAGGGGAGAAGTAATAGGCAGACTAAGCCTTTCACAAAGCAGGATTATATAAACCTGCTTTCCTTAGGAAAATAGGGTAGGCAGAAACTAGCACATGATTAAATAGGCCATGCTGCTTCTTGATCACTTCGAGCAGAGTGACCATGTTCAAGAAACTGAATCTATTAGCCTTCTTTAGCTTGTTTGAGAAATTCTTGGCCTGTACTGATGATATCCAGTGACTGGAATTGCACTGGATTTCGGGCAGATATCTAAGTAGGTGCAAAATATTACAAGTCTCCGTTGGAGTTTTCAGAAATACATGTCATCATCTGGCACCATTCTATTCTTATTTGGGGATGGTTGATGATATGAATAGAGCTGCTTAGCTTTATAGCTGAAGTATATGAAAGAAAATATCTACTACTGTCTGGCAATTATTTTCTTAATGCAGTCAACACAGTCTTCTGAATGGTCTCTAAATCAGTGTATGACCACCCAAAACCTTTAGTTTCTGAGAATCTGGTGACCTATACACTTATGTGATAGTTGTTTTTAACTTTTCTTATGTCTCTAAACTAACATATACTTGTACAAGTAAACAAACTGATTTTTGAAAGATGACTTGTGCAACGTAATTCTTGTCTATTTCAGTGTTCTTGGATAAAAAGTAATGATCAACCTCTCTAGTCCTCTCCCTGAATGCCTGCTTAGAAGTTTGTTCTCTGACTAGCCTCATGCCATTTGTTTTCTTGAGTTCATGATGTCTTAGTTTCGGTAGAAAACAAGATAGCAATACTTTGAATGTAAACACAGTCACTACCTGTCTTCCCTGATTTTTATTTAAGTCTTATGAAAGTGTGTGATCTTATTTTATCTGTATTAATTGCACAGCAAAGACAACCCTGCCTTGGCTAATATATTTACCACCTTTTAGGAGAGTGCAAGAAACATTAACTCAGGCAAAAAGAGTTTAGTTTGGGAATTTAGGTTTCTTACTTTGTGGGCAATCTGTCTCTATCAGTCTCTAAAGAATGAGCACTGCTTAGTTAGATACTGCATTCAGGAAAGAAAAAAACAATAACAACAACAACACCCTCATGATTCTGAAAATTAAATGAGCAGTGATGCCTTAATATACAGCCCAGAACCATACAGAAGAAAAAAGTAATATTTATTCTTGCACTGTATGCCTTTTTTTTTTCTTTTTAGGTAGTCCCTCACTTGTCATGTACACTTTGTTGATTGTCTAGCTCTGTTTATTGAAAAAAGAGCCTAGGCACCTAATATACTCAGTCTGAATTGTCCAGCTGGGGCTGGATACCTGCTCTGGAGGTACTGTGGCACTTAAACAATGTGAGCAGTCTTTTGATGTGTGAGACCAATGAACATGACTAATTTCTTGGTATTCATTAATACTCTTTCCTTAAATATCTGACATACTATTTTACCACAGAATCTCTCAGATAAGGTAGGCAATTGCAAAAATGCCATTTTACAAATACAATGGAGACACCCAAGCCATCAGGAAACAACAACATCCTCTGTGTTTATTTCCTCTTCAATAGTGATTGTTGCTCCTGAACAAGACAGTCTACTTTTCTCAGCAAGAAATGTTTTCCTAATGCTACAAAAAAAGGAGAGCTTTCTGGGTTTAATGCTGATATACCTTCTCACATGCAAGTTCAACCATTTTAAAGGTAACAAATAACCACATGTAAGACCTAAAGAATAGCCCTCTTTGCAGTGAAGATTGAATATGCCACAGATCTAAATGAATGGCTGCCTGTCTCATGCTGCTGTATGTACAGTAATACCTACTGCACTATATAGGTGATCTTCAGGCTACTGCAGAGTTAAAATGTTCATACAGTGTGTCATTACTTCCTTAGAAAATTCTTGTACTTATCTTTCTCTGCTTTTATTTCCCAATGTTATACTGTGCATTTTGGGAATTCTTCAGTACTGCATATCTGAAAAAAAATATGTCTCAATATAGTTTTAAAAATGTGGTTCTCAATGAAGATTTTTAAAATTAAGCCCAAAGGAACAGAGTGAACAGAAATAGAATTCTGGTTTTGCGCTGATTGAAAACTGCTGTTGTATAATTCCCATTTTTCTCTACTAAGATATCACAATTTATATTTCTGTTTGCCTCTTTTTTCTTATCCTAGTGCTTCTTTTCAGAAGGAGGAAGCAACATTCCTTTTCCTTATGGGTGTTCTGGGACTATCTAATGACAAAACATTGTATATTTCAACAAAAAATCACTCATTTCTCACATGAAATAATCTCATGTGCCTGTGGCCTTATGGTAACTAATAAGAGAAATGTATCTTAAGCCATGTCTCAGATCTCAGTGTTATCACTCCCATATATCATCCAAATGCTCTATTACTTATTAACGTTAGGATATTTTATACCCTAATTCATGTCATTATATGATAAAATTATTGCTTAAATTTTTTTCAGAATCTTGTCAAAGTAGTGTATAGTAGCTGTGTACCCAATTTGCCAAGGTCCTAATGCATTCATACTTTCTTAATTCATAGCAGTGTTTTAATGTATCAATAAACTTAGATTCCTAAGTACGCATTCTAAGTAGTTTCCAACACAGATCTGTTGTTTAAGGTGCTTTTTCCTTCTTACTACTTGAAGTACACGGGAGATTCTGCTCTAGCACCTGACAGTTTCATATCATGAAGAAAAGAAGCCTACAGAAGCCAATGCTGAATCTGTATAAACAGAAGTATTGAGATTCTCTGTCAAAAAAAAATGTTACTACTATTGAAAAATTTCAGGAACAGTTGTAGTCATAATTATTAATCTGATAAATATCTGTGCATGTTTTCATAAGAGACACAAAAATCAACAGATGATGGAAGCAACTTTACTTTTTAGGATCTCAATGACATAGCAGAACATCAAGGCAGCCTAGCCTCAGAAATCCTGCTCCAGGCTTGTGAAGGGTTGCTGTTGCGTTCAGTGGCATAAGTTTCACAGTCGTTGTTGCTCTTTAAAGGGCAAATCACTTGGATTAGGAGTTTGTGTTTAATACGGGCAAGTGTCAAATGCACAAATACTATTATCAGAAAAGGTTAAGACTTATAAATATCTAACATTCATATTAGTACCTGTCTATTGTCTAACAAGATTTAAAAGAAAAAGCTTGTTTACAGCTTTATCAAATGTATTACAAAGTTTCATCGTTGTTAACTTGAAAACAAATATATATTATCTAAATTTTAATCTCTGAGAATATACCTTCTTTCAGTTCAAAATATAGAGTGGGGTTTTTTTTTTTAAGATTATTTGATTTTTTTTGTTTATTTATTTTTTTGTTTTAAAGAAGACAAAAATATCACCCCAGACTGAAGTGTCATACTGAATTAGAACCCCAGAAAATTTCTTGCAGCAGACCTCTGAATAGTGAGAGATTTGCCCTTTTCTAATGTATATTTGAAAGTCTTAAAACAACATATGTGTTTTATAATCATAAATATTTTAAATCCAGCTTTTTGTTTTCAAAATGCACAGGGACTTCCTGCTTTCTACTGATGTTATTTTAGTATACTAAAAACCTGAATGTTGGGGGAAGCAATTTCATTAAGAAACAAATCTTGTGAACGTAACTTTATGCAGTGTACACTCTCAGTGAATCCACAACTAAGTAAAGTAGAGATAATTGATATTCTAGTTTATGCAAGAGATAGCATGCAAAGTCACCTTTATTTTACTTGTTAATGTCAGAGTTTTCATGAAAATTCAATATTACAAAAAGTTGTTCCAACTTCTAAATGATATTACTGCTGTTACTGAGCTGCTATTTGTAAGAAAACCAAAATGCTGACATTCACAATATTTCTCCAAGTACACAATTCTTATGCTGCTTTTTCACACAGTATTGAAATACAGCAGACATAGGTCATTCTAAATCAAGGAAGGTTTTTCTGAGGATGTGCAACAAGACATTTTAAATTTTAGATTTTTAGTACCCTCTTCCATGTAAGATACATATAAACAGAAAAAAAATAGTATATCTCAATTCATATATTAAATTACTGTCACACATTCCTTGTGTACTTAAAGTCAATAAAACATTTCTTTTAATTTCCTGAATGATTTTTTTAATCATTGTGATTTAGCTTTGTGATACAAAAAAACTTGTCACAGTACAGAAATTATGTTATTATTTCACCTTTCTTTGGAGCAGACAAAGTTATTTGTAATTTGCCTTTATTGTGTTTCAGTTGGAATTTTGCATTTATTCTTGCCATGTGTCAGGACAATACCTAATCTTCCAGAAGAGAAAATGATCACCTTTGCAGTTATTTAAAATGCTGATAGTTTGAAAAGCATATTTTGGTAAGACATTTGTCTTCATAGGGAATGGTACACATTTCGATTTCTACTTGTGTTTCTGATATCCTCCATACAAATATTTGAGATCTGGCTTTAATTATACTGTAAAAGAAAATCCTATATTTCAACACTGTGCAATTTACTTTTAATTTAACAAGAAGATATATGTAAAATATCTTTAGCAGAATCATATAAATCTGTAATGCATCAATCTTTTTTATGTCTGTACCATTTGCAACAATTAAATGAGAAAGAGGAAACTGCTACTTTCTGAAGACAGAAAAATAAAATAGATTTTATGTTTAAAATTAATAACTGTTTCAGATGACTGAAGCAAAGCATTCAGTGAAGAGCCTCATGGCAGACAGAGCTTTTCTTTAGGGATACTGTTCTTTTTATGCTATGGACAGATCAAAAAGAGGGCTAGTGTCAGAATGCTTTCTTTTTCACAGAATCACTGAGTCACAGAATGGTAGGGGTTGGAAGGGACCTCTGGAGATCATCTAGTCCAATCCCCTTGCCAAAGCAGGTTCACCTAGAGCAGGCTGCACAGTACCTTGTCCAGGCAGAATCTAAATATCTTCAGAGAAGAAGACTACACAACCTCCTTTTTGGTGAAGAAGATAATGAAATGGCACCATGTATCAAAGCTGGGTCTGGTGTGTGAAGTTATCCACAACAGAATTAAAGTTTTACTGCTATACTGATGCCAGGGGAGACATTGGCCAATGGGATCCCTGTGACTACAGAATCCAGGGAAGGAGAAGCAAAGAGGCACAAGGATAAACAGTTTTTAAAATGTAGTGCTTACATCTTTCAGTCCTTCTGTGAACTCCTTTGAATTACTGACAACATGGGACTGGTTATGGAGTAAGAGAGACTGTGGTGCTGCTTTGCAAAAGAAACATTAAATCTACTCCTAATTATAGATTCTGAGTGGGCATGCGGCAGGAGGCAGCTGTGTAAGGTTCAGCTGATGTTTAAGATCACAAGCCAAATTACTTAGCCTTCATATCTCCCAAAATACTGAACACAAATGGTCATTTCAGGAGTTTAGAGTCAGATATATAAAGTTTAGATTCACAGTTGGCCTCATTAAACCTACTGCAACTGCTGAAATATCTGTAATACTTTTAAGTGGTCTTGAATCAGGCTATAGATGTCCATCTTATCCTCAAGCAGAAAAGCTGCTGACATCAATGAAAATTTTGCCCTCCTAACAAGTCAAAGATTGTCTTTAATTCTTCACTTGAGCCGTGTTTCTGCTGTCCTCTGATTGCAGAAAACACCTAATAGTCTTTTTTCCTTTTCCCCTAAGGGAAGTTAGTATTCTAGATTTCAGAATTTTAAGGGACTCATTTGTGTAATTAAATGCAAAATAGCATACTGTAGCATTTAGAAGGAATTTTCTAAATTCTTCTGCACTGGCCTAATCATGTTTGTATTGATGTCAATGGGAGTTCTACCATCAGCAAGAACAGAAAGAATCCATCCCTAAAAGCTTTTCAAAGCCTACCCTGTAGCTATTTTTCGATGTAAGATGAAAAATACAGCAAAGCAGAATCTTGTTTACACCAAGGTCTCTTTCTATCAGGCTAGATATTTAAAAGACCATTAAACATGTACAAATGTAATATACAAGTTCATTAAATCCCTTCTCCTTCTATTTCCTCATGTAGACTGTACAGTAAAAAGGAAGCTTAAGACAAATTAAACTCTGGTCCACAGGAATTCCATATTTTTAGGTCAATGCAATCTGAAATTACTGCTTTGTAAAATCCAGTTCGGAAGCCTCTGAAAATATGTTTATATTTAAGGCTATGCTGATCTCTGTGAGTCATAAAAACAGGAGAGTTCAGGTATTTCATTTCAGAGCAAGACCAAGGAAAGGTGCACCTTGCTGTGGACTTCTGCCTGTAGCTATTTCCAGGTGAGCAGATAAATCCTCTGAGCTGTTTTGACCCAGCAGCCAAAGCAGATGGGAGATGCCTAGTCAAGTCCTTGTTTTCTATAATGACAGCTATAGATAACAACAAACTTGAACTGTACTGAACCATCTAAACAGGTAGAGCTTCCATACCCGTATTGTGTACTAATAGGAATGCATAAAGAACTTTACATTACTCCAGCGCTTCATTAAGCTGTATCTGTTGAGGGGTCAGCTGGGTCCCAGTGACCGGCAAATGAGAAGTCTGTGGAAATGCATTGCCGCCTTCTCAACTCCTGTTGAGAAGTCTCCTGGCTGGCTGGCTACTTTGACGCCTGTATTAGGTTTATGTGGCAAGATTTTTGTACCAGGGGGGCTGCAGGGACAGCCTCTGGGAGAAGGGACCAGGAGCTGCCTCCATGTTGAACAGAGCCACTTCCAGACAGCTCCAAAAGGGACCCAATACTGCCCAAAGCTGAGTCAATCAGTCAGCAACACCGGTGGCATCTCTGTGATATTTAAGAAAGGGTAGAAAATGCTGCACCACTGCTTAAGAAACAAGAAAATTTGAGCGAAACTCAAGGAAGAAGGGGGAGGAGGTGCTCCAGGAGCCACAGTAGAGATTCTCCTGCAGCCCATGGAAAAGACCATGGTGAAGCAGGTTGTCCCCCTACAGCCCATGGAGGACCACGGTGGAACAGATATCCACCTGCAACCCATGGAGGACCCTATGCTGGAGCAGGTGAATGAGACCTGAATAAAACTGCAGCCCTTGGAGAGCCCATGTTGGAGCAGGCTTTCTGACAGGAGTTGCAGCCCATAGGGGACCCATGTTAGAGCAGTCCATTCTGTAGAACTGTACCCCATGAAGAGGATCCATGCTGGAGCAGTTCTTGAAGTACTGTAGCCTGTGGGAAGGACCCATGCTGGAGCAGGGGAACAGCATGAGGAGGAAGGGGCTGCAGAGACTAAGCATTATAAACCGACCACAATCTGCTTTCCCTATTCCCTTGCACCACTCAGGGGGCAGGAGGTAGAAGAGTCAAGAGTGAAGTTGAGCCTGGGAAGAAGGAGGGTAGGGGGAAAGAGTTTTAAATTTTCTTTTTATTTCTCACTATCTTACTTTATTATTAATTGGCAATAAATTAAATTATTCTTCTCCAAGTCAAGATTGTTTTGCCCTTGATGGTACTTGGTGAGCTAGCGCCCTGTCCTTCTCTCAACCCACAAGATTTTTCAGCTTATTTTCTCTCCATGTCCTGCTGAGGAGGGGGAGTGAGAGAATGGCTTGATGGGCGCCTGGCAGCCAGACAAGGTTAACCCACTACAACACCATATTTCCACTGTAAGTAGATAGAGTCTACAAATGAAGCTGCATTAATCATGACAAATCTTCAGTGAATGACTAACCAGGCTCCTAGTGGGGCCCTTTTCAGTTAGGCCAAAGAGCGGGTGCATATCCTGAGTCTCTGAACGGACTGAATCTTGTTATTATCTTTATGAATGCTCAGTGCATCAGGAACACAACAGCGATCTGATTATTTTCCCCAGTAGCAATCAAGGGATTAGTAGTGTATAGACAGAGATGGAATCTGCATGGAAATTTGTCCATGCTGCGTTCTATTAGAAGGTGCTGCTGTGCAAAATTTGTTGCTAATCATGTGGCCAAATTGCAAGAGACTGCAGAAAGAATAAATTGATAAACAGAATAATAAAAGTAATTTTAATTATTAAACTTCAGTATTATCTGCCATTCATCACTGCCACAAATAAATATAAAAAAGAAAAAAATCCATATGTTCCACGAACTCTAATTTAATTTTGCATACTAAATTAGTGCAATACAGAATGTTTAAAAATATGAATAATCACAAAATTACTATCCATTTTCAACAGGCAGTATCTAAATTTTAATACAGACAGCTATTACTGTTAACCTATGCTTTATGTTGACTGAAACACAATAAAACCTCAAACGGGTATTATAGACACAGTCTCAGTTATCAGCCACTAATGATGCTAAATGATGAATTGCTACATTTTTAATTGAAAAATCAGAATCCAGTGTTTTCATTATCTTTCTCGGAATATTTTGTATGCTCACTATTGTTCTTCCAATTAGTCACTAACAAAGAGGCACTGTTTGAAAAGATATAGGAAATGGTGACTCATATGTGAGAGGTAATTCTCTCTATGCTGCCTGGGAAAAAATGTTTTCTTGATGTTAGTTATGGTTGTTTTCCATAATTTTTGCAAGACAGTGAAGTGACTGTGTCACCATAGCACCGAAATCTTCTCACTAAATAAATGTAGACTATGGAAGTACTATGAAACATTTGTTCATGAAGGTTCTAGGGCCCTACTGATCTAGATATGTAACTTCATCTCTGTTGATTACTATTAGTGAATCCTCTCCTCAGTTAAACCTCATTATTTACATTTCTCCAAAGTGGTGAAACTTATCTCAATAAAGATCTGTTTAATTACTTCCTTAGATGTCTTCTTCTTCATAAAGAAACAACAGGGAATATACTAGTTCAGCATAAAGTAAATTATTTTATAACTATCATTATCCTGTTCACAACTGAGCAGGGTAACAAACACTCTTCAAAGACTGAAAGTAGAAAGATAAAACAGTTCAGTACCTCAAAAATGAAAGATTATACTGAATAATCCAGAGACCCCTTCCAATACTTGTAATCATGCGATTCTATTCATGGGATATATTATCATGGGGCAAAATAACTTAGATGAAACTAGTGGGTGAATTTGAGCAATACTAAGAATACATATAGTCTTGAGCAAATTATTGCCCTCTATTTTTTTTTCTTTTTCTCAGAATGGCTTTCATGCTAGAGATGTATATATCGTTTTTGCTTCTTGCTAACCAAAGGTCTGAGGTTCTTGGTCTTTCTGAGACAAAACATACAAGTCCATTGCAGCACTGTTGCTAAGCTCTTGTCCAATATTCAGAGTACATTCCAACAAGTCATTCCTAGAATACAGAGCATCAGTTAAATACTTTGTTAGCTGAAGAGTCCAGTTTCTTGTAACACAGAGGGAACCAAACAAAGGGGACAAGCTATATATTCTCTGATACCAAGACTGTCTGTTGTGCTAGTTTCTGTGGCTTATGACCACAACAGATCCCATTTCTGCATGGTTCTTAGCTTCCATACTGTCTTCAGTGTCCACTCAACTCTAAACTCCATTGCTTGAAAAATGCCATGAAAACTTCTCTTACCCAAATTAAACCTGATTAAACAAGGTTTCTCAAAGTAATAAGGTTGAAAGACAACCGTGACAAATTTCAAAAGGACCTTTGCAGAATGAATGACTTGGCAGTAAAATGGCAGATGGTATTCCGTGTAAGTATAAGTAAAGTTATAGAAGTGGGGAGAAACAGTCATATTTTCTTAGATAAAATAATGAACTCTATGCTGACAAACATGTAGTGTGTGGAGTCATGACAAATGACTGCATGAAAATAGCTCAGTGCTTAGCAGCAGTCAAAAAATCAAATCAAATGTTACAAATTGTTAGGAAAGGGATAGAGAACAAACCAGAAAAGATTACTATGCAGCTGTATAAATTCATGATCAACAAAGATGATCAAAGGTCCTTAACAACAGCTTCTTTATGGTGGCTGATTAAATAAGCTGGGACTTTCCAGCCTGGGAAAGAGATCACTAGGAATTCTACAGAAATCATCAGTGGCATGGAGGATGATAGGGAGTAACTACTTGCTGCCTCTTCCACTAAAAGAGCAAGTGACCATTAAATTAAGACAGTGAAAGCCAAGTCCGAAATTAAGAGATGGATTTCATTGCCACAGGAAGATCTGTAAACTACTTGGAATATTTGGAAGAACTGCTATCTCCATATTACTAAGTAGAAGAACCATAACATACTTAGGAAACTCTAAATGGAAAATTGTCAGAAGCTGGGAGGATAGTACCATCACATATACTTGCCCTATTCTTATCCTTCTCTAGATGAACTGGACCTGATGGCTTGTGGCTTTTTCTGTCCTGTTTGATTTCTAAGATACGTCCTTTCCGAGTCCTTTAAAAATTTCCTCTGACTTTTGGAAGTGTCAATGCTAATAACTGGACTTCATGACTTTAATCAGCTTGGAGAGACAGGTGTGATATCGGTACCCACCCTCAAAACAGGGATTGGGATTCCCATGGTGGACATGGCTCTGTCCTTTATAACATTTCCAGAGTGCCCGGTTCCTTATCCCCTGTCTTTTTACTTCTCCCTCCCACTTTTTCGACATGAAGGAATCTGAAGCAAAGCTTTGATTTTCCTGAATCCTTCTCTATCTTCCTGTGAGTTTTCCCTATGGGAGTGAAGCAAATAGCACTTACCTTATTATTTCATTTGAAATAACCTGAACTGGATTTATGTACACCTTGAAATGTACTCCACTTGTTCCCTCAACACTGTTGCGTAGACATAATATAGCGGTGTGCTGCAGGGAGGCAAATGACTTAGGCTGTGAATAAAACAAATTATATTAACCCAGGGGCACAGCAAAGAGCATTGTTTTAATTACTGCAGAACAGAGTGTATGGGAATGATTTACAGTAGGACAGTCTTACAAATGGTACAACTGAGAACACAAGGTGGTGCTATTTATGCTTAACATCAAGGATGTATAAGCTGGATACTGCCTGCTGGCATTTGGCATTTCCCCATCAGCTTTCTATGGCTTTGTACTAGGTGGGAAATGCAAATGAGTCCCATCCTCCTTCTCATGTTCAGGTTCTAATGACGAGGGGACATTTCCTTGGCAACAGCTATCTGAGTTCAGCTTGACTGGAAGGGCATGTTAATTTGTCCTTGTCATCTCTTGAAGACAGGACAGCAGCGTTAGATGTTTTGCTTCACCAAGTACCACAGGGAAATTCGGTATTATAAGAAATGACACACTTGACTGTTTCTGGATAGGATGAGGTTAGGAGCCAAAGCAGCAAACACTTACTCTCTAGTATTCCCCAGACTAAAGAACTGCCTTAGAAGGATTTAGGATACCAGGTGGCATGGTAGACAGCTGATATTTTGCTTTTTCACCAGCTTGCTCTATGAAGTCAGGTTGTGCTTTCAGTTGTAATTAAGCAAGGTCATTATCAAGAATAAAATAATAGCTTCTGTTCAGCTGGGTGAACCACTTTGAATTTCTCCACGGATCGTAGATCTCCCACTGCAACAACTTTGCTGAAAAACTGAGGAAGTCATTGTCCAAAGAAAAAGTGGAAGGTTATCATGAGTGTTGCTTGGAGGAGAATGGGATATTGGTAAAAGTTGATTACTTCACTGAAATTAAGTGCAATCAAATCACTGCATTCATTAACTGTTTATTCCTCCAGCATCTTGCACTAGGCCATCATCAGAGTAAGCTTTTACTACTGATTAATGAAAACGTAAAAGACTATTTCATTCCTTCCAGAAAGAACTCAAGAAAAAAATCTAATTCCTGGAAAAATAATCCAAATTAAAAAATAATTTCTTTTAAATTTAATTAGTCTGACTTCAATCAAAGCAAAGAAAAAGAAAGCAAAACAACAACAATAAGAATATAGCAACCAAATAGGAAGTAAAATGAGAGGGATGTTTCTTCCTTATAAACTGCCTTCAAAATCCAAATATTTAACTTATTTTTCACCTTATTTGATAGAATATGCCAGAAGACCAGTCTAGTGGCTAAGGGTCTCTAAAAACCAAAGGATTTAATGATGTTATAAATTACATATCTTTGTCATTTACTGAACACTTCACAACTGGTATAAAGAAATTAATAACTATCTCAGTAGTTGGTTAAGTAAAAAAGATTTACAGAAATATTTTTGACTTTCCACATGGGACCATGAGATTTTGATTATATTTTTTCTTCCATTTTCAGGCGAGCTTCACTGGATTGCATTTTTTACTCTAAATAAACATACAAATTTCCTCAGGAATATACTTAGAATTTTCAAAGATATACTTTCATGTGGATGTTATCTACCTTGACTTCAGCAAGGCTTTCGACACAGTCTCCCATGATATCCTCCTAGGGAAGCTGAGGAAGTGTGGGCTGGATGAGTGGT
>Ga0065711_1003545_pt1 | contig 27512 bp, 26 predicted proteins | sample Hoacrofraction12_FD_59098 | JGI IMG/M metagenome (GOLD analysis project Ga0065711, IMG submission 59098) | Hoatzin crop microbial communities from Cojedes, Venezuela - Epithelial fraction 12 v2 (version 2) | ecosystem: Host-associated > Birds > Digestive system > Esophagus > Crop | place...
GCCGCTCGCCCCCAGCATGGGGAGCAGCAGGCGGCCCCGGCCCCGCTCCGCGCTCCCGCCGCGCCGGCCCCGCTCCGCGCGGGTTCTGCGCTGCCCGCGGAGTCTGGCGGGTGCGGGAGTGGGAACCGCCGAGCGGCGGAGGGAGAGGACGGCTCCCACCCGCCGCTGCTGCGCTTGGAGGGGGCAATTAAATAAATTATTAATTGAATATTAACGCCGTGCTAATAAAAATTAAATTTTCAAACGCTTGAGGAGCTGCACGTAGGAAATATTGCTGCGGGATTTTTTTTTTTTTGAGGGGGGAACAGTGCAGAAGAGGGGGAAGGACCCGCAGCCCAAAAGTTAGCATCGCCCTGCGGGTGCCTCGCCGGTCGCGTCTCTGCGCTGGCCACGCCGCTGCGAGCGTGTGGCACTTGGCGGAGCGGGAGCCAGCGCTGCCGGCCTCGCAGGGCTCCGCTGGTCCCGCCGGGCGTGAAACCAGCCCGTCGTCGTTTGCACGCCTGCTTGTGCATCGGAGGTTATCGCACTTTTACGCGGGGAGGGGAGGGGGGGAATCGTCTTCCCTGCTGTTCTACCTGGCTGGCAGCTGGGAGATGGCAGCTCCAGCTGTTCAAGGGAGAAGTCATAGCCTGGCACCGCGTGTGCCATTCCAGGCCTGGCAGCCAGCTGAAACAAGTGTTGTATATCACTTCATGTATAACTCTTAATGGGCAGAAGTATGTGTACTTAATAGCCTGTCTCCAGCCTTTGGACATGATGTAAATATAGATGACTGTAAAACTTAATTCCGGTGACCGGTTTCGCTTGGCTCAAGTCTGCAACACGAGTGTCAAGGAGGAATAATTTAGGTGTCCGTGTTGGGGGTGGTAAGAGGTGTTGGGAGGGAAGAAAGGGTTGTGGTGTTGATCGGACGTCGCTTCAGGGGATGGTGGTGTGTGTGCCTGTGTAAATATATACATACCGTATATGTGTGCACACATATGCACACACACTGATCCATACATGCCTTCACTTGTTATTTTTTGTCTCTTCCCTACAGAGTCAAGATGGCTAAAGGTGATCCGAAGAAGCCCAAGGGCAAGATGTCTGCCTATGCCTTCTTTGTGCAGACATGCCGTGAGGAACATAAGAAAAAGAACCCAGAGGTTCCAGTCAACTTTGCAGAGTTTTCCAAGAAGTGCTCAGAGAGGTGGAAGGTACCTTAGTTTGTGACTCTCTGAAGGGATAACTGCTTGCGGTATCTGCTAGGATGACGTGCGTGTGTCCGAACATGGAGGGAGCTGGTGCTGTTTTGGTCTGCCTGCCGTTCTTGGCAAGGCGTCCCAGCCATCGATCGGGTGCTGCTGACTTCTGTAATGATCGTGAAGGCTTCAGCCCAGTGTATCTGCCCGTTTAGGTGCTTCCACTACAGCCTGGACTGCGCCCCCCCCCTCCCCCCCTTCCCAAGCAGTGCCCTTCAGCAGCCACCTTCCCACCTCCCTCCAGAGCTCTGTCCTCGAGGAGGACTCTGGCTCTGCTTGTCGTGTTCCCGTTGCTCCCCTCTCACTGAGGACGCCGGCCGTGGCCACGGTCCCCGGTACAGGACCTTCGTCCCCAAGGTGGTCCAGTTAGAAAACAAACAAATTCTGAAACTCCCCTATCGAGTCGGTGTGTGTTGGCTTGTTTACTTAAAGTTTACCAGCTATTGAACAGTTGGGTAACCGCAGGTTCGGTGTCTTGTTTTTTGGTTTTTAGACCATGTCAAGCAAGGAGAAGGCTAAATTTGATGAAATGGCAAAGGCTGATAAGGTACGATATGATAGAGAAATGAAGGACTATGGGCCGGCGAAGGGTGGCAAGAAGAAGAAGGACCCCAATGCCCCAAAACGACCACCGTAAGTAACTTTGAGGCCTTAAATGCGCCGGTATCTTGGTTTGTTTTCATGCCCGGTAACAGAGCTGATAGGTTTCCATAAAGGAAGTAGATGGGGTGTACTGGTGGTGTAGCAGTACTGGCAATTTTCATAGTTTACTGATGCTGTCTTGTACACCTTTTAGGCGGCGTGCGATCTTGAGCATGTAGGGTGCTGACAGGAATTGTCAGTGCTTGGTACCCTTAAACTCATAGTGATGGAAGACATGGAAATGACCGGGTCAGAGAGACCTGTGTACCTAAATTGAAATTAGGGGGTGGGGGGATAGACAAGAATTGATTACAACTAGCATTGGGTGAAGGCTGCAGGTCTGGGCCTCAGTAAAATCAAAACACATTTGCGTTTTGTTGAGTTTTTTTAAAGTTCTAAAAATAAAAAAAGTGTTTCTACTCAGTAGGTGAGCGCATGTGTGAACATTGTGGGGGAGGGATGGAGGAAGGGGGTCTCCCTGGCCTTGCTGCCGCGGTGCTGACTGTCCTCTGGTCCTTCTCCCCAAGGTCTGGCTTCTTCCTCTTCTGTTCAGAGTTCCGCCCCAAGATCAAGTCCACAAACCCTGGCATATCCATTGGGGACGTAGCAAAGAAGCTGGGCGAAATGTGGAACAACCTCAGTGATGGCGAAAAGCAGCCTTACAATAATAAGGCAGCTAAACTGAAGGAGAAGTACGAGAAGGTAAGGGTAGTTTTCACTTCTCTTCCGTGCCGGCTCTTGCGTTGGTGTGTTTCCGTAGCTTAGGCCCAGCGCAGTGAGCATCTCCAGCTTGCAGACCTGTTCTCGCTGCGCTGCGTGCTCCGTAGCCGACCGTCGCGTCTGTTGGGACGGAGCAGGGTAGAGAGCCACGGGCAGGCTCCAGCAAGGAGGCAGAGCTTCCCCCGGCGATGCGCAGCAGCGGCTGCGCGCGTTGCTCCGGCGAAGGCTTTGCTGTGCCGCTCAGGGAGCTTTGGCCCGTTAGCAGGAGACTTTTAGGAGAGGCTGGGTTCTCTTCTCCTCCTCAAAGAAATAACCGCAAATGCAGGGCTCGAGGCCTCCGGCAGCGGTCTGTCTGCGTACCAGGGTGCTGGCACGCTGGCTGTCCCCCCTCCTGGGGGTGCAGCCGGGGGAGGCCAGTCCCTTGACGTGAACGCCCGCTGCCGTACAAATGCTGTCTGTGTTCGCTGCGTAGAGCAAATTAAGACATCCCCTTGACTTTGCAGGATGTGGCAGACTACAAGTCTAAAGGAAAGTTTGATGGCGCAAAGGGAGCAGCAACCAAAGCTGCTCGGAAAAAGGTAGAGGAAGAAGACGAAGAGGAGGAGGAGGATGAAGAAGAGGAGGATGAAGATGATGATGATGAATAAAACTGTACAATACTTGTCTCCATGTGAATACCATAGAGTAGGGGAAACACCATAAATGAAGCACCTCTTATTTGAGATGGTGTGTCTTGCCCTTATTAGGCTTAATTAAAAAAAAAATTTGGATTCCGATCGCGTTGTAGTTTCTAAAAGTGCTCTAGAAATTGTAACTGGTTTACATGAAGTGGCCATGGGTGTAGTGAGCACCCTGAAACTGTATCAAAGTTGTACATATTTCCAAACATTTTTAAAATGAAAAGGCGCTCTAGTGTTCTCCTAACTCTGTGCACTTTGCTGTTGGTGTAACAAAGCATTTAAAAATGTTTCAAGCATTTTTTTAATTTGTAAGGTGGTGTTACTATATGGTTATTGGCTAGAAAATCCTGGGTTATAAACTGTACATATCTATAGTTTGTAAAAACTAGACAGATTCTTGTGGTACATGCTTAGAGTTATGATGCCTTAGAGGAGCAGTGATTACTTGGCAAGGCTGTACGTTCCCCGGGGTGCCATGGCCCGAAGCATGCACTGTGAGGGTAGATCTATTTACACTACAGTGGGCGTCCATTTAGCTTAAAGTTGTCTTTCTGTATATAGTGAAATAGCATTCTGCTGCCATTCTTAGTTGTGGAAGGGGGTTCAGCTGGCATGAGAAGTGTATGGATTTTTTTAGTTAAGTGCGGTAGTTTTTAAACTGAAACTGTAGACATCTCTTCATTGTCAACGAAGTGAAGAGCCAGTGCAGCAACTGAAGTTCAAAAACACTCTGTACTTAAACAAATTTGCAACGTTCTGTTTTTTTTGTATGTTTAGAATGCTGAAATGTTTTTGAAGCAAAATAAACAGTATTACATTTTTAAAACTGTTCTTGACAACACTCTAAATTTCTGGTTTAAAAGGATCGTAACAACAGCAAGAGGTTCATTTTGAAGTCTGTGGCATCCCTCAGGGCTGGTGACTTAAGAAACATTCTGACTCAAGGATTTAAAAAAAAAATATATATATAAAAAAAAATAAATGGTGGCCAGCCAAAACTGGCTGAATTGAAAGAGATGGCTGCTCCAGCTAATATGCAATCGTAACTCTTTATGGCTGAGTGGCATAAGATGCTATGCAAGTTTGAACTTTATTACTTGAACTTGGGAGCCTAAATGAACATTCATGACGTAATTGTTTGTTTGTGTGTGTATATAGCAGCATTCAGAGATGCAGAGAAAGGTAGGTGGCTAGGAATGAGGCTGACACCATGGAATAAGTATAAAAGCATAGTTTGGATTTTTTTTTTCAGTTGTGTTGGGTAAATTTATAGCCCAAATGCATTGCTGTACATATTAAAATGTGCCTTTTTTGTCCTGTGTTAAACTGTTTCAGACTTGTGGTTTTTTCTAGCATCTTAATTCATGGCAGGAGCCAGGCGCCTGGTCCGAAGTAGGAGCGTGGCGCAGGTGCTTAGTCCGTGTCCTTCCTCTAATGATTTGAGTTTTAGCAGAAATCGGGTGCTGTGAGGTGGGTTGGGGGAGCGGCGCAGGTCTCTTTCCCCTTTGGTGACCAGCTGCCTGCGTCGCAGCCTCGCCGTCTTTCCAAGTCCAAGCTGGGGGTGTTTTGCAGCCCTTAGAAGGGAGAGGCAATACCTGGTCTCTAGCTGGCGAATCCGACCTCGTTTTTCCTTAGCGTGGAAGCAGCGTGAGCTGGGCAGGCTGTGGCACCCCCTCGCTACCCCCAAGGTCCTTCCTGGCGCTGGCTGTAGGCAGCGGTCAGTGTTTGCTTGGCGGCGAGGAGGAGGTGGGGGGTGTGAGGATACTTGCGTTGATAGCAGGTCGGAGTTGTGGGCTGCTGTGCGCACCTGACAAGAGGACAGGGCAACTCATTAGTGTGAACTGCGGGTACGGGCTGCTGCCACCGCTTCGTTTGAGCCAAACTGCGGATTAATGAGGGCCAGGCTTACAGGCAGGAACTGCTTCTAATGTGGGTAAAAACTGCTTTGTTGGCTAATTGGGTAGCACATCTGGCTTCCTGCGAGTTCTCAACAGCCATGGTACCATGGCAGAACGGTCTGATCTAGCGTTGAGATGGACTAGAACCTGAAAGCAAAACTTTTGGTGTCGGATGAAGCAAGCTAATAAACTTTTATAAACGTAGCAACATCTAGCAACTCTTTTTTAAGGCTAAGTTGCAGTTGGATTGCTTCAACATGCTTCTATAATTGCTTAATTACGGCGATTCTTAGTGTCTTTAATGCACAAAAAACCAAGTGTGAAATTGGCCCCCAATTTTTGGGAAGTTGCATTTTAAAAGCCTTAATAAAGCTGCATCTGGAAAATGAATAGGTACTGTTGTATTCGCTACCCTTTCTGCCAGTCTTCTGATGCAAGGGGGAAGATGACTGGAGATTCCAGCACGTGAAAATTTGGTGGGGAAGTGGTGGAGCTGAAGAGAAAAGCGATGGCATTGTTTCAGGAGCTGTAATACTGTTTCTATTGTCTAGTTGGCAAAATCTCCCCTTAGCCACATAGGGGAATTAGTGTAGATCACTGCTGTGCAAATCGAGCTTGGCTTTGAATTAACTGCTAGTGAGCTGAGCCCCTATTGATAGTATTAGCAAGTAAGAACTAGGGCTGACACTGCTTTGTCTTCGTTCTATTGGAAATCTATCAAGTTGCAGGGCTTGATTAAGGTCTTGGACCTTACGGTGCACTACCTATTCCTGCTCTGCAAATTTGTAAAATATGGCATGGCTCGGGGATGCTGCTCAATACTGTGCTAGTGCAGGACTCCGGGGACTCAGATTTGGGTATTGCAGATGTAGTGATGATGTTTCTTCCTGCAGTACTCTGCCATTGATAAATTCCGTCGTGTGAACGTGTATAAATAACACATGATTCCCCCCCCCCACACTTTTTTTTGTCTTCTGAGATGTCATCTCGAATATTGGGAACTGTGTGATTTCACCCAGCTCCATTTTTTGATAGAACACCCTCCAAATGCTCCTTCTCTCTGCTGTGAAATGCTTGTGGTGTTTCAGAGCAGACATTCGTGCTTTGGGCTGCTCTACAGCTAAACCTGCTAGTTTGACTTTAGTCCCAAGCCAAACAGAGTAAATATGTCTCTTACTAACTCCGTGTAGAGAAGGGTAATGATAAAATAGATCTGGGGAAAGGGAGGGGAGGGATGAAGAGAGGCTCTTCCTTGCAGGAATTTGACAGAGCTGACTGCGGGACCCCTTGTGTTCCCCAAAATGCAAAATGTGATTTGTTGCATCCCCCCGGGGGGATACAAGGGCTGTCAGGGCAGGGGGCTCGGTTAAGCAGGAGGAACGGTGCTGGTCCTGCAGCTGTGACAGCCGTCTTGCTGCTCTGAGGAGGCAGAGGATGGCTCGGCTGGGTGGTGTGGTCCCTCGGGATGCCTAAAGCAGTGGCTTTTGCTCATGGGAAAACATCTGCTGGTGCTGGCAGCGGGGGGGAGAGGCAGGCGGGGTGCTGCCCGGCAGCACCGACCCACGGGCAGGTCATTCCCATGGTGGGTACTGTCTGATTTGCCCTGAGGACTATACGTGGTCTTGAGAACCCAGCTGCTACCAAAACACACCGCATCCCGCTGAAATCAAACCAACCGGGGGGCGGTGGGATGGACGGGGCTGCCGAGCTGCTCTGTGCAGGCCAGCGCCTGCCTCCGCCGAAAATGAGCCCGGCAGCCTATTAGCACGGCCCGGGGAGGCAGAGGAGCGATGCTCTCCCGCTGCTTTGTAGCCTGTACGTTTCTAAATTCAATTGAAACGTGGTAAATATTTGGTGGGAGCTGAAAGCCAGCCCTTAGACTAGAGGGGGGGCTTTGGGGGAGGGAGTGCGTTGGGAAAGCCTCACTGCTGGTGTGGGGCTGGCTCCCCGCAAGCAGTCGCAATGACAGCCGCGCTGCGGGATGGTTTCCCACCGCTCATGTCAGGGTCCTAATGCATCTGTGGGGAAGAAGTGCATTAATTTTTCTGTAATAAAATTAATTAAAAATCCTAGTCCAAGTGCATACTGAATCAATTAGCAGCGAACGACTGCAGCTCTAACAGAGGTCCATGGGAAGGTGAGAGTCTGCTTTGGGGATCGTACTGGGGATACAGGCAGAGTTGAAACGCTGCTGTTGTCTGCTCTCTTGGAACGGCTGAGTTTTATATAGTTTTATTCAATCGTAATAAACCCTGCAGGAACAGCAGCGAGGTGCGAGGGCTTCTGTTGGCTCTGGCTCAGGTGGTGGCAGGTGAATGGCTTCTCGCTTCCAGCCCCCAGCACAAGTCTGGTAGCCACCCCTAGTTTGTGTTTTCCCACTGCTCGCTCAGGCTGGTGTGCCGCGGGCCGAGAAACACCCCCAGGTAAGCCCTCCTCTGCGGAGAGTGTTGGGAAGCAGGGCTCGGACCAGGAGGAGCGGCTGGGATGGGACCTTGCTGGCCCTGCTGGGGCGAGAGCGGGATGCTGCACCTACGGCCGCCGGCTCGCCCTGCCGTTGGCGTTCAGACAAGCCCCACGCTCCCCTCTGTCAACGAGAGCCCGAGCTCTCTCTCCTCTAAGAGATAACGGGAGGAACTGTGACAAGTGACGTATTTATTTCTTTCCGCTAGAACTGCACCAGATTTTAGTGCAATAAACTGGATTGTGAATTGCAGCTGTGCTGGAAAGCAAAGTGTGCAGGAGATCCCGTTACCGAATGGCTGCTCTCTAAACGTGTTTCAGCTTGCAGAGGAGAAGGGACTGGGTAACCAGCGTGTCTGGTGGGGGTTTCATGCCCGACGGGGCGTCTTCAGCCCTTCTCGGGAGGCTGGGCTCCGGTAGGAGCATGGTGCGTGCCTGCCCCTGCTTGGGCAACACTTGGCAACCTGCGTTCAAAGCACTCCGCAAACATCCTTCTGATACAGGCACGGCAAAGTGGAATGTGGATGAGGGGTGGCTCCTTGCCTGTGCTAACGATCTAGATTGGAGTTGTCTGGTGCTAAGAGCTCTTCCCCGAGTGCCCCGCTGCAGCTGGATCCCTAAATTAGGCAGGAGGAAGCAGCCACAGCACTGCCAGATCTGATGGTTACCTCTCTTGGGTGGTGAGTACCTCCTTCTCTTGTTCCTGGATGTGGCACGGCCTCCCAGAAGCACCTATGAAGTGGCTAAACCAGGGTTAGTCGTTCTGCTAAGCTGGGGCAGAGAGAAGTGACCTGCCTGGGGCTGGGGAGCCTGGGCATTGCGTGGGGCAGCAGCCCTGGTGCTGTGCTGGGGGTGAGACCTTTGCAGGCTAGGGTGTCAGAAAGCAAATCCTTGTCTTGATGTGGAGGGATGAAAATGCATTAACCGTGGTGAGGGGATGCTTGTCCTGAAACTGTGTCCCCCAACGTGGGTGACTTCGTGTCTGTAGCTGAGTCCAGCAGCCTGGAAAATGGCAGCTGGGAGCAGAGCCCTGCTGTGGGACGCGGCTTTTTGACGGTGTTTGCCGCTGACGTTGGAGCCCCTGAAGCGCAGAGAGCCGCTGCTCTGCCCCCGTACCGGCCACCTCGTCTTGCTGCTGGCTGGGTGCCCCCCGCCAAGACACCCGAGGAGCGGGAGCAGCCCTCCTGCGCGGGCGCCGCACGGCCCTGCCGCGGCTGAAGCTGAGCCGGGTGTACGGCGAGAGGCGGGTAGGATGCTACGCGCGATAGAGCTGTGGTTTCTTCCCAGCCCCTCCCCGTGTAAAGCTCCCTCGGGTATTTCAAGTCAGAAAAATGCTCTTTTTTTCCAAATATTAATCAAACATGGCATGGCTTTGTTGTTGTGAGAACTGATTACTTCTGTTTTTAACTGCTTTTTTGTGAAGCTTAAAGTTTGCTTTGTTAGCTGAGAAAGTTAACACAGGTGACGTGGTTCGGGGGATTGCTTAAGACAAATCTCTCTTGCCAGCTCCTAATTACTGTGCGATCGCTCTTTCACTCTGTGTTGCCTGGGATGTACCAGCGATGGTTCATGGCCCTGCAAAAAAGGCTCGAGAAAAGTGGGAGCAGGGGCGACTGGGTCTCTAGTTTTATTACAAAATACGTTGGTCAGGTTCTGTTCCCTTTAGCTTTGGAGCTCGGGCTGGAGAGCTTCCCTGGGCTTGGCTTGTGTGGTTGTTCAGGGTAGCTGCAGCTCCGGGCGAAGGTCCTCCCTGGCAGGAGGGAGAGCGAAAGGAAGCGCGTGCTCGGTCTGCTGTTGCTTTGGGTTGTTGCTTCATATAGTAATGTAATTTTTGCAAGTTGCTGGGAGTTTTTTTAGACCAAGCTCAAAAGATCAAGGTGTCAGTAAAAGTCTGGAAGGGAACCCTTGCTTCCCAGGAAGCACAATGAAAGCTGACCAAACGCGTTAAACAGTCTAATTGAAGATCTCTCACTCCACGCCGTCACTCGTGTTTCATTCCGTGGTGACGCCCCGCTAGAAAGGGTTGTCTGGCAAAAAAATGCACTAGACCACAGATGGCATTTTGAACCTGGAGGGCAACTTGCGAAAGGTCTTCGCTGGTTTTGAGCGCAGGAGGACTCTGCCTTGTTTGCTTTCCGCCCTTCCCCTTGCGTCTCTGCAGTACGAACCTTCCGCAGGAACGCTGAGGGACGGGTGGCTGGAGAGATGCTGCGGTGGAAGGACAGGACGGAAGGTGCCGTGTCTCTGTGTTTTGTTTCTTCCTCTCCTCCCGTTCCGGGACGGGTGGCTGGAGAGATGCTGCAGTGGAAGGAGAGGATGGAAGGTGCTGTGCGTCTGTGTTTTGTTTCTTCCTCTCCTCCCGTTCCCTGCCCCAGCTCTCCCTCTGCCCGGAGAGGAGGGGACGCCCCGGCTGCGGTCAGCAAATCGGACCCAACAGCCTGTTTGAGGTGGGGTAACTTGCTCCCAGATTTTGGGATCAGGCTGGCCTGTGTCTTCCTGCTGGTCGAGTGCTTTGGGGAAGATCTTCAGCCGGTGTGGGCTGTCACTCTGTTGTTCCCTGGAGACTTTCTGCTCATGGCAGCATCGCTGTGAGGGTGGAGGCAGCGGCGATGCCTGATGGGAGCGTGCCGGACCGGCCGGTGCGCGTGGAGCTGAGCGGTCGTGATGGAGGTGGGAAACGGGAGCAGGAGGCGGCAGAGGGATGGGGGTCTCTGGATCTCGGGCAGAGTGCGTGCGGCACGGCAGCCCCGCTCGCAGGGCGTCTCTCTGCGTGGGGACCATATGGTGCTGTATTTCACAGCCGTCTCCGCGAGAGCAGGTTCGGCAGCTCATACAGATGAAAGGGAACGGGTGGTCTTGGAAATTTTTGCTGTTGCTTGTGCTTGGGCCTCTCATGGAGGTGGCTATGGCCGATGAAATATGTTAGGCTGTACTGTGGCCGTGCTGGGCTTCTGTGGCGTGCTTGTTGGGCTGGGAACACCTTCTCATGGCAGGGAACAGGAATAAGCTGCTGAGGGGTGAGATAATCATAGAATCATTAAGGTCGGAAAGGACCTCTAAGATCATCAAGTCCAGCCGTCAACCCAACGCCACCACGCCTGCTAAACCACGTCCTGAAGCACTACATCTACACGGTTTTTGTTAAGGTGTTAATGTGTGGACGGCAAGTGCCTGCAGATGTACTCTCATCTGGCTAAACATGCGATCCTTCCCCTCAGAGGTGCTCTGCTGGGGTCTCCTCCCCGTTTACCCCCTCCCCAGCCCACGCTCGGGCACGGGCTCTCGCGGGAGGTGGTGGGGCTGTGCTGGAGCCGGTGCAGAGCTGCCAGGCAACAGCCTCTCCCAAAGCAGAGCTGTACATCTCCACGAGCCGGAGCGGGATCGCCTCCGGCCCCGCGGCGTGAGCGAAGCCAGAGCCACCTTCTTGCCGCAGATGTGGGTGCTCGGGCAGCCCCACGGGGAGAGTCCAGGGGGGCAGCTCATCCCAACGAGGGCTCGGGGTGGCCGTGGCGGGAGAGGGGATCCTACCGGAGGAGCTGATGGTTTGCTAGAAGCCGTCTCCTAAATATGGGCATGACTGTTTCTATTTATTTATTTGCTTGCTGTGGAATCTTTGCATTTTTCCCTTAATCCTGGAGGAAAATCAGCGGTGCCCTGTGTGCATGTGACATGGCTGCACACAAACTGCCTTTGTGACTTCTTGCTTTCACAGGGGAGAAACGCATTCAGGAAAAAGCAGGGCCCTGACAACAGGAATCAAGTGTTTCTAAATATGGACATCCCTTTTTGGACTAAAAAGTCTTTTTTGTACCATGCATATTTCCCCTGTTAATCATTTCCTTTTGTTCCTCGCAAACTTTGGTCCTCCGATGTTATAGGAGGAATTATAGCTGCTCTGTTTGTAAACTGTCCTTTACGATAGATGAACTGGCTTGTATGGTAGACAGAGTTGCTGGGTTTTCTTTTTAATGCGGCTGGAAAGGCCAGCGCTCCGGTTACTCACCCTTGGCTTTTCCTTTCTTTTTTTTTAAAGACCCTTCGAATTTGGGCTCAGCCCCTCTCGAAATATTGGGGATTTTACAGGCCATTGAGCTTTGCCTGGTCCTATTCACTGCTTTTGTGTTACGCTAATTGGCTTGATAAAGAAGGGCCTGGGCTCTGTGAAGTGCTACTCCTCCAAGGTGAAATGTGAGATGGAGGGGGGAAATACTCAGATGTTCACTAGCAGTTATGCCTGCTGGATAATCTGAATGCATCAGAAATCAGCTAGAGCTCAGACAAAGTAGGGGATTAGGAGTCTGAGATGGGCGAGCGGGGTGGACATCTGGAAGCCTGCTGTTTCGCTTGTCTGCCGGGGTGGGTTGCGTCTTCATTAGGCGGGTTATACGCGCCGAAAACGAACAGCGTGCTGGGACTGCCGTTGCTCTCTGTGGATATATTCTGAAATAACAATTTCCGTTGTTATTTACGGAGCAGCCCGCCCTCCCCAGCAGAGCTCCGTGCGTTTGGTGCGAACCGGTGCCGGCAGCGCGGGCGCAGCTCGCCCTCCGAAGCTGGGGGGACACGCTCAGGTTTCCGGGCACTGCTCACATCACCGCTGCTCGGAGGTTTTGGGGAGAAGCGTTGCCCGCGGCCGGTGTTACTCAGACTCTCTTGCTGGGTGCCTCCTGCGTTTTTGGGCAGGCACGGCTGGGGGGAGAAACCAGACTGGGGGCTTCTGAACCCTTCCCATGCGCGAAGCCTGGTTCTGCCGAAGTTGAGCCCATCGTTACAGCGCAGGGCTGCTTCTGCTACCGCCAGCACCGGTCGGGGCAGCACTGTCTGCCCACGGTCGGCTTCGCCCGCCCCGTCCCGCTGCCCCCTCGCCCCGTCCTGCTGCGGGCACGAGGACGTGGCTCAGGGTGCAGCGCTGTGGGTGGACCGGGGACGGATGCATGGGGTATTTCTGATTTGATGATGAAATACGCATTGAAAAATGCTTTTGCCCTATTGCGAGCGCAGTGTTGGAGAAGGAATTCCAAATATGTTGTGAACAGAAATAGCAGCTTGTTTTGCTTTTGTTTCCTCCCCCCAAAGTAATTTATTTATCAGCCTCTTGGCATGTGCTCTGTTTCTCCTTCTCCACCTCCAGCGCTTTGCTTTGTTCACGTTTCCCTCGCCGTCCCGGACGACCTGCGTGAGGCTGCTTGAATTCTGGCCGCAGCGGTGCCGTGCCACGGCGTGGCTGTGCGCAGCTGGAGCCTTGCAGCGCTCCCGCTGAATTTCTGCCGCTGCCGCCTGCACCGCAGCCCGCGGGCGGGGAGCCTCGCGCCAAGCCAGCCCGCACCGGGAGCTGTGGGACGGGTGCCCTGTTCAGGTGAGCAGCGTAATTCCCACCCTGCCCCGTCCCTGGCGAAGCCAAAGCAAAGCCAGTTAGGGGAAGGTAAAGAGGGGACCTCCAGGCATAAATGCGTCGCCCTAAAGCAGATGCGAGTGCTTGGCGGTGCTTTGGGTCGTGCTTGGGATGATAAAAGCAAGGGGATTTTTAATCAAACAAACAAAATCAATGCTGCGGAAGAGAGGCAGGTATCAGGGCAGGGGGGACCCAGGCAGGGCATTAATAAAAGGTGGTTGAAGGACACGTGCCAGTTGCCGCTGGAGATGATGCCCAGGGAAATTCAAAGCGGGACTGAGGAGTGAGCCCGATGCAGCCGTGTGACAGCGTCCGCTGAAAGGGCTGTCTCGGTGAAACATGCCTGTGTCGTGTCAAAGATGTGCAAAATTTAGGGACAGAAGGGAAGCACTAAGTTTCCATTTTTTGTGTTTTGTGTGGGATGTTCTTCTTTTACCTGTTAGCTACGCATGGGCTAATCTGGCCTGTGAGCCTCTCAGCATAGCACCGATGGCAGCTCCTGCTGCACTGCCTTGGTTTATCATCTTTTTTTGGCAAAACCGCCTTTTCTGTTTTGGGGAGACCCAACAGGGGAGCAGAGCTGAGTCCCAGTGGGTACTGGCAGTGTTTTTGCTTTTTAGGTGCCTTTGTGTGCTCCTGGGGTTGAAACATGATGTCCTCGCGTTTTCTCTGTGTGAGCTTAGGGAGCTGCGGAGATTGATTTGTGAGTGCTGGACAGTGCACGGACGCACAGGTAAACTGGCTCCTTTGCTTGGTGCCAGCGTGCCGGAGAGCCTGCGTGGTGGTCTGTGTTAGCAGCAGTTGTGGCTGGAGAGAAGGAGGTCTGGAGAAGTGGTACAGCTCCCCTGGGGTCCCCCATGAGCCCCCTGGATGCCAAACCTCTGGAAGGCAGATACAAAATCCTCCTTTTCCCCCTAGGCTGGGAGGGGGAGTGTGTTTCTCCTGAAAAGCAGGGCCAGAAAAGCAGTTGTGTGCTGTGGGGGGACTATAGGTTAGGAGACTTGCGTGAATTTATGCAGACGAAGTGCAGTTAAGCATTATGGTCCCAATTCTTGCTCCGTTTTAATGTCATTTTTCAGAAGTGCCAGCAGCGCAATGCATTGGAACTTCCTTGTGCTTGGGGGAGAGCCCGAGGGGCTGCCTGGGGACTTCGGGGACCCCACGGCAGGGAGAAGGCACGCTGCAGCTTCCTGCTGCCTTGCTGGGCGGCCAAAGCCTTTGCTGCGCGGTAGAGGGGTCCAGGTTTGGGGGAGGCAGCCCCAAGCACCGGGTCCATCCCGACGGCTTCGGCGAGGGATGCTCCTACAAACAGGAGCTGCTGGGAGGTTGTGTTCCTGTTGGCCTCAGCCCCAAGGAAAGCCTAAAGCCTCTGTCAATAATAAGCTTATAAGACAGTAAATCTTGGTAATGAGAAAAACAGAAGACGGCATCTGCTCAACGTGATGGTACTGTGTATGGTCTGGTAAACAGCTACTGAAATGAGTTGCCCATTATTGCAGGGGTTATAGCTGAAAAGTCCAATTTCCCTGCAGCATCGTCAGGTTTCACTGCCCCGAGCCCTTCAGAGCGGCTGCTGGAATCCCATTGATGCTGAGCACGGGGAGAGGTGACCCATTGCCCACGGGGGTCAGATGCTGGCCCACAGGCACAGCAGCCCCCACCACGGAACCAGCGGCAAGCTGCCATCATCCCGCGCGCATGGAAGCCTGAGATGGGCAATGAGACGGGACTGCCGCGGTGATCATCTTCACCTCCCTCCAACACCTCCTTGCAACAGCCAGCTCAGAGGTGTACGTACTTCAGAGGATGCTCTGCAGCAAAGGGGGGCTGGGGATGAAGATTGGAAAGCCCTTTCTTCTCTAGTGTATTTTTAGAGACGTTGAAATGAGATGAGCTGATGGGCAACAGGCGCCTGGGGATAAATGAGTTGTGCAGGGGGCAGCAGGAAGAGGAGGGTGCTGGGTCCTCATCTGACACCCGCTCCGACGAGGTGGGTGCCCATGGGGTGGGAGCTGGCAGCAGTCCCGGACCCGCTCAAACTGCGTGAAGCCAGGCCTGCAAAATGGGGAGGAAGAGGAGGGGAGAGTTCAAGGGAAGGAATCTGCATATGGTGTATAATGCTTTTATGAATTGGGTCTTTAATAATTTACATTACCAGTTTAATACTTTGAATACAAATTATCTTGCCCATATGCTGTGCTGACAAACATAAAAATGGAGTAATCAAAGCTGTAATAGCACTACAGCAAAAAGACATAAAATGCCACTAGAAGGCTTAGGATAAATTATTGCATGCACACACTAGCTCTATGGCTCCCTGGTGCCAAAGGATGCATTGCAATTTCTTCCTCAGACTTTGCATTTGGGCTCGAGGACTGGTGCAGTACCAGCAGTGCTGCTCGAAATTCTGTGAGACGGGCAGCGTTTAACAAAGAGGAGGAGAGAAAAAAGGCTCAGACCTGTCTGATAAACGCCGCAATTTAAATTCTGCTCTGGCATTACATGGGCTGCGAAGAAAATATAGCCCTCTTGTTTGTAGGGAGCCCCCTTCTTCCTCCAGCGGGGTTATTTGCATGTATTATAAACTGCAGTGTTGGCTTGCCATCTTCAGGCAGCTGCTACACACTGCACAGCATCCCTGCGCATCCCTGTCCACCCCTGCGCCGGGTGGAGATGGTGGCTCCAGCCTGGGTGCCCCAAGGGAAGCCCAAGGGAGGGTGCTCGCCGCAGCCTGGCACCAGGTGACCCAGGCAGTGGGCAGCGTCAGCCCAGGGAAAACACGAGTTTCACCTCATCCCTCTTCATACCTGCGCTTGCTCCTCTCTAATGCCCGAGCTCGGAGGGGCTGGAGAGGATGAAACGGCCCCAGACCCTGGCCGCCCCTGGCTCCAGTTAAATGCGAGGGAATGGTATGGGTGGGCCTGGGAGCTTGTGGATGCTGCAGGTGACTTAGTGGTTTGCTTTTAGCAGCCTGACATCTTTTGGCTCGCGTGTGTGGGTCTGCCGGGTGTACCGAAGGGCGTGGGGCTGTGCGGCGAAACGAGCAGGTTTGCGGAGCAGAGATGTGAGCTGTGCTCGCAGGGAGAAGCTGCTGCTTGTAGATGTCGGTGGACCACGTATTGCGGCTTTGTGGCAAAGTCCCTGCTTTTAAATACCAGTCTCTTCATTGGTGCCATAACACAAAGACGTCCGCTCTACAAGCTAATCTTTCACAGAAAGAGCCATTTAAGGCTCACATTTGCATACACTGAATTTCACAGCTATCAAGGTTACTCCATGCTGTAATCCATTCTGTGCTTCTAATATGATCTGTGAAAAATGAGGCTTCTTCCCCAATAAATCATCAGCAGTGGGAGGAAGGAATGGTGCTTTTTTGGAAGGCGCGAGGCTCCGGCAGTAGCAACCTTTTTCCCAAAAGGCAGAGGAATTGGGGCAGGCTCGTTCTGCGCTGCCTGAACCCACTGCCAACAGCCCCGAGACCCAAACCCGTCGCACAGGAATGTGTTTTCCTTACCTTTGCCGCTCCCAGGATCTGCTGCCGGCTGTCTCCCCGAGATGTGGTGCCCGTGGCTAGGGTGTAGTGCACCCCGAGGGTGCGGGTCGCCCGCCTTTGGCTCATCCATTAATGCACGTATAGGTGCCCACACATCTCTGTAATGGGCTGAGGGGAGAGGAGAGGCTGCAAGTGTTTGGGATCCCGTGTCCTGCCTGTCCCTGTGTTCCGTGTTGCTCTGCTCCTCATTCACCCCAAATCCAGCTCTGTGTGCCCACAAAGCCTGGTTTTGCCTATGAGCAGGGAGTTTTGGGGGAGCCCCAGGTGCTGCAGCCTGGCTCCATCCCCTGTCCCTGGGGAGCAGCCTCATGGCAGAGCAACCCCGTTGCTGCAGCCGGGCATACCATGACTCCAAAACCCTTGGTTCAAAGAGGTACCCGGAGCCTCTCCTGCCAGGGGCAATGGGGGCTGCCAGGGTGGGCAAAGGGACCCGCATGAGCTGGGATGGGGAGGCACAGGTGGGCATCCAACCCCCACTGGAAGAACATTTCCCACTGCCAGATCTTCTGGAGAAAAAGGCCCTCAATGATCCTTTCGCTCTGCAAACAAATTGGATGGATCAAGACCACAATGAGAAATATCCCCGTCCTCATCCAGAGAGGGATTTTCAGCATAAAAGGCTTTATATGACTCATAAACTGTAACATTTATTTCTGCACGCGAGGTAAATATTTCCCCCTCTGAATGTCTAAGCAATGCAATTTTGTTTGACGCCTCCATTTGTTGAAGTCTGGAGGTGACAATAATTCACCTGTTTTGCCTTCCCGTGACTCCCCAAGCAATGGCGTAAGCCAAAATAGAGCGAACTCAGCTCTGGCTGTTTGTCACTTGTCAGCTCCCTCCCTCAAGTACACTCGCATGAGCTTTGTCCTGGAGTTTACGTTCGGGCACCTTCTGATCTCTGGCCGTTGGTAAATGGCCCTGTGTTTTCCTGTTCAGAGGAAGAAATACAGCACACCTGGATGCAGCCACTGCCAAGGCAGGCAGCAAAGAGAGACATAACTTAATTTAACTCCAGATAAATCATGATTTCACAGCGATCTGCCTGCCACAGGCAGTCGAGAGTCCCATCTCCTTGGCACTGTAGCAATACTTGTCACTCAGTGTCCCAAAGAGACCCGCTCGTGGCCAGAGATCGTAGATGACTGAGAAGACGTCTCAGACGTTCCAAACGCCATCAATCTGGAGAAAAGAAAGGCGCCCGGGAGCCGATGTCGGGTGAGGATGTTCGAAGGCAGCTCTCGCCTCTGCAGAGCGTGGGACGTGCCCACGGGCTGCGTGGATCCCCAGCCTCGAACCTCCCGCAGGTTTGTCGTCACCTGAATCTCCAGCAAGCCCAGGGAGGCAAAGTGCTGCCTCTGCTTTTTCCCACAGGGCTCGGGTCCCCGGCTTCTGGAGGCTGGTAGCTGCCCGTGCATCCCCCGGCCCCTCTCAGGAGGGGGGACCCTGGCAGGGGTTAGCTGCTGGGGAGCAGAGGCCCTGGGTGACCTTGACGCGCCACCTGCTTGTGCTCCTCGAGGGAGATGGAAGAAGGACGCTCCTGTTGTGGTGGTAGGTGTAGCTCCTGGGTGCTATCTGCTGGGGATTGTCACCACCCCCACGAAGCCGTTCAGCTCCTGCTGGGAGGACAGAGAGCCCTGGATATGGCCTCGTCACTGCTTCAAGGTGTCTCATGTGAGAGCGACGGGTGGACGTGTGCCCAAAGCCTGGCTGTGCCGCTGCGTGGCCGTACGCAGCTGGGAGGGGAGCAGCCACCATTCACACTGGGTGCCCCCTCACCGCTCTCAACGAGCCGGGCTCCTGCCGGAGAGGGGGGCTATTTTGAGAGGAGTGTTGGAATTTTAGGTTTAGTTCCCTGTCTTGTGGGCAGAGACCTTGCCGTGGGCAGAAGCCCTCGTCCCACGCTGGCACATCGGGTTTCGGAGAAGCCTCCTATGGCAGCACGCTTGCAGCACTGGAACCTCGCTTTGCTTTCTGTCCTCTTTGGTACCCCAGTGTCTTTCCTGGCTTTGGTGGAGCCAGTTCGGATTTACGGCTGGTGTGGTATGAAACCCGAAGGAGGTGCCGCTCCCCCTGCCCCCTGCTCGCCCGCTCCCACCCAGGACGCTCCATCCCGCTCCCCCGGCAGCTCCCAGCGCTGCTCCCTGGGACGTCCGCAGGGACGCGTCCGCGTCCAAGCCTAAACTCAATGCTAACGCGCACAGGCAGTTTCTTTTCCTCTTTTTATAACGGAAACTGAATCCAAGGCTGCCGTGTAGTGATGATGGTGTCATTGTTAGTAGTTGTTTCTATTTCCACGGCTCCAAGAGGCAGAGAACAGAATCCCAGTGGGTTAAATGCACACATGCTGCAACAAAAAGACAGTCTGGGTGCCAAACAACTTGCAATCTTCTTCTTAATGTAAGGAATGTAAAATTAAGATTACTATGGCAACATCTTGCTCATATTGCATACAGATAGGATTTGTTGGTCTTTTTATATATGTGTGTGTGTATGTGTATATATATATATATGTAACATACATATACAAACCCTAAATATCTCTGGCAACTTTTTCCGTTGTTGAATTTATATTTAATTTCAAGCTCTCTGTATCTCAGATCTATATTTCTCCTTAGGATTTGCATCCAGCAAGCCTTGTCCAGGTGCTTTGGGCTTTTTTGTGTGTGCTGTGTTCCAGGCTTGAGTCCCCTCTGCTTGGGGAGAGCGCTCAGCCCCCGGCCAGGAGCAGGGACAAACCCTGACTGGGGGTTTGTTCCATCTATTGGGGGTTTCATTTTAAATATGTACAACCCTGTTAAACTTCATAACTGACTTAACATCTACAAATTTGCTTTCTTCAGTCAGATTTTAGGAGAGTGGGGTGAATCCGAGATGCGCAAATCCCCCTTTTCCCATCTCTCTTCTCTCAACTGACTAGTTCAACTTTAAGTGAAATTTCATGAGTTATGAACCGCAGCTCTTGCTTCTCTGTGACTGAATAAAACCTGGGCCCAGAAATGCCTGTGGGAAAGGCAGCACACTCCCAGGAGTGGGGAGCTGAGGGAAAAGCAGCCAGAGGACAGATGAACCTACAGTTCAGCATCACTTAAATTCTCCAGGAAAGCGGCAGAAATTCAAGCACAGCTTTCACCTTGTCGCGGAGGTAAGTGAATTTACTGCTAAAGGAAGGTTTTAACATCGCCAGATCTGAGGAGCTGTCTTTGCTCACCGGCCTACAATCGGGTAGGAGGGGAAAACCAGGCACCAAACCGTGCTAAAGAGATGTGCAGGGTATTGCTCTCCGCCGACGGAAGATGCGTCGGAGGGATTCCCGCTTCTCGTGAGAGGCGGGAGGAACTCGCGGCTCGTTTGTAACAGCTTTGAGGCTGTGGAGTTGAACATGCCCAGCTGGAGGGCTGGTGGATTCGCTGTTTGGAGACCAGACTGTAATGGAGATCTGAGAACCGAAACTGCAAACGTCTGCTGGCAGGTCTGGATGGAGGAGCTGGAAAGCAGCCTGAAGTTGCCAGCTGCAGATTTCTGGTGCCTCTGACTTAGCAGGATTAAATATGAGGAAATAAAATCGCAGGCAGCTCTGCCTGCAGCATATAGAAGGCAAGCAAGAGGGCTGGGGTGAGGCGGGTGGACAAACCCCAGTTCCCAGCGCGTCTGTGTGGAAGCAGAAGTGGAAGGGATCTGCCCAGCATAGAGGAGCCAGCTTTTGAAGCCCACCCAGGCAAAAGCAACGGCTTTTCTTCAGACGGAACAGCTCTGTTAGCAGGAATCAATACCTTTCTGCAGAGCCTGCAAAAACACTGATGGGTGTGAGTGTGCAGAGCTGATGCCGAGGAGGAGATTTCTGGATGGAGCTACTGAAGAGGTGGGCAGGGTGGGAGTGAGCGTGAGTGACGCTTCACACATTGAGCATTGGTGTGGACCTTATGGTGGCAGGCTGAAGGACTGGGGACAGCTGAAGATCAGGCCAGGCAATGGGGAGTGGGTTGAAGACCAGTGGAAGTTCACGAGCAGCAATGTATTGGAGGGCAGAGCAAAGCAAACGTTGTGAGATGGGCACTCTGCTTGTTTGCTGCCAGCAACAGGCGGGAAAGCTGTCCCTTTGCTGAACCAGCCCCGAACCAGGGCCGACCTACAGGCAGAAGAGCCATCACTACCTCCTTCCCTGAAGGAAGGAGTACAGGCAGGCTACGGGGCTTAGGCAGGGCAGCGAGGGCTGTAAACCCAGCCCAGGAGCCAGCCAGGTCTGTAGGGCTGGAGAAACCAGCCCCGAGACTGCTGGTTAAAATGCACATGTGCTTTCTCACCCTTTTCTCTGGAATGGGAACCCATCAGGGCAAGGGTCTGTTTGTGATGCTCAGCTGAAATTTCACCCCCCCCCGGCCATTCCCAGGTAAGGGCAGTCGCTGCCGACAGCGTGAGCACCAGTGCTGTGCGCCGGGTAAAGGTTTGCTGCACAACCTCAGCCTGGGCACCCGTTCGCTCGCCTCTAGAAATCCCACGGGGCTCTGCGGGTGTGCTGGGGTGTTCGGTGGAATTGGGGCATTTGGTGGGAGTACGGCGAGAGGGAGGAATCATCTCCCTTTGCCCGAGGAGTGCTGACTTTCCCCGCCGCAGGATGCACACTGCTGATAGGTACCAAAGCGACAGCCGGAGAAAAGTCCATCTCTTCTCTGGGGAAAACCCCGTGGCTTTGGAGTCAGCTCGCTGCAGCCCCTCTGTTAACCCCTGCTGCTGCGGATGGCTGTGCTTGTGGAGGGGCAGGCAGGGGCCATGCGTCCCCCTCGGCTCCACGGCACTGCCGTGCCAGCCATCATTGCCATCACCTCAGCGTTTTTTATTTCTCTTGACCTCCGTGTTTCCATCAGCCGTTTTTCAGCAAGCCGCCACCAAGACTGTAATCTGTTCCCATGTAGTCCTATTTACGCTTTCACCCAGCAATTTGCGCTGGGCTGTAGAGCTCTCTGCTCGTAATTGACAGGAGAAAGCAATCCGCTTCACGAGAGGAAACATCTCCACCGGCTGCTGGGTCCAAGCAGGCGATTTCCCATAATGAGGATGAAGCAAAACAGGATCTCTCTAACAGCCGCAGATACAGCTGAGCTCCCATTACTGCAGGCACAGAGGTGCTGCTTGGGACATAATTAAGAGCTCGACGTTAGGAGTACGGCGCGTCGCGCTGTCCTTCCTGCGCCGCTGGCTTGTGACGGGGCCGTTAGTGCCAAGCGCTCCCGAAGGTTGCATCTCCCACAGGTCAGGCTGCAGGAAAGGCTGCTCGGGGAAGGGAAATCTCCTGGTCTGCTTTAGGACTCTTCTCTCCCCACTTGCAGAGGACGACAGTGGAAATTCCAGCCTTAGCACTGGAAAGGAGCTGCCAATGGCGATGGGGTGATTTTGACAAGAGGGTGGCATCAGCTGTGGGTGTCCCCACAGTGGTGGTGCGGCTGGGTGGTCAACACGGGTGCCAGCCAGCCAGGCCGGCCAGACCCCAGCCCGGTTTGCCCCACGCTGCCGGGCTTGTGCCGTCCCCAACTGGCAAAGCAGCTTGGACATGGTGCTGGGCAGCAGAGCGGGTGCAGGCGAAACGCTTGCAGGTGGATGTGCATCCAGGTGAACCGCAACGCAGACTGGGGATGGGGAGCAGAGGATGGGGAGGGGGGAATGTCCCCAGAGCATCTCGGCGGTCTCTGCCTCGCATTGTTCCCCACCAAGGGAAGGCCAGGCGCCTGGTGAGCGATGCTGAACATCTGAGATGCCACACAAACTTCTGGGGTGTTGGAGAAAAGAGCAACCACCTCTGCTTGGGCACTCTCTGTGGAGCGGAGAGCTTTCCCTCCAGGCTGTCGGGGGGACAGCGAGACTTACCTCCTTGTGAAGCACTAACTAGCCCTTTTTTGGGGGACTGAAGCACAGCCAGAGGATAAGCTTAGGTCTCTTCTCTGCATACAGGCAGTGGCAAACTGATGTGTCCAAAAGGTTGGCCTGACCCCCCCAGCTCACCCCTGACTGGGATGGACCCTGTGCTTGGGGAAGTGAAAGAAAGAAAGGGGAGAGAAAGGGAGGTGAGAGGCTGCAAGAGCTGCACCAGGAAAACCGAGTGACCCAGCTAGCATCCCTGTGGGCACTGAGGCGGGAGGCTGCGGGAGCAGCGTGATTGCTGTGTGCGTGGCGTGTCGGGGCAGAAGGGATGGGCTGGAAAGGGACTGGTGAAAGGAGACCTGCAAGGAGCAGGAGTGGGTTTGCTGTTGGTTTTTACTGGTAGAAAGAGAGACTGGATGAGGAATCTCAATGGGAAAAATATAAACTGCCTTTTTTGTTTTTCCTCCTGCCATCCCAGGAGGTCTCAGTGTAAGGCAGAAAGCCTTGGCCAGCCTCGCTTAAGCAGACGCTCCGTGGGGATGGTGTGAGGAGGATGAGCGGTCCTTGTTTTGCTCGAGTTAAAGGTGGGTCTTGAAGACAAATAGGGCCCCTGTCCCACCTCCCCAAGGACCGATCTGTCATGAGCCAGCTTTCCTTTCTTTGCTTTGCTTTTTTTTTTTTCAGATTCACTGCCTTGCTGACAAGCACTGAGCTAGCAGCACCTTGAGTAAATTGCCTGTTGTTGGGCAACTTTAGGAGTTTCTTACTTAGATACTAAAGCACTTAAAATTCTTTAGGATTCGTTAGCCACGAAACGCATTAATTGAATCTTTCTGGCTTAATGGAGTGAACACTTGTGGCCTTCCCTGTTTGTTTTGTTTTGGTTTGGTTTTTTTCCCCAGTTCACCACAACAAACTCTACCAGCCCAATCATTTCCATGTATATCCTTCAGCGTGACTGTCACTTGGGCAGAGTCCTGTGCTGTTATCCAAGCAGCTCCGGCAGCCCGCAGAGTGGCAGGGCTGCCTTCGCTGGGAGCAGGCCGTCTGACTTGGGATTTTTTTTTTTGCGGGGTTCCATAAGCTCATTGAAAAAACCCCACATTTCATTCTGACACCTTGAGACCTGCAGCAAGACCGGTTTGAGCCTGGCACAGCATGGGATGCTACCTGAGATGGTTGGTGGTGAGGGCTATCCCAACGCCCCAGCACGTGTGTCTCCAGGGTCACAGAATCACAGAATCATTAAGGTTGGAAAAGACCTCTAAGCTCATCACATCCAACCGTCAAACCAACACCACCATGGCTGCTAAACCACGTCCTGAAGTGCCACATCTACATGTTTTTTGAACCCCTCCAGGGATGGGGACTCCACCACTTCCTTGCACAGCCTGCTCCAATGCCTGACCGCTCTTTCAGTAAAGAAATTTTTCCTAATATCCAATCTAAACCTCCCTTAACACAATTTGAGGTCTTTTCCTCTCGTCCTGTCACTAGTTACTTGTGAGAAGAGACCAACCCCCGCCTCACTACAACCTCCCTTCAAGTAGTCGTAGAGAGCAGAGCTGGGTTCAAGCTGATGAAGATGCTGCAGGGAAGAGCTTGGGTTTCTCTGCACGTGTTGGAGTTATTTGCTAGCAAAGGCTGTACAAATCCCATGCATAATTCAGCTACTGCCGTACAAATCATTCTGCTAGTAAAAGCCTTTTCAGAAAGCACAATTTGATCGCAACAAACTCTGACCTAAATGTGCCGCAGCCGATAGCCCCGTATGGCGGGTTTTAAACTTTTGCCGTCATTTCCTTCTGAGAGGCAAAGTGAATCTAGGTCACCCCCCTTGCTTGTTTGTAACGGGGCTACCTCTGATTTCATTCATGCTGCATCCTCGAGTTTGAGATGGGGAGAAAAAATGGGAGATTTGAAATAGCAAGTCAGCCTCAAAGTCATCCCCTCTCAGAGCAGAGGAAGCGGTTTGATGTTGCGTCCCAAGGCAATGTTGGCAGTGTCATTTAATATGCAGGGTACGAAAGGAATACAAAGTTTTCCTTCTTTCCCTTTTTATTTAGACTGCAGCGTGAAGCGGTTGAGCTGAATGAACAGGCCTGTGTCCGGCTTTTTGAGCAATTAACAAAAAGCCTGTTCTGGGCGAGCGAGCTGCGCGCTCTGCGTGGGGCTGCTGCTTCAGGGACAAAGAGAGGCAGCGGCTGAACACGAGGTTCGTAGTTTGTCTGGAGCTTCTATGCAAGCACGACGGCATAAACAGAGCCGCTTGTTTGTTGATCTCTTCTGCGATGGCAGCTCTGGGCAAGCTGCTGTATTCAGCTATTTATTGCCGAAGCAACTAGTGCTTTTTTTTTTCCCCAAGACTGGGATTCTCTCACGCCGGACACAGTACAGCTGTGTTGCCTCCGCAGTAAATAGCTGCGCAGTCCAAGTGGACAAGGAAAACGTTTGAGAGAGGGGAACTAGTACTGTATGTGTTTGGCTAGAGAGCTGTGGGCAGGTAACAGCGATTCCCTGCTTCGGGAATGGTTTGGAAATACCTCTGCCTCCTGGGCACATGCTGGATTTAAGGGCAGAATTGAGACAAGGAGGGGGGAAAAAGGTGTTGGCCTTTATTTGGAAGATACTGGCCACGATGCGTAGAGGGACTAAATGGCTTATTTCAGCTGTGTTTGTCAGCTCAGGGGGTGTAAGACTGTGCCAAGGAATGAACCTCCATTGTCTGGGGTCTAGACCAGAATCTCAAACAAGAAAAACAGACTATGCTGGAAAGACACGTGCTGAACCTCTCCAACGGCTGAGCACCGCGTCCTGGTGATCTTAAACCACTGCCTGCTGCTGGTTTTGATGCAGGAGGCACGGGAGACCTCTAAACCCTCATGTGGTCTGCTCAGGGGTGGAGGAAACCCTCTCTGCTCATCACCGGGAGCAGTCCCGCAGGGCTCCTTTGCGTCCCATCCAGGGCTAAACAGCGTGGGAGCAGCCCACGTGGCAAAGGATTTATTATGCCCATTTCTGCATCTGCTTACGTGTCTCTCCCAAAGGCCACTGCTTGAGTCAAAAGGCCCACTTGTCAAAAAATTATAACTTTTATTGCCTGTTGTTCTTGCTGGAAATAAACATAAGTACTTGGCCAGGCTGGGGGGGGGGGAGGGGGCGGGATTCGGCTTCATCTTTGTGCTGCGCATGTAGATGTGGGGAACGGAGCAGGGGCTCGGTGGGACACAGGCAGGGGAGGCAACTGAGCATTTCTGCTCAGGGACCTCCGTGTTAGGAACGACTTCCTGCTACACTATTCCCTTTGCATCTCACTGGGAGTTATTTGCAGTCGGGAAATGACTAACCTGCCCCGTGGGCCAGCCTGGTGTCTGCTTTTGCAGGGAGGGAGATGCAGACAGGGTGCAGGCAAGATTTCTTTGAACTGCAACAGAGACATCAGCGCAGAAGTTCAGGGAAAGGTTTCCTGGTGCCCTGGTTTCATACGTTTCTCCTTCCCGCTCATGTCTCTTCCTGCCTTCGAATCTGGACATCAAAACACCTTTGAGCTCATGTTGGGATTCGAATTTCCCAGCCTGGCATTCCTTATCTGGTGCTAACCTGCCTGTTCCTGGAGGTTCTCAGGGGGACAGTAATTATTTTGGTAAGCACAAAGAGTTCCCCAGGTCTGGCGAGAGGGAATGGGTATGTCACTGTCGCTCAGCCGGCTCAGGCAAAACAAGACAACAAACCGGCCTTAAATATGCCGAGTTCAGTATAGCAGCATTTGTGGAGAACAAGCCATTATTTTTGTATATTTGACAAAAGTTAATTGTCTCTCTGACAAAAACAGTGTAGTAGTCAGCCTGTCCCTGTATAGGGGGGAAAAAANATCCTTCATTCATAAGCGATTCATTAAGTAGCATTAAAGCTGTCTCTGAAGACAAAATAATCTTTTTAAAGAGGACTCAAGGTACCAAGAAGGAAGATTAATGCCTCAGCTATTTTTCAATTATGCCAGCTTTCATTTATTATAGTATACCTGGATTAACTCTTACTAAGCTGCGTGCTTTGGTAGGTAGGGTCGCACAGGGGGGTGTTTCATGCCNCTGGANGAGTCCTGCACTCGGCGAGGGATGAGCGATTCTGTGCTGATGGCTGCTGTGGTGGGTGCGAGCAGCGTGGCAGGAGGGTGCCAGGCTGAGCCTCACTGTTAGCAAAGCTATTGCATTTTGGCAAAAGGAGTGTTTGAAAAGCGTTTATTGTCTTGAATATCTTGCACTGACTGCATTCTGCTTGGTCTTCTTGTTTGTGCACATGTACATACCCTCCCCAGTGTGCTTTGGGTACTGAAGGGCTCTGGTTTCTGACTCTAATTCAGTTGCCTTCTGCTGCGATCACGTTCATGGTCCTTGCATGATCAAATGAGCCTAAATTCTTCTAACACACTGGGGATATTTTTATATCAGTATGATTTACGTCAGAGATTCTGGTAAAGCATAATTAAAAAGGTCTTATTGATACCTCTACTTTCATTTTTTTTTCTTTGCCACTGCTTCCTAGAGTGCTAGCCTTTTCTTAATTGAAGCAGTGAAGAGTCCATTTAGCAGGAAGGTGGGAGGAAACAGCGTGAATATCATTCATCTAAATCACTCCACCGATGAAAACCGTTGCTCACTACATCTATCATAATTTCTTCTAAGTGTCTTATGAGAGATTAGTTCCTATAACTGTGGAGATGCGCACATGCCTGGTAGAGCTATGCTGGTCTTGGGAGAAGAGACCAACACTCACCTCACTACAACCTCCCTTCAAGTAGCTGTAGAAGGTCTCCTCTCAGCTTCCTCTTTTCCAGACTAAACAGCCCCAGTTCCCTCAGCTGCTCCTCATAAGACTTCTTCTCTAGACCCCTCACCAGCCTCGTTGCTCTTCTCTGGACATGCTCCAGCCCCTCAATGTCCTTCTTGTAGTGAGGGGCCCAACACTGAACACAGTACTCCAGGTGCGGCCTCACCAGTGCCCAGCACAGGGGCACGATCACCTCCCTACTCCTGCTGGCCACACCATTCCTGATCCAAGCCAGGATGCTGT